>FSUB01000277.1_pt1 | contig 21524 bp, 21 predicted proteins | sample 1637331 | NCBI WGS metagenome assembly FSUB01 (sample SAMEA3914816, study PRJEB12502) | metagenome | biome: forest; material: soil | place: USA | collected 2011-09-16 | depth 0.3 m
GCAGAACTTCGAGAAGGCGATGCGCGTCCTTCGCGCCCGCTTGTACGACATGGAGCTCGAAAAGCAACGTTTGGCGTCGGACGCCAACCGGCGCGGCATGGTTGGAAGCGGCGACCGTAGCGAAAAGATCCGCACGTACAACTTCCCGCAGGACCGCATGACCGATCACCGTATCGGCCTCACGCTCCATAACCTTCCAACGCTCCTCGATGGCGACATCGAGCACATGATCGACAACCTGATCGCTGCCGATCAGGCAGAGAAGCTTAAGGGCGAAACGGACTAATCGCAACGATATTCAGGAGACGCTCCAAAGCTGGTCGGCGAAATCTCTTGGCACGGCGTGCGCGCTTGGCAAAATGGGAAGCGAACAGCTTAAGGAAGCGTGAAGAGCATCGATAGACGACGAATAGCCTTTTGGTTCAGCGTGCTGGTAGGGCTCGCGACATGTGTCCGTGTCCTCGCCGCGTCGCCTATGGTTCCCGGCGCGACGGGGTCGCCGGCTGCGACCCCGGCAGTTCCGCCTCGCGCCACTGTTGTGAGTCACCGCGCACGACGTCATGCGACGCCGCCCAAACCCGCCAAGAAGGTCGTCACGAAGCCGTATGTGAAGACTGGCCCCGTCCGCTTCCCCGAGCCGATGTTTGCTGGTGGTAACTCGATGTCCGTCGTTAATATCAAGGCCAGTTTGATCCTTGGCTCGATGGATAAGGCGTACCACGCCCTTAACACGTTCATCGCCAAGTACGACGCGCGCGGCTCCGACAACTCCGGCGAGGGAGCTATGCACGCCACGATTGGCTTCTCCCGTAATCCCGAACGCGCCTTCGCGTTCGTTACCGACCCGTCCACGCAAAAGTACGTCTACGACGGCACGCACATCGTGATCTTCCCAGCCCCTGACGCAGACCATTTTACGATGATCGACAACGTTTGGGAAAAGCTCTCGGGTTCAGGCATCGGGACGGTATTCGGCAGGCTCGTCGACAACCCGCAGTACGATATCCTTTCGCGCATGGTCACGTCGGGCTTCAAAGCCCAGGTCGACCTCGGCGCGTACGACACGCTCGACGCGCTCGAAAACACCGATGTCGACGGCACCAAGTGCGACCGTATCCAGTCGCGTAACGACCAATGCTCCATCACTATGATGATTGGACATAAAGACCACCTGCTGCGTCGCGTCACGTGGGTCAACTTCCTGCCCGAAGGCAAGACGAGCTACTTCATCGAAAACTATAGCTACATTCAGATCGACCCGAAGATCCCGGACTCGACGTTTATCTTCAAGCCGCCGAAGGGTGTGACGCTCTTCACCACGGTCAATTAGCCCCATGGGCAACCCTGCGATTGCTACCGTCGCCGTTTCGTTGCGCGACGCTATCGCGGCTCTAACGGGCGCAGGTATCGACACGCCCCGTCTCGACGCCCAGCTCTTGATCGCGCACGCGCTCAAACTCCGCCGCGAAGACCTGATCGCCTACCCGGATCGCGCGCTGAGCTCGCCGGATCAGGCCGCCATCGGCGACCTTGTCGCACGTCGCCAGCAACGATACCCTCTCGCCTACCTGCTCGGCGAGCAGTGGTTTTACGGGCGAGCATTCAGCGTGACTCCAGCCGTGCTCATTCCACGCCCTGAAACGGAGATGCTGGTCGAGTTCGCCGTCGCGCATGCGCCTTGCGGCGGTTCCGTGGCCGATATCGGCACCGGGAGCGGTTGCATCGCGGTTAGCATCGCCGCCGAGCGAACCGACCTTGCCGTGCTCGCGGTCGATCTTTCGCCCGATGCGCTGGCAGTCGCGGCGTCGAACGCCGTCCGGCACAATGTCGCCGATCGCGTGTCGCTCGCGCTCGGGGACCTCTTGGCTCCTCTCGTTGGGCGGTTCGACGTGATCGTGTCCAATCCCCCGTACATCGCGGCGTCGGAAATGCCCGGACTGATGCCAGAGGTTCGCGACTACGAGCCGTCGATGGCGCTTTGCGAAGGTGCGGGCGACGACGGGCTGGCGATTTATCGGCGGCTCTGGGAGGGTGCGGTCCGCTACCTCGTCGTTGGCGGCTGGCTCGCGGTGGAAGTCGGTCAAGGGCAGGCGATGGCCGTCGCCGCGATGGCGCGCGAGGCCGGATTCGCAAACGTCCAAATTTCGTCGGACGGCGCCGGGATCGAACGTATGGTTGCAGGTCAGATTACTTGACCGCTCGCGGCCAGGTATCTGGCTCGTACTCGGCGAGCGTGCGTTGGATATCCCCGGCCAGATACGCTTCGATCACGTGCGGATGCACGTAGCACTTTCGGCAGATGGCGGGCGTATTGCCGAGACTGCTCGCCACGCGCTCGAGTGCCCTGACGACATTGCGTTTCGCCTCTGCCTCAGTCTCAAAGTCTGACATTTCGCTGAGGATCGCCGCGGCGAGCACTGTTCCCGCCCAGGTTCGAAAATCCTTGGCCGTGAACGGTTGGCCAGATATCTCACGCAGATATTCGTTCACATCGCTAGAGTCGATGGAGCGGATGTCGCCATTTTCGGCGACGTATTCGAACAAAGTTTGCCCAGGAAGTTCTTGACATTTGTCGATAATTTTTGCCAATCGTCGATCTTTAATTTCGATGAAGTGGTCTTTACCGCTTTTCCCGCGAAACTGGAATGTAATCGAAGGTCCCGTCACGTTAACGTGATCGTTGAGCATCGTTGTGAGGCCAAATGAGTTGTTGGTCCGCGCATATTCGTCGTTGCCGACCCGAATGAGCGTGGTTTCCAACAGGCTGACAACCGCTGCTAGCAACTTCTGTCGCGGGAGTCCTGGCAGAGCTAGGTCTCTCGCCGTAGCTTCGCGTATCGTCGGGAGCGCACGCCCGAATTCGCCGACCTTGTCGAATTTCGACTCGTCTCGGATTCCTCGCCAGCTAAGGTGGTACCGGTACTGCTTACGCCCACGCGCATCGCGGGCCGTCGCTTGCAAATGGCCGTTGGCGTAGGGGCAAATCCAAACGTCCCGGTATGCAGGCGGGATACGCAGCGATTTGATGCGGTGGAGGACGGAGGGATCATGAAGCGGTTTCCCGTCTATTCCCACGTACCGGAATCCCTTTGCCGTTCGCAGTCTTCGAATACCAGGACGGTCGTCGGTCACATACCGCAGGCCGGCGGCGACGGCGTAATCTTGCGGTTCCTGCCGCTTGGCAGGCCTGCGACGTGCCGAATAACGGGTCGAGTTGGTTTTCATGGTAGTCGAGGGTGTACCCATTTGCCGTTCGAGCCATTCGTCGCCGCCGGATTGGTGAAGGTAACGCCGCATTTCAGACCCATCTGCCCCTGAGACATTTTCTGCCCGATGGGAGTCTGATTGCGGGGCCGTCGCACTGGACCGATAGGTCGGGAATCTGTTGCGTCTGTTCGTCGCCATAAATGGACGGGCAAGAATCGGAAGGCAAGCCCGCAATGGGCTCACGCCCTAAGGGGGCTGGGTCTGCTTTCGTAACTGTCTGCGGCTTTGCCGAGAGGTTGAGAAGCCGAGAGGACAAGCGGTTCGTAATTCCACGATTCCTAAGTTCAAGCCGCATCAAGCAGACCAGTGCTTGGGTTGCAGGTCGTTGACCTGTGGAGGGCATGGGGTATATAATCAGCGTAAGGCTGGAACGTACTATGAAATTCCTCGCGCCACTAATCGCCCTTCTTGGGCTTCTGGTTCTCGCCAGCGGTTGCAGCGTCCACAACAACTCGCCGCTTACGCCGGCGATTGTCGGGACGACGCCGACGTACCGGTCTACGGCGAAGTCGACCGACCTTAATATCGGCCCCATGTTCTCGCAACCCGGAGTCAACTCCGGCCCGCCCGCGCCGCTTCCCGTTATCGCCTCCCAGGACCGCTGGGACCCGAACGATCCGGTTGCGACGTCCGTGTACACGGCGCTGAGCACCGATTCGAGCCTCCAGGCGCATTATTTGCGCGTTTACGCGCACAAGGGCCTCATTTGGATACAGGGGAAGGTGCCAACCAAACAGGATGCGGAGAGAGCAAGCGAGATCGCAAAGTCGATCAAGGGCGTGAATAGCGTCCGCAACGACCTCAAGGTCGCGGCCTAAGTGACGTTGCGCAAGTGGAGCTACCCGGTGACGAAGCGTGCGCTCGCCTCTTTAACCGGCGTCATCTTATTGTTCGCCATAGCGGAGCCGCTCTACGCCGCCCCCAAGCGGCCCGTCGCTCCGCCAGTCGCACCGCCACTGCATGTCGTGCCAATCGCGCCTGCTCTCCCCGCGACGATTCCAGATATCGTTCAAGCCATCGGCAAACGTTACCACGTCGCTCTGGTCGCGTGCATGCCGGCCTACCCTGTCGATGCCACTAAAGCCGCGTCGGCGTCGGACACTTCGCAGGCGGCGGCCATTAGCCGCTTGGCGAATGCGCTTGACGGGCACGTCGAGACGTTGCCGGGGCCGATCACGTGCGTCGTGCCCAACTTCCGCGTCGACATGCCGTCTGCGCCGCTCGTTCCCAGGGTCAGAGGCGTCGTCCGCGCCAGCAACGGCCTCGCGGCAGCGTTCGATCTCATCCCTCCTGACCAGTGGCATTCCGCGCTTCAAGCCGAAGGCGTTTCGCTCGCCGATATATCGCCAGGGAACCGCGCGGACATGAAGTCGATCACGATCGACGCTCACCCGTTTGACGATGTGCTGTTCGAGGGAAAAGCCTCGCATCCCCGCGCGGTGGCGTTCAAGCCGGAGTTTCTCGTCAACCTGCGCTACGGGACGACTCGGATCGGGTGGTATGACGCGTGGGAGCAGCGAAACAATGACGATGTTCGTTGGGAAATGGACGCAACGCTAGACCGCGCCCGCGCCGCGTGGAAGCCGGCCGTAGCTGTCGCGACGCGCGAGCCTGCACTGGGGGAGCTAACCGTCGCCGTCAAGCGGAACCGCCTCACGGTCCCCGACCTCGCCTGGCTACTGAGTGGCGGTGGCCCTCAGGTGATCGTCGACCACGCCATCGCCGACCGTAGCGTGGCGCTGAGTCTGGGCCCGTACCGCGCTCAGGCTCTCTACAGCGCGGTCGAGCGCTGTTTGCGGCTTCGGACACTCGCGATTGCAGACACGAGCGCTCCGGGCTTTGTGCTTACCGCGAAGTCGACAACGGACGACGACCGCCTGGTATCCGCCGCCGTCGACCGCGAGATTGTGTCCACATGGTCGCCGCTCGTCGCCGCCGCCGAGGCAGAGCACGCCACGTACATCATGCCCTTCGGCTACGGGCTTTTCTCGGGATTCGCGAAGCTCCGTTACGGGGAACTGAACGCCGAGCAAAAGGCGCAGGTGGACAAATACCTGTCCACTCTGCCGGGGACACTCTCAGACGAAGACCGGAGTCGTCTGAATCTAACGTTTCGCCCCGGTGTACTGGCGGAGGGCCATTACGATACCGACGGCAAGAGCCTGGTGCAGCAAATCGCTACCGTATACGTCGACAGCGAACCGTAGACACCACGTCGCGGTGTCTCAGCGGACCGCACGGGGAGATCGCAGGACCTCGCCGCGGTTCTGTCGGTGCCCGGCGACTTTATTCACCGAGAATAGCCGTCATTCGACCAAGAAGTTATGTGTCAGTCTTCCTCGTCGGTACCGTCCTCCGATCCGGCTCCCAGCGCGGCCAGGGCTTGCTTCACGACGCTCCACCCGAAGCCGCGCCTCTGTAGGAAACCTGCGAGTCGCTGAGTCTCAGCGCGACGCGCCTCTGGGTCGTCGGGTAGCGCACGGGCCTTCTTCGCGAGCAGCTGGCTCGCCATGGCGACCTCGTCCTCCTCGGTTACCCCGGACACGGCCTCGTCGATGGTTTCCTTCGCGACGCCCTTGAGCATCAAGTCAGTACGCAGCTTGCGCACGCCACCGGGGCGCGAACGGGATCGCGCATCCACCCACGCTGCCGCGAACTGCGCGTCGTCGATCAAGCCGTTGCGCGTGAGCGTTTCGGCGACGTACTCGATTACCGGCTCCTCGTAGCCCTTCTGCTTCAGCCGGTCGCGTATCTCTCGCGTCGAGCGTGGGCGCGACTCCAGCATTCGCGCCGCGTTATCGAGCGCGCGCCGTCGCTCCTCCGCCGACGCCGTCTCGGCCAGCCGTTCGGCCGTCATCGATGCGCCGACACGTAGACCGAGCTCTACGACCACCTTTTCGCCGATACCGATCACGAAATCGCCGTCGACGAAGATACTATATCGCCCCTTGCGGCGCTGCGGTTCAATGGCGGTGATGGCTGGCACTAGGCTGGGAGTCCATGTGAGGATTCGTATCTGGACTTACTATCTGCCTAACATTCGCTCGTTGAGAACGAGCTTGGCTATGTTGTGTGTCTGCTGGGGTGTTGGTGCGAGGCAAAGCAGCTAGGGAATAGCATGCTAGAACTACAATGTTAATGATAGCAACACCATTCATCCATGATACCGCTCCAACTGCTGGATCCTTAGCAGACATCTCATTGGACGCGAATTCAAGGGTCGACAGCCATCGAGCGATCCAAATTATCATTACTAATATGAAATATGATATGAGTAAACACTTGTAAGGAACAAGGATGTCTGACGATGCCATACTTGCAATGGCTGTTGACAAGCCGCCAACAATAGATGTAAAGAAAATGCCGTGGTCGCAAAGCATGAGCGACACTTCAGTAAGCTTCTTCTCGTTAATTGTAACGAAGCGGTCATGTTGGAAGCGCCGAGCGAGTGCCGTCTGCGACCAGGCGCGCACGGCGTTACGCGTGTACAGTTGGGCGGCAATTAACAGTACAAAGGATGCTAGTACCTCAAGAACATGTTGGAAGTATTGGTTTATGAATGGTCCACCCAGTTTAGGCTGAATTGGAAGGCAGTGCTGTCGATCGGTGTTGGCACGGCACCCGGCACCAGCTCGTCAACAGCAACATCTGTAGTGCAGGTAAATCCTGAGAAGGGCCCGGTTTTCCAACAATATGGAAGTACCCGAGGTTCTGCAAGTGGTGGACGTTGGCGGCTCCGGCTATAGTATACGGGTGGAACATCAAACTCCATAGACTTCGATTGCTCGGTACAACCGGTGTGTCGTATTGACGGGACGTGAATCCACGCAGGTCCGCCATCACTCAGCGTACGCCTAATTGTGATCTTGTAATGGTTACCTTTTAGTGGTTGGCCCATTATGCTGTCGACAGTAACTACGTGGTGCAAAATTAGATGACTGAAAGTCAGCGGCGTACTATTGTCGACCGTTATATCTTGGCTAACTTCAAACTTACCCTGGTCCGCTGGTTGGCTCTTGTCCTGGTAATCGAAAATGATGGGCATATTGCGTTACGTTGGCACAAAATCCTTAAGACAATCAGCAATCACGTCTTTGGACAGGCCCTTCCTTTTATTGGTGGGGACTGACCCAGCGCAGAACTCAGTCACTTGAGGAATAATATCCTCATGAGACAAAATCCCAGCTTTTCTGCTTGTCCCTTTTGGTACTCGAATATCGTACCATACGTCTCCTACATTTGTTGCAATACGTATAGCATACGGCTGTTCTTTGAGGATATCAGTCGCGAGTGTTGCGGGTGATACTTCGAATAGTAGTTTCAATCCACCAAAACGCTTTTCCGGATTTGATGGCGTAGCAATAAGTATCCCATCAAACTCTTTATCCACCGTGTTTGCCGTAAGACCTCGGTTCTGGGATGCAAGGTTTGCTGCAAGTGCAATAAACTCGTGCAATTCAGAATTCGTTTCCCAACAAAGGCTGTAGTAGTCCTCGTAAATCGTTCCGTATATGACTACGTCCTGAGAATTGGCCTGTCGCGCGGTGACTTCCTTAAAGTTAGACTTAGTTACAGGCGGGGGGGGGACTTCGTATTTCACAGTTGTTCCCATTCCTTTTTCGACGGCCACGCGCTCTTTCGTGCTGTTGTGTGGTTCCCCTGTCGACCATGCCCGTCTGAGTAGTTTGTCGACGATTTCGCGCTGGCCCAATATTGTAAGGCATCTGGCGATTTCCTTACGGTGAAAGCGAATTTCGCGGACATTAGTAACTGGTACCGAAAGCTGTCTCCGACGGATGGTAAATATGCGCCATCTGTGTAAGTGTATATCCTGCCTAATTTCGCTGTCAGACATTGCGTGCAGCCGCTCAAGGCGTTCGCGCGTTTTCGGGAGATCGGAAGTAGGCACGTGAAAATCCTCATTACTCGGGTTATTGGATAATAATAGCCGATCTGGAGACTGTTTTGAGCATTTTCCGGGATATTATCAGGCGCGTGGACGCAGTTTGTTGCAGGTAGCGGAGATGCGGCACAACCTAATCGCGTTGCACTCAATAACTTGTGGTGAGATGTTTGCATGTCAACATCCTATAAGGTAGTACGAGCCCCGCGAGCAATTCGCGGGCGGCGACAACTAATTGGAGTCTCACTGACTCTATCGTACCACAATATGACTCCTACTAACCCACACTCTCCATGTTGGTCAAAATATTTTCCTTCGAATTATTAACATAATTGCAACGCAATTGTTGGTTTCATGGACATATACTTGGCGGCGAATTCGGCATGACAGAGGTCAGACCCGCCGCGAAGTTACGCCGCCCGCGCGGTTCGATGTTTGGCAACAACGCTGCGATCAAGCCGATCGCGGGCAGGTAGGCGCAGAGGTTGTAGACGTATGCCAGGCTCGTCATGTCCACGAGCTTGCCCAAGATCGCTGCGCCGATACCGGCGATGCCGAACGCGAACCCGAAGAACAGGCCCGAGATCGTTCCTACGCGGCCTGGGACGAGATCCTGTGCGTAGACGATGATCGCAGGGAAGGCTGACGCCAGGATCACGCCAATGGGCACGGTCAAGATGACCGTCGCCAGCAGCCCGACATGCGGCAGCAGGAGCGTAAACGGCAAGGTCCCCAAGATCGACACCCAGATCACATATTTTCGCCCATACTTGTCGCCAACCGGCCCGCCGAGCACCGTGCCAGCGGCAACGGCCGCCAGGAAGACGAACAGGTACAACTGCGAATGCTGCACTGAGACGCCGAATTTGTGGATCAGGTAGAACGTGTAGTAGCTGGTCAGGCTCGCCAGGTAGATGTATTTCGAGAAAACGAGCGTGATCAACACCGCGAGCGACCGGATCACGGTCGCTTTCGGCATCGTCAGCGCCGTCGACGGCGCAGCGGCAGGATTTGCCTTCCGTGCCGCGACATGCGCCTTGTACCATCCGCCGATTACGGTCAGGATGCCGATCGCGAGCAACGCCACGATGGAAAACCACGCAATCGATCCCCTGCCCCGCTCGGCAACGATCAACGCCGCCGCCAGCGGCCCCAGCGCCGAGCCGAGGTTGCCGCCGACTTGGAACACGCTCTGCGCGAAGCCGTGTCTGCCCCCCGACGCCATCCGCGCGACGCGCGCGGCTTCGGGGTGGAACACCGCAGAACCGGTGCCGACAAACGCCGCCGCGATCAACAGCGCCTCGAACGATTCGGCGCGCGCAATGAGGAGCAAGCCGACCAGGGTGAACGTCATCCCTATCGGCAGCGAATACGGCGCGGGCCGCTTGTCGGTGTAGTAGCCGATAAACGGCTGCAGCAGTGACGCGGTCACCTGAAACGCGAATGTGATCAACCCGATTTGCGTGAAATTGAGGTTCAGCTCCGTCTTGAGAACCGGGTAGGTCGCCGGGAACAGCGACTGCAAAACGTCGTTCAGGAAGTGGCACAGGCTCGCGGCGAACAGGATGCCGTATACCGTCTGCGCCGTCTTTGGCGCAGTAGGCGCGGCGATAGTCGCCGCTGGTTGGACTTGCGTGTTACTCATTGTTCAAACTTACTATGCATCGTTGTCACTCACTGAGATCAATCTCAGTCCTCCTCCCAAACGTAGATCGGACACGAATATGTGTGCTCGAATCCGGCTCTGAGCAGGTTGTTGTAGCTGGTTTTCAGGATTTTGCGATACGTTTCCGCGAATACGTGTTCGCACCCAAGCTCCCGCGCCTTCGCAAGTCGCGCCGCGATGAGCGCGGTCTGCGCGCCCCGCTTACGGTGTGCCTCGTGGGTCCCTGCCGGGCCAAGGTAGGCGGCTGGCCCGTTTGCGTACAGGACACCATAGGCGTAGTGCTGATAATCGGGCTCCTCCATGAGAGTCGAGTAGACAAACATCCCTTGTACCGATGCAAATTCCGTAATCGCCCAATGATATGGGTCAATTCCACTATTCGGCCCGTCCACCTGTAGCAGTGGCGGCGCTACTACGCTGCCGAGTGGGCTTCGATAGAGCACATCCTGCGGTAGCCTCTCCCACAATCCCCGCTCCAATAACCACCGTTCGATTTGATCGTACTGCGCGCATGGGCTCACGTAAACGAAGAACCTCGGGATGCTCCGCTCGCGATAGTGGCCGATCACATCGTCGATGTGCGCCTCGGTTACCGTCTCGAAAACCCCGAGACCGTGGACGTGGTTCCCGTTCGCGCTCGGATACTCGCTCCGCTCGTCCGGCTTCGTGATCAATGTCGCCCCATCAAGACGCGTGACTACGCTCGGCCCGTGGAGGGCGAGCTCACGCTCGTAGCGGAGCGATTCGAGTACCTTGGCTTGCTCTTCGGTAGTCATATTGATTAACCTATCGTTGCGGGGGACGGCTTTGCTAAAACAGCCCCACGCTCGCGGGTGGAGCGTGGGGCTGATTAAGAACTTCGGATGCGCTCAAGCCGCGTGGGCATTTTTTCGGTCCGTCGCCTGAAGGCGCGGCTGGGAAGTGTGGGAATATCCACCTGCGTGGACGGAATACCCAGTACTGTTGCGCAACGCACATTTTTGGTGCCAACCCGGCGACTACAGGCCACAATTGAGCGAAGCGACTGCGAAAAAATGCCGCGTGGCACGAGCGCCTCCTAAGACCGCGATGCAACGACTACTCCGCCACCGCCCCTACCGTCAAGATTTCCGCTGTTTTTTTGTCGTTGCGCAACTTCTCTTCGGCTTCGACCATCAAGTCGGGATGGTCTTCGAGGTACTGCTTGGCGTTTTCGCGACCTTGGCCGATACGCTGGTCGCCGTACGTGAACCACGAGCCCGACTTGTTGATTAGCCCGGTCTCGACTCCGAGGTCGATGATGCCACCGGAGCGCGAGATGCCCTTGCCGAACATGATATCGAATTCGGCGACGCGGAACGGTGGCGCGACTTTGTTCTTGGTCACCTTGACCTTGACCCGGTTGCCGACCATATCGTTGCCCTGCTTCAGGGTCTCGACACGGCGCACATCGAGCATCACCGACGCGTAGAACTTCAGCGCGCGACCACCAGGGGTTGTTTCGGGGTTGCCGAACACGACGCCGATTTTTTCGCGGATCTGGTTGATGAAAACGGCGGCGGTGTTGGTCTTGGAGATGGAGCCGTTAAGCTTGCGCATCGCTTGGGACATCAGACGGGCCTGGAGGCCCATGAACGAATCGCCCATATCGCCTTCGATTTCCGCCTTCGGGACGAGCGCGGCGACGGAGTCGAGCACGACAACGTCGACGGCGCCACTGCGGACGAGCGCGTCCATGATCTCAAGCGCCTCTTCGCCGGTGGCCGGCTGGGAGATGAGAAGAGTATCGATATTCACGCCGAGCGAGCGGGCGTATTCGGGGTCGACCGAGTGTTCGGCGTCGATAAACGCCGCCACTCCGCCGAGCTTCTGCGATTCGGCGATGATGTGGTACGCGATGGTGGTCTTACCCGACGATTCCGCGCCGTGGATCTCGGTGATCCGTCCGCGCGGCACGCCGCCGATCCCAAGCGCGATGTCAAGCGCGAGAGCGCCGGTCGAGATCGCCTCGACCTCTTGGCGAGGCTGCTGCCCGAGCCGCATGATCGAGCCTTTGCCGAACTGCTTTTCGATCTGTCCCAACGCCATATCCAGGGCTTTTTCTTTGTCCACTCTTTTATCTGTGCTCCCTTTACCTTTTATGTGGCGGTATACGCTACGGTAGCGAACGCCTGTACGATATTATACCATTCTGATTTTCAGTTTTAGGACCGCTCCAAAGCCGCGGGGCTATTTTTGTATCTCGCTTCGCTCGGAATATCACATAGCGCTAGGTGACACAAGCAAATCGGAGCGTATAGAACCGAGCGAAGCGAGAATGAAAAATGGCCCGCGGCCTGAGAGCGGTCTTACCTCGCTAACACTCCCGCATTAGAGGCGCAGTATTTCTTCACGGATCATAGCCAGCGCCGTTTGCGACGCCCGCTGCATCACCGTTTGGCGCTCGCCGATATATTCGTTGCGCGTCACACGGGTTCCTCCCGCCGTCGCGACACCGATATACACGAGGCCGACAGGCTTGTCGGGCGTGCCGCCGGTGGGTCCGGCGATCCCGGTGATGCCAATGCCGATTGTCGCGCCATAGCGCTCGCGCGCGCCCGACGCCATCTGGCTGCACACCTGTTCGCTGACGGCTCCGAACTCGTTGAGCACGTCGACGTTGACATCGAGCAGGTCGCGCTTGGTTTCGTTGGCGTAGGCGACAATTCCTGTTTGGAAGACGTCCGAAGCCCCGGGAACGGTCGCGATGCGGTGTGCCACCAGTCCGCCGGTGCACGATTCAGCGGTCGCGACGGTGGCTTTGTGCGCTTTGAGCAAGCCTACGACCACGCTTTCGAGCGTTTGATCGTCAATTCCATAAACGGCATCGCCCAGGCGAGCGCGTAGCGCTGCTTCCTTTGGCGCGATCAGCGCCTCGACTTCGGCATCCGATGCGGCGCGCGCAGTGATGCGCAAATGGCATTCGTGGACCTTTGCAAGCGGAGCGACGCTGGGGTTCTCGCTTAGCAGCAGGTCGCGGGTCATCTCTTCTATGCGGCTTTCGCCGATCCCGACGATCCGCAAAACGCGGGACTTTATGATCGTTTTCGTTCCGCTCACGAGTTGCGATAGATACGGCACAACGGTCTGTTCAACCATAGGAATGAGCTCATCCGGCGGACCAGGCAAGCAAATCGCGATCTTGCCGCCCTTTTCGACGATCACGCCCGGCGCAGTGCCGTTTGGATTGGGGATTCCACGTCCGTCCTGCTCGGCGGGCAGCAGGGCTTGCTTGAAAAAGCTCGGACCAGCGACCCGGCCGCGCCCCGTCAGAAGCGCATCCAGCTTGGCGCGCGTCCCTTCGTCCTCGATTAATGTCGCACCCATCACATCGCACACGACTTCCTTAGTGAGGTCGTCCATCGTCGGCCCAAGGCCGCCGATCGTGATGAGAACGTCGGCGCGTGCCAACGCCACCTTAACGGCGTCGCGAATTCGTGTTTCATTATCGCCCACGGTTGTGCGATAATATAGACCTATCCCGAGGGACGACAGGGCTTTGGCGATGGCGACGGCGTCGGTATCGACGATCTGCCCTAGCAGCAATTCGGTTCCGACGGAAAGGGTTTCTGCGATCATGGTTTCGATTACGGGAACTGTTATGGCCACGTGGGCCTAGAACGTTGGAAGGCGCGCTACGAAGCGCAGTAATTGTTCACAACATGCATTTAAGAGTATTAACTTATAACATCCGACATGGTTTAGGTTCTGACGGGGTCAAGAGTATAGAGAGAATACGAGACGTATTACGGGAATCAAGGGCTGATATCCTCTTTTTGCAAGAGGTCAATCGCGGATTTGGCAAAAATCCGCTTGCCAAGCAAGCGGACTGGCTGGCGAAGGAGCTTGGCTGCGCGGCCGCTTACGCCGACAATTGGAGCTTGGGTCCGTTCTTGGGCATGGGCAACGCCATCATCAGCCGTTGGCCGTTTCATTCCACGTGGAATACTTCCTTGCCATCTGTAAGAGAGCGCCGAGGCATCATCCAGGGCGATATCCGGATCAAAGGGATGGCAATCACCCTCATGGCGACCCATTGGGGCCTCCAGGCTCAGGAACGGGCTCAACAAGCGGAAACGTGCGTCGTGCTCGCGAATGCGGTCAAGACGCCTCTTATCTTTTGCGGCGACCTCAATGGCACTTCGGACTCCGAAGAAGTCACTCGCCTGCTCGCAGATGCGAGCCTCACCGATGCATGGCCAGGCTGCCCGCCGACCTACGCTATCGCGGAGCCGACGGTGCGAATCGATTACATCCTCACACGCGGCGAGTTCAAGCTCATCGAGCGGGGACGGATCGAAACTGACGCGTCCGACCATTTCGCCGTTCTCGCCCATTTCGATTTAGCGACGGAGTAGGCGATCTATGATCGCGTCCAGTTCGTCCTTGTCGAAAAAGCTCACCTCTATCGACCCACGCTCGCCCTTGTCGAACCGTATGCGCGTTTTGGCACCCAGCGCCAAGCTCAAATCCGCCTCTAACGCCTCTTGATGGATCATGGTCGAGTCCGGCTTTTCTATTCCACGTGGAATAGTATCCTGCGGTGCCGCTTTGATCGCGGTCGCGCGACGTTCCGTTTCACGAACATTCAGCTTCTTGTCGACGACCTCGCGCCATAGGCGGATACGGTCCGGCTCGGTTTCGAGCGCCAAGATCGCCTTGCCGTGCCCCTCGGTGATTTCCGAACGGGAAATGCTATCGATTACAGGAACAGGAAGGTTCAGCAATCGGAGGGCGTTCGCGATCGTTGGCTGCGGTTTGCCCACCTCACGCGCTACCTCCGTCTGGGAAAGGTTGAACTCGTCTTGAAGGCGTTTGTACGCCTTCGCGGCTTCAATCGGATTCAGATTCTCGCGCTGGATATTCTCGATCAACGCGATCGCGAGGGCCGATTGATCGTCGAGTTCGCGAACGACGGCTGGAATTTCCTTCAAGCCCGCTGCGGTGGCGGCGCGGAAACGCCGCTCCCCGGCGACAAGCTCCCACGAGTTCGCCTTCTTCGGGCGGACGACTACAGGCTGCAACACTCCGTGCTGCCGGATGGACTCCGTGAGATCGGCGAGTTCGTCCGGCGTGAACGATTCCCGTGGTTGATAGGGGTTTAGCGCGATCTTGTTGAGCGGCACCATCTTCATGCCCTCGACCGGTTCGGGAACGAGAGATGCAGCGCTCGGCGACGGCACGACGGCTGTCTGGCGGTCGGCGCCAGGGATGAGGCTCGAAAGTCCGCGGCCCAAGCCGCGCTTGCCAGTCATTTCGTTGCTCATATCTTCGCGATTACCTCCTGGGCGAGCGCGGCATACGCCGACGCGCCCTTCGATTTAGCATCGTACAAACTGATCGGCTGGCCAAAGCTCGGGGCTTCGCTGAGGCGGACATTGCGTGGAATCAACGTCTCGGCGACCTTCTCGCCGAAGAACTCCCGCACATCCGCGACCACCTGCTGGGAAAGGTTCGTGCGGTAATCCTGCATCGTGAGCACCACGAGGTCGATCACGAGCGCGCTGTTTAGGCGCTCCTGGATACGCTCGATCACACTCAAGAGCTGGCTGATGCCTTCCAGTGCGTAATATTCGCACTGGATCGGGATCAGGAGACCATCGGCAGCGGTGAGAATGTTGATCGTGATCAAGCCGAGGGAAGGGGGCGCATCGATAAAGATGTAGTCGTAATCGTCGTGAATGGTCTTGAACGCCTTCTTCAAGACCGACTCGCGCGCGAAGTTCTGCTCGGAGTAGAGCACCATTTCCGCTCCTGAGAGATCTAGTGTCGAAGGCGCGAGATCGAAACCTTTGATCCCGGCAACGTCTTTCACTACGATCTCCTTCATCGGAGTGCCTTCGACGAGCACACCGTAGAGACCAAGCGTCACCGCGCCCTTGTCCACGCCGACCCCGCTGGTCGCATTGCTTTGCGGATCGCAGTCTACCAAGAGCACTCGCTTGCCAGCTGCTGCGAGATAAGCGCAAACATTAACGACCGTTGTCGTCTTACCGACTCCGCCCTTCTGATTCACCACCGCAATCGTGCGGCACGCCTGCTTCTTTGCCATGCCATGAGTTTACCATCTTTTGGGGCGGCAAAGCGCTCGTCGCTGCGAAATGCAAACATACGTTCTTGTTAGCTAGGCCATTGCCTCACATCCCAAATCGCGCGATCCCAAACCGCGAGATATCGTAGGGCATCTCGTCGTTCGACGCTAGCCGGGCGGCGATATCGCCGACGAGTGGCGCGAACTTGAAACCGTGGCCCGAACACGCGGTAGCGACGATGATATTCGGTTCACCGGGAACGCGGTCGATCACGAAATCCTCGTCGGGGGTGTTCGTGTAAAGGCAAGTGCCTTCCGAGACGATCTCACTCAGCCCTTCGATGCGCCCGCAGGCGTACGCCTGTATCGGCTCGCGGTCCTCGTCGGTGATCATCCGGTCCACGGTGGCCGATGTCGTCGTCGGCCCGGGCACATGCTGCGCGATTTTGACGCCCGCGCCGGGCGCGAGTTCCGGAAATCCGTAGTAAAGCGAAACAGCGTCGATCCACACTGGAAAATTTCGTTCGCGGTGCCGACCGGGAGAGCCTTCCGTCCCGATATTGGCGTAGACCTGGCGCGTCACGGTCAGCGGAAGCGCGAACCCGAAATTCGCGAGTAGAGGGTTCGTCCAACTGCCCCCGGTAATCACCACTCTGTCGAACGCTTGCTCGGTCTCTACGGTGTGAACCCTGACATTGCCGTCACGCGACGAACCGATCGCCGTCACCGGAGCGCCGACATGCAGCACGGCACCGGATGTTTCCGCGAGCCGCCTGGCAGCTACGACACACTCCGAAGCTCGCGCATAGCCCATTTCGGGATCGTACAGCCCGATTTCGCCGTTCTGGATCCGTAGGGCAGGGTATCGGCCGCGACATTCGCGCGCCGCGAGAACCGCATGCGGTGCGCGGGCAAGCTGCATGGCGTCGATGGCTGCGGAAACGTTGGGATGGCCGATCGGGCCGAAATAGAGGCCGCCGCAATAGTGGATGAGGTCGCAATTGCCGACACTCTTGACGAGTTCGTCCCAAAGGGCGTACGAATCGTTCATCAGTCGCGTGTAATACGGGTCGGGGTAGATACGGCGGATAACGCGGCTCTCGCCGTGTGAACTTCCGTGCGGGTGAACGGCGGGGTAGGGGTCGTACCCAATAACCTCATGACCGGCGCGCGCTAGGCGCCACGCGGTCATCGCACCGGCGATTCCGAGGCCAACGACTGCTATTCGCATATCAACACTCCACTACAAGTACAACTTGGAGGCCAATAGGCTCGGCTACGACGCGAGCATCAGAATGGTAACAACGGCAAAAACCCCCGGCAACTCTTGCCGCGGGCTCGGGCCATATGATGTCGACACCCCCAGTACGTTGACTGGGGATATCGACCTACTTCACGCTATCTGCCGCATGACGTCGGTACATCATATCGGCGATATCGCTTCCACTGACGTGATAGGTCCCGGAATCGATCTTGCTCTTCAGCGAGTTGACGAGATCGTCACGGGTGTCAGGAGTGCTGTTGACCGCAGAGGTCGCTCGGCTGATCTCCTGAGCTCGGGACGAAAACGACACCGTCGCCGCCGAGGTTTCGATTGTGCTAGCGCCGCTATCTTGGCCGTGGCTCGAAGTGGAGGCGGGAGCGGAAACTCCTCGCAGCGGGCCAATGTTAGCAGCGATATTTGATTGTTCTCCGGAAATTCTCATTTTAGGGTTGCTCCTTACGATCCTAAGATTTGTAAAGTGGAACACCCTTAACGCAGGCTCGTCGCGGTAACCAGGCTATCGTAGCTGCTTGCTTCCAAGCAGACCTTAGACCCATCGGCTTTGCGTCCCCGCGTTTCCGCAGGTTTGCCCTTAATTCCTTTAGCAAACGAACCGCTAAAGGGGAAGAAGGTCTCGGGATCACCATTTCCCTCTTCCATTAGGAGTATCGGACTCCCATTAACTCATCATTAGGGTGTCGAAAAAATTATTGTGAAGATTCTGGTTATGTAAGCGGTCTCACTTTACAAAGAAAAGTCCTTCGGGCCAGACCGGTGCTGGCTCACGATTGCGTTGAACACGCAAACGCGTTGAACAATCGTACCCGGCGAATCGTCTTTCTACACGGTATCATATGCCCTATTCGCGAGGATTCTCCCAATGAAAAAAAGCATGCTTGCTTACATCGCCATTTTTTCGGTGATTCTACTAGGTCCGATCCGCGACTTGCCAGCTCGCGCCGATATCTCGCCGGCGACCACCTTTGTTGGCACGCACTATGAGGGCCAGGTGACTAGCCTCGACGCCGACAGCCAATCGGGAACGATCCTCACGCGCTTCGGGCAGAAGCTCTTGCAATTTAAGATCACTCCCGATACCAAGATTTGGCAGACCCAGCCGATGGCCGCACGTAACCTCCGGAACGGCTCGACCGTGATGGTGATGGGAAAGGAAGACAACAAGACGGGCACTCACGTGACCCCATACGTCGTCAATGTGCTCCCCGAACTGCCGCCTGCCTCGACGGACCCCAATCCCATGTACAAAGGGCAGGCGCGCATCCTGTTCGGAACGCTGACACTCGCGGGCGACGATTACACGCTCGTCGACCGCGCAGGCAAGACGATTACCCTCGCAGGCAAGGCCAACAAGATGCTTGTGGGCCAGACGGTGCCAGGGACAATGAACGATGTCGACGAAGGCAGCCCGATCAAGCTCGACGGGAAGATCGACAACGGCACATTCAATGTCAGCCGCCTCGTGATCGCCCCTGGATTCAAGCGCGGAGGATTCGGTAAGAAGAACAAAGGCAACGTCAACGGGGCCGACCTCGCCGCCGTTGGCGAACGCGCCCTGATGATGGCCCCCGCAGCATCCGACGGTGCCCAAGCGCCGTTGCCGCCGACGGCATCACCCGCCGCCCCAGCCGCGCCTAAACCGTCATCGAAGTTCAACGACGGCGATTTCGGGATATACGACCTCTTTTAGGCACCCCGACACGCCCGGCTAAGCGTACCCGACACCCTGCCCTCCACCGCGAAGCGTAAGAAAAATCGCCGCGCGGCCCTGGAGCGCATCCTAAATCTCTCCAAACTCCCTTACCCTTACCATGTTTCCAATATCTCGCCCGGCGAAACCGTCGCGACACCTACCTTCTTCACCGCTTCGGCGGCGGTGTGGTTCGCCAGCGTCACCGCTTCTAGCGGGGTGGCACCCACAGCGAGCGCGAGCGACAGCGCGCTGATCACCGTGTCACCGGCACCGGCAACATCGTAGACCTCGACCGGTCGCGCGGGGACATACTGCGGCGACGTTGGATTGGCCGCCGAACAAAGCGACAGCCCGTGCGCGCCGCGCGTGATCAGAATATGCGCGGAGCCGGTTTTCTGAAGCAATTCGCGACCCGCATCGGCGATCTTCTTGTCGGTGTCGAGCGGGTCGCCGCCAGTCGACTGGCTGGCTTCGAGAAGGTTGAGCGTGAGCACGGTCAGCGCGCTTTCCGTGGTAATCGTGCGCGGTTTTAGGTTGCCGGTGAGCGGGATGCCTCTGCGGCGCGAAATCTCGACACATTTTGCGATCACTTCGGGGGCGACAACGCCTTTGATGTAGTCGGACAGAATGATGGCATCCGTCGTCTCAGCGAGCGCTTCGAGGCTCCCGAGCAGCATTGCGAGCGTTTCCTCGCTCAGCCGTCCGCGCTTCTCGTGATCGACGCGTACGACTTGCTGCGAGTGCGCGATAATGCGCGTCTTGCGCGTCGTCGGGCGGTCCGTGGCGACGACGAGGCCCGACGTGTCCGCGCCCTCGGCACGGAGCGCTTCGGCGAGCTGCTCGCCGGCCGGATCGGCACCGACCATACCGACCATCGCGCCGGTGGCACCAAGCGCGCAGAGGTTATTGACCACGTTCGCCGCGCCGCCGGGCACCTGGGAGTAACGATCAGCGTCGACGACCATCACGGGCGCTTCGGGCGAGATGCGGTTGACCTGGCCCCATACATACTCGTCGAGCATCACATCGCCGACGACGACGATGCGCTTCCCGGAAAAGGCGGAGAGGATTTCACTGGCGCGTTCTTTGTTCATAGGGTGGGGGTTGGTTGGGTTGTTAGTTGGATCTTGGGATTTTTAGGATGCCCTCGAAGGCCGGGCGGGCCATTTTTGTTTCTTGCTTCGCTCGGGTGTGGCGAATGGTTGGGCGCGCTCTTGCGGCGCAGTCTATTCGTTATATGCCGTGGGGAAGGTTAGCGTGTAACTTTCGAATGAAAACAAGCGTGATCGGGTTCGTGTAAAGCATGTCATGAGGCAGGTCCGAGTAGGGCATTCCAAACAGAGTAGGGTGTCCCCACGTATCTGAAGAGTCCAAGCTGACGCCGTAATACTCTCGTAGGTAGACGCAGAATGCCATGGCGTCGGGATCGCGCAACCGCAGCCTGTCAAAGTACTCGTACTCGCTGAGGACGACGACCTCTGGCTTCTCCCGATCTAGCATCGCAACGTCGAACGGCTTATTACGATTATAGAGCAAGGTCGATTTGACCTTCGAAGAGCCCTCAAACTGTAACCATTGCCACGGTGCCGGGAGCGTGAAGTAGGGGTTAATTGCGGGCGACCAAAACCAAGGGGTCGAAGCAAACGCGATCAACTTGCGCTTCGGTACAAAGTCCCCGCCCACATGTGACGATTCAGATGGGAGCTCCGACCCGACGCGAAACGGGCCACGCAATATGCTTACAGCCGCGACGTCACGGATCTCCGGACCCATCATCGGCCCAAGGAACAACGCATTCGCGACGGCCATAGTTACTGCTCCGCCCAAGCATGCGAGTGCCGCAACGACGCAAGCGGTCTTGGTCTTGGTCGCGATGTCGACCACCAAACGCGCTCCCCAGAGCGCGAATACAGGCAGTAGAGGGATCTCGTAGCGCGCGTACCGCGACGCCGCGAGCGAGATGAGCACAAAATAGCCGAGCGCGAAGAAGCCCAGGATGCCGTCGCCACGTTCGCGGCGAATGAGCGCGTACGCGACGCCGAGGATCGTCAACGCGACCCACGGCCAGCCCATCGCGGCGCTCAGGTTGTGCGTGATGATGTATAGCCAACCGGGCCCGGTCTGCTGGAAGTAGATCTCCGGATGCTCATAAACGTGCACTTTCTCGAACGCCAGGTCTGCAAGAAACTTGCCGCTCTCCAATAGCGCGCCCGGACACGCTGCTAAGAACGCTAACCCCGCCACGGCAACGGCGGCGAGCGCTGACGCTGCCTCGCGCAGGCGCTCGCTCATGACGCTCGTCGCGTAGCCGCGCACGTGGCCCGCTACCAGCGGGGCGATGAGTACCAGAACGCAGTTGTACTTCGTCGCCGTCGCGAGTCCCGCGAACAACCCGCTCACGAGGAGCGGCTTGAGGCTCGACGGCCCGTCGAGCGCCTTGACCGCCCACAAAAGGCTTACGGTCACCCAGAACGCCGCCGGGACATCGACCGTCGCGAAGTGCGAGTGCTGCACATGCAGCGGCATCAGTGCGAGGGCGAGCGCCGCACACAGTCCGGTCGCATCGCCCCAGAGCCGCTTGCCGATCGCGAACGTCGCCCAGACGGTGCCGATCCCCATCGCGACGCTGAGCGAGCGCGCGATCAGCAGCGCGGTGTCGAACGC
>FSUB01000361.1_pt1 | contig 21108 bp, 15 predicted proteins | sample 1637331 | NCBI WGS metagenome assembly FSUB01 (sample SAMEA3914816, study PRJEB12502) | metagenome | biome: forest; material: soil | place: USA | collected 2011-09-16 | depth 0.3 m
AGGCGGTACTGCTTGATGTCCGAGATGGTCTTGCCCATCGCGCTCGATCCGGCGAGCGCATCGGAGACGATGAGCTTCGAGCTGGCGTCCATGCTCGCCATCTTGTAGATGGCGACGCCGCCAGCGACGATCGAAAGCATGAGGCAGATGCCGAAGGCGAGTGCAAGCTTGTGGGCGACTTTGAGGTCGTAAATACCCTTCATGATAGTGTGCTCCCGTTCATCGTCGTCGAGGGCTTAGCGCAATCGACGGACGTCATTGTCTGTCCAAGATAGGTATGTCGAGCAATATCGATATGAGATCAGGTACCGTAATTGACATGCCGGAACCAAGATTAGTCGCGGATCGTGCTCCCGCGTAATGGCTTCATTAGCATCAATATCGGATCGACCCTGTCGATATCGTGTGTTTCGAGGCGCCTGCATCGGCGCAGTCGTACCGCAATTATTGGCGTATGGTCGTTTGCTTATTAGGGCAAATCGCACATATTATTGCTTGCTTGCTAAAGGGCAAGAAAACGGCAACCCAATTTTCGTCTCGGGTTGCCGGTTCCAGTTTCGTGGCTCACAACATCGAATCCCATTTCCAGTAGCTCCCTTACGCAACGCGAAACGCATCCTGTAGCAATTGCTCGGATCGCTCGGCAGTCTTCAAATGCGTGAGGCAGCACAGCCATCGCTTTTCTCGGAGTCATCATTGGTACGATCCTGCCTGCCATGTAGGTCTAATTGCCAGGCGCCTGATTTTGTGCGTTCGTTTGCATAATTCGTCGATTCGAATTTGAGGCGCTAGCTCTACGGTAAAGGGATCGTTTGAGGTAGGTAAGAGGAGCTTTGCAGGACAAGGCGCCAGGTCGGCCTAATTAGCCAATGCGAGAATAACAGCAAATTGACCACACAGGAGGGCATGACGGATGAATGCAAGATTATCGGGATTGATCGTCGCGGCAGTGGCACTTGGCGTCGCAGCATCGAGCGTCGTGACCCATGCGCCGGCGAGGGCCGATATGAGCGCGGGAATGGCAACGGGCTTGCCGCCAGAGGCCGCGCAGTATATTGCATCGAACAGCGCCAATGGCGTGCGCCTCATGGCGCTCAACAACTCAGGATCGGAAAAGCTTACAAACCTTATACCGCTGGCTAACGCATGGTATAAGGCCGATTATAAGAACACGCCTGTGTTCGTCAACTTCAATACGGGGGAATACATCCTAGCCGTGAAACCATAAGAAAAGGAGTTTGGGGCCACATCAAACAACGAGGCGCCGTCCATGACCGTGGACAGCGCTTTGCTTTGACTTGGACAGGATGCCGCGAACCTTGCCTTACGGTAGGTTGATTGCGGAATCCTTAGCGAGCTGTGAAAGCGTGACGCACTTAAAGCCTTTGGCCTTCAGTCCGGCCACGAGGGTAGGAATCGCGTTCGTTGTCGCTTCCGCGCCGTTGTGCATCAGGATGATCGCGCCGGGGCGCGCCTTAGACAGCACGTAGTCGGTCACCTGCTTCGCGCTGCCGGAGTCTTCGGCGTGGAGCGCGTCAATGGTCCAAAAGCCGCCGATCATGCCGCACTTGCGGGCGATCTCCATCACCTGAGGGTTGCTATTGCCGCCCGGCGGGCGCAGGAACTTCGGCCAGCGGCCCGTAAGGGAGCGAATCACGACGCCGTTCCTGAGATACTCCTCGACGATATGCGTCGGGATCGCCTGGTCGAGGTTCGGATGCGTGTAGGTATGGTTCTCGACCTCGTGGCCTTCGTCGCGCATGCGGTGAAGGATTTCGGGCACCAGCGCGGCGCGCATGCCGACCACGAAGAACGTGCCCGGAACACCGGCTTTCTTGAGGTTGTCGAGCAGCGGCGGCGTCAAGATCGGGCTGGGGCCGTCGTCGAAAGTCAGCGCGACCTCGCGGACCTTGGCACTGCCCTGCCACATCTCGTTGATCGTCACCATCGGCGTTTTCAACGGCTCGCTGAATGAGGCGTTAGCCAGCTTGTACGATTCCTTGCTGGCGGCGTTCGCCGAAAATATCTGCTGCACGGCCGCACCGGCATTACGGTATTCGGAATCGAGCGCGGCGGTGATCAGAAGGTGCGTCACCGAGCGGACTTTGTCCTTGCGGTCGAGGTAGGCTTCGGCGAGCGTGTACTCGGCTGCCTTGTACGCCGGGTGGATCTTCATCATGTTCCACAGCGCCGTTTCAATGTCCGGCGGAAACGGGTTCGTCGTTCGCTCCAGATCGGCACCGGCGTTTGCCACCTTGTACTTTTTGTAGTTGGTCTGGAGGATGGCGCCGTGCGTGTCCGATATCTCGAACTTCACCACGTGCGTGCCGTTGGACACCGAGCGCGTGTCCCACGACATCTCGAACGGCGCATTGTTTACCATCCCGAGGAGATGGTCATCCACGGAGATCGTCACGACGAGATCCGACTGGCCGGTCGACGTGATAGTGTTCGCCGGCGGCGAGAGCGCGATCGTCGCCATCACGACGGAGTCGTTGCCGAGGGCGAGGGGCGCATTCTGGTAAGCGAGCCGCTGAGCGAACATCGCCTGCAGCACGCTCTCCGTTAGCGACGGCTCGAGCACGGTATTCGACTTACTGCCGGGTCCCACATAGCGGAGACCGGCTTCCTCGATGACGCGCGGCACATCGCTAACCGCGCCGTCGGCGACGAACTTCTCGACCAGCGGCAAGCCTGCGGACGACGACGAAGCATAGGCGGCGAGGGCGACGATCTCGCGGGCGGTGACGCTGTCCACAGTGCTTGCGAGGCGAACCGCGTCGACCGGGCTATCGTTGGCCGCAGCGAGCATCGCCTTGGCGATCGTGATGTCGTCGCGCTGCGTCGGCTGCGCAACTGTATCGGCGTTCGACAGCATGCTCGACGCCGTATCGTAGTCGCGGGTGAAGATCGCGCACAGGGCGAGTCCATACGCCGGAATCGGGTCCGACTGCGCCGCAGTCGCACGGGCGTATTCGAAGTCGCGCTGCGCCTGGCTGATCGCGCCGACGTGCAACTGAAGCACGCCGCGAATCTCGTACGACCCGGCATCGGTTGGGTAGTCGATAAAGAGCTGCTGAACTCCCTGAGCCGCTTCGGCGTAACGCTGCTGGTCCATCAAGTGGAGCAGATATGCCGCCCGCTCGTTGCGGCGCGCGATCGACGGGTCGGTGACGACCGCGTGTGCGCACGGGATGCTTGCACCGAACGTCGCCGTGAGCGCGACCGCTGCAAAAAGCGCGCCGCGCGATCGGCGCGCGGCGGCAGAGTTCGTAGACTTACGTTGAAAGAGCACGAGTTAAACCTCTCGCTGACACAAAATGTAACGATTGACCCTTTGTGGGTCGCCGCTGAGCGGCAAACCGACTGGACAAATCCGCCACGACAGCTTGCGCCGCCGAAACTCGCGACCGGCGGCTGCCATCTCGTCCTCGGCGGACGGGCCTTTCCAGGCCACGATGCAACCCGCCTCGGAGACGAAGGGCTCCGTCCACTGGACGAGCTTCTCCATGGGCGCGACGGCGCGCGCGGTCACCACATCGAACATACCACGAAAAGACCTCGATTCGCCAGTTTCCTCGGCTCTCCCGTGTACGAAATTCGTGTTTTGGAGGCCCAACTGAGTGGCTACTTCCTGGCAAAACGTCAATTTTTTCTGCGTCGCCTCCAGCAGTGTCAGCTTGATATCGGGGCGCAAGATCTTGATTGCGAGGCCAGGAAACCCTGCACCGGTCCCGACGTCGATCAAGCGGGCGTTGTGCGGGATTCGGCAAATCTGGGTGATGGCGAGCGAGTCGAGAAAGTGCGAGATCGCGATATCATGCGGGGATGTGAGCCGCGTCAGGTTCATCCGGTTGGCGTTCCAGTCGACGAGCAGGTCGGCATAAGCGCGAAACTGCGCGGACTGCTCTGGCGTCAGCGCGATCTGCCACTCGCTAAGCGCGGCCTGGAGGATCTCTTCGGGAGATTCGGGGGTGGACATCAAATGGCAATGGGAGCGGCAATGCGTCCGGCATTGACCTGCTTGGCCGTATCGATGGCCGACGGCGACCACGGCGCGGACTGCGGCGACGACGACCGTCGCACGATGAGGTGCGCCGGAAAGACGCTCGCGCCCACGGGGCGAGATGGATCGACGATCCTCTTCAGGATCACTTCGGCCGACGTCTTGCCGATACCCTCGAAGTCCTGCGCCATACTGGTCAGCTCGACGCCTTCCAACCCCGGCTGGGTGACATCGTCGAATCCGACTAACGCGACATCCTCGGGGACCCGCATACCGATCAGCGAAAGCTCTTCGTAAACCACAGGTGCCCAGTAGTCGCTCAGGAGAAACAGCGCCGTCGGCGCGTTCGGGCCGGAAAAGACTTGGCGGAACATCTCACGGTTAAGACGGCGCCCGCCGTCGAGCGCGAGCAGGATGTGCCGGGGATTGGTTTCGATGTTGGCATCGCGCAACGCCTGCTGGTAGCCGTTCAATCGCTCTGAAGCCGCGTCGGTCATGCCGAGGCTAGTAAGGTGCCCGATTCGCCGGTGGCCGGTCTGGATCAGGTGCTGCACGGCGGCGTACGCGCCGCGGAAGTTGTCGGTGCCGACATAGTCGAGTTCGAGACCGGGAACGCGCCGGTCGATTGCGACCACGGGACAGATCTGTTCGCGAATGCTGGCGATCAACCCCACATTTGCCGGGCCGCCTTCATGCCATAGGATGAGCCCCGCAAAGTTATTGTCGCGCACATACTCAAGTGCCGCCGCTTCCTTTTCCGCCGCCTTGACATACGTCTCGGCGTAGGTATCGAGCACGATCGGATGGTAGCCCTCCGGGGAGAGGACGGCGTTGACGCCATAGAAGATATCGGTGAAGAGGTTCCCGCTGAACCGGCGGCCAAGCATTAGCGCGACGAGGCGGTTGTCCATCGCGGAGGGCGGCTTGAGCGGCCCGCTGAGCTTCTTAACAGGCGGCAAGGGGCGGTTGCGGACGATGTAGCTCAGTTCTTGAGCGGAGTCGAGGACACGTTGACGCGTGATGTCGGACACGAAGATGCCATTGTTGGCTCGGTCATTGAGCACGGTGGAGACTACCGCTTGCGATACCCCCGCCTTCAAAGCAACATCTTTAAGCGTAACTGCCTTAGTCGATCTCATGGTTACTGTTATTTCTTACAGGTCGTTTTATATAAAGTTTTATATAATATACCTTTCATCCTGTAACCTTGTCAAGCTTCCGACCTTAGTAAAAGGTTAAAGTTAATAAAGTTTCGGTAAAATCGGTCGCCAGCACGAGGGTCCGATGGAGATGCATGCAGAATTGGGGATCCGCTACGCCTTGGACTTCACCGGAGGAGCACCTGTCGTTTCGCCAGCCAGTCGATCCGCAGTCGCCTTCACGGTCCTATCGGCGGGCCACATGTTCGCCAGCCGCGAGTATTCGATCGCGGCGTCGGCTTGCCGACCGGCGGCAAGATACGCCTGCGCGAGATGCGAGTGGATGTCCGGTTCGCTCGGGAAGCCGCTTGAAGCAAGTTCGAGGTACGTCACCGCGTTGTCGATGTGCTCCTTCGAGTGATCGGCGAGCCACATCTTGTAGTAGACCCAACCTAGCGTGTCCTGGAATTCCGCGAGAACCATGGGGTCGTCGGTCTTGGACGCGACCGCAACCGCTGCGAGCGCGAGCTTCTCGGCATCGGTCAGGAATACCCCGTCTTCGGCGGCAAAGTAGGCTTCGCTGTTCGACGCGTCTGCCACGAAATCGGGATAGAGGCGTCGAACCGTGTCGAAGTCCTTCTTGGCGGAAATGTAGTCGCCAGTCTTCCACTCGGCCTCCGCCTTGTTGAGTTGCACAGGGCGGCCGCTCGGTGTCCGAGCCGTTAGGGACGGGTACGTCTTCAGGAGCACGGCGAGGTTCCTGGCATATGCCGCCTTGGCCTCGGTCGTTCGACCGAGCCGAAAGAGCGCGTCGCCGGTGAATTGGTAGATGTCGGGGCCAGATGCGAGTTTGGGGTCTTTAGAGGCGTCAATCAGCATCGACGCAAGTGCCTCGTAGTCGCCATGATTGCTCGCGACGGCAATCACCCCGAGTTGTCCGCTTGAGCCGCCGAAGAAGACCTCGTCCGCCTTCGAAAGCGCGACCGCCTTCTTGAGCCAATCCCGGCCCTTAGCAACGTCTCCGAGGTTGTACTGGCGATCCGCCTCGGCAATCGAAGCCTGCGCCTGTCGCAGATGCTCCGCCGAATTGTCCGTATCGCAACCGGCAAGCGAAAACGCGAGGCAAATCAGCGCAACGGCGCAAAGGGCAGTGTTCATAATCCGCATGCGCTCATTATAGCTCACGTGAACGCCGAACGGTTATGGCGGTTATCTCGGTCCCACACGGGCCTAAACGAAAGAAAGGGGCGCAGAATAACCTGCGCCCCTGACAACACCGATAGCGTTGCCGATATCACCACACATTCCTGAACATCCGACTGGTCCGAGGTAGACTGTCCGGTCCGAGAGCCGTTCCTGGTCAAGAGCTGAAGTGCGGTAAGTCTAGTCGACGAACTGCGCTTCGTACGGGATCAAGCCGAGCCGCGTCGCACGGCGAAACGCTTGGACGCGATTCGAAACGTGCAACTTGTCGTAGATGTTCGCAAGATGGAAATCCACAGTGCGTTTGCTTACGAAGAGCTTGTCGGCAACTTCTTTGCTCGAGTTTCCCTGCACAACCAACGTGAGAACCTCTACCTCACGCTTGGTTAACTTAACGACCTGGTCCTCACTCGACGGCGCGATAATCGCGCTGTTCATAGGTCTGCGAGTGATTGCGGGCATTGGCGTTGGAGTAGCAGACAGTGCTGCCATAGTTCTTGTCTCCTTTCCGATGCCGCCTCCAGTATTTATTATGGCTAGTAAGGGGATTGTCTTTACTGGTATTTATACTGGCGTGGGCTATTATCTCGTGTGAAATACTTACACTTGAAAATCGTGTGATTTAGCGATAGAGCACTCTTTTTCATGCGAGCGTGTGAATTGAGAGTAAGCCTGCTATCCTGGTAGGATTGCCTACGTTTCAAGCACACGGTCGTCTGCTATTTACGGCCTTTTCACCGCTGACAAATACGCCTTCGTCGCATCGCGAATATCGACGCCGGTATCGGTCAGGGAGCCCCTCGGCAGCTTGTACGAAGCTGCCGCCGCGTAATCGACGAACGCGACCGTGTACGACTGAGCATCGACCAGCGCTCCCATGTTGTCGCTCACGACGGATTGCGCGGCGAGCGCCTTGATTTGCGCGCCGGTCAGGCTTGCCGTGACGATATTGTTGTGGAACGGCATCACGCGGTCGATGTCGTACATCGAAACCGACGGCTCGCGAAACGTGTCGAACAGCCCGAACCCTGCGGGGTTCATCGCGCAGTCGGCGTGCGTCGACGACCGCATCGCGTCGGCGATCACCTTCGTCGTGTTCGCGCCGCGCTCCTTCGGCGTCGCCCCGATGGCACCCGGCAAGGCGCCGATCGGCACGTGCAAAGGTGCCAGATATGGCACAAGGGCATCGGCGACGACCCTGTCCTCGGCCAGCTTGTCGTCCACCGGAATCAGCTTGTTCGCAAACCTCGTCAGCGCCCATGCACCGGTCGCGTTCCTATCGAACCGCAAGTCGAACTGGCCGAGATCGACGCCGAATTCGCCGTCCTGGACAATCGGAACGCCAACTCCGGCTGAGTTCTTAACCACCAGCGCGCCATACAGAAACGTGTGCGAGTCGCCGCCGATAATCGCGTCGAGGCCCGTCGTCTGCGCCGCCAGCTTCTCGTCGCTGTCGACGCCGTCGTGCGTCATTGCGATCAGGATATCGCACTCCTTGCGCGCGATGGGGATCCACTCCCTTGCCGCCGCGATCGGGTCGGTGATCTGCCAGCCCTTCGTTTGCGGATACGACGTCGACCGAGGCGTCGTTAGGCCCAGGAAGCCGATCCGAACGTGCTCGATTTCGCGGACAACGTAGGGTTGGACACCCGGCAGGAAGCCGCCCTGACTGTCGCGCACATTCGCGCAGACCCACGGGAAGCGCGATCGCTTGACCACCCGGAGGAGGGCCGCCTGCGACCCCGCCGCATCGCCCTGGTCGACCCCGTCTTTGGCCTTAAATTCATTGTTACCGACCGCGCAGACCTCGTACCCCGCCGCGTTCATCGCCTCGATATCCGGCACGCCCTCATAAGTCGTGGTCAGCGGCCCGCGTGTGAACGTGTCCCCGGTATCCACCAGGATCACCGGATGCTTGCTCGCGCTGCGAATCCGCCGTATCAGCGTCGTCCGCCGCGCCACCCCGCCCCGTATCCGCTCGTCTTTCTCTCCGCGCCCCGTCTCCTGGTACCAGAAAGGTGCCACATGTCCGTGGACGTCGTTGGTGTGCAGGATAGTCAACGACAACCCCGCTGGCCGTATGATATCGGCATGGACGGGGAGGGCGAGCAGGCTAAGGGCGATTAAGGCGAGGCGTACCGTTTTCATACCCGCCCCTTCGTTGAAGGGGCGGGAATCTCCTGCGAGCGTCACGACGGAGGCGCTGTGGTCGACGTTGAGGCGGATGGATCGACATTCACGAATCAAAGTCGGTCATATAATCACATAAATCAAAGTTCAGACGATCGGCTTGCCACAGAATTCGGCTCCAAATTTTTTGCGAAACTTAAATCACTTTATGATATTTTCATGGTACAATAATAATATAGACGCGAGCCGCCTGGCCAACGCCGTCCAGTCGCGTTAATCAATGCCGATGCATCGCTAGAACCTGAGGGTTCTCTGATTTATGCGCGTTTTCGAAGATGCCACGCTCCGATGCGCATCAAGTATTTCGATTCGCTTGTGATGCGCATCAAGTACTATCGTGTTCGGTCAGGCGAACGCCCGCCGGGTATAATCGAGCGTTGGGGCCACGGCAGTGCCTGGCAGCCTGGAACGAGGACTTTAACTGTATGCGAGACCTAGAAACGCTCAAGCGCGATCTGCTCCCGAACGGCGTTCGCGTTGTCACGGAGCGTATCGACTATGTTCAGTCGGCATCCATCGGCATCTGGGTCGGAGTCGGCTCGCGCGACGAGACCGACGAGATCAGGGGCATCTCCCACCTGATCGAGCACATGCTTTTTAAGGGTACCGAGCGGCGCAACGCGCAGCAGATCGCCGACGATATGGACCGTATCGGCGGCTACCTGAACGCGTTTACCGACAAGGAGTACACCTGCTACTACGCCAAGGTGCTCACCGAGTACATCCCACAGTGCGTCGACATCCTTTCGGACATGTTCTTGAACTCGACGTTCGATCCCGAGGAGTTGGCCCGCGAGAAGAACGTCGTCCTCGAAGAGATCAAGCGGCACGAAGACCAGCCCGACGATCTCGTGCATGAGATTTTTTACGAGACCATCTGGCCCGCGCACGCGCTTGGCAAACCGATCATCGGCACTGTCGAGACGGTGTCGTCGCTAGGCCGCGCGCACCTCACGGACTACACCCGTTCCCGGTACACACCGGACACGATCGTGGTCGCCGCCGCTGGCAATCTCGACCACAATCAGATCGTCGACATGGTCGCCGAGCGCTTCAGTCGCCTGTCCGGCTCCAAGGCCGTCTGGCGGCATCCGGATACAAACCCCGTCCCGGAGATTGGGACGCGCCTCGTCTCGAAGCCGGTCGAACAAATCCAGCTCGTAACAGGCGTCCCTGCGTACTCGCAGCTCGACGACCGTAAATACCCGCTTTCGCTGCTTGACATCATCCTCGGCGGTGGCATGTCGAGCCGCCTCTTCCAGGAGATCCGCGAGAAGAAGGGCCTCGCCTACTCGGTGGGCACGTATTCCTCCGCCTACCGCGAGGGCGGCCTGTTCGGCGTTTACGCTGGCACCAGCCCGGAGACTGCGGACGAGGTGGTCGACATCACGCGTATCGAATGCACGAAGATCTGCGCCGAGAATGTGAGCGACGATGAGCTACTTCGCGCCAAGAACCAGGTTCGCGCCGGGCTCGTGATGGGTCAGGAAAGCATGTCGAACCGTATGAACCGGATCGGGAAAGACGAGATCCTCTTCGATCGGATCATTCCGCTCGAAGAAGTCATGGACAAGATCACGAGCGTCACCCCCGACGACATCAACGTTATCGCCCGCGACCTCATGGGCAATCGCGAGTTCACGATGGCTCAGGTTGGCCCGTTCGACGACGCCGACAAGGCGGCGATCGCCGACGACGTCGAAGACGACGACTAGGGCCTCAGCGCTTCGCCAAGATTCGCCGCGAAGCGAATAAAAAAATGGCCCGCCCGGCCTGAGAGGGCATCCTAAATCTATAAAGGGTTTATTAAAAGGCAATAGACAATGGCAATCACAGTGGTAGTAAGCGGCGCCAAAGGCCGCATGGGACAGGAAGTGGTGAAGGCGGTCAACGCCGCCGAGGGGCTCGAATTGGTCGGGCAAGTGGATGCCGGCGACGATCTCGCCGCGACCATCGCGGCGGTCAAGCCGCAGGTGATGGTCGATTTCACGGTCCCAGAGGCGACGATGGGCAACATCCGCACGGCGCTCGCCAACAAGGTGGTCCCGATCGTCGGCACGACTGGCATCTCCGCCGCCGATCGCGACGAGATCGGCGGCTTGTGCAGCGCGAACTCCACAGGCTGCCTCATCGCCCCGAACTTCGCCCTCGGCGCGGTTCTGATGATGCGGTTCGCGCACGACGCCGCCAAGTACTTCCCCGACGCGGAAGTGATCGAGTTCCATCATGAGAAGAAGCTCGATGCGCCGTCCGGCACTGCCACCCTCACCGCCGAGATGATCGCCGAGGGTCGCGCGGGAGCGACTCCGACCGAACTGCCAGCGGGCGCGTTCGAGAAGGTCCCCGGCTCGCGCGGCGGCAAGGCCGCCGGCGATGTCCCGGTTCACTCGGTCCGCCTTGCCGGTTTCGTCGCATCGCAGATGGTGATTTTCGGCGGTCCCGGGCAGACGTTGACCATCCGCCACGACAGCATCGACCGCGCCAGCTTCATGCCGGGAGTCGTCCACGCCGTCCGGCAAGTGGACCGCCTCGCCGGAAGCGGCGAGCTAGTCTACGGTCTCGAAAACCTGCTCTAGTCCTGTAAGGAACACCCACACATGATCGATGCCGCCGAATACGGCTTCAGTCCTTCGGCCACTGGCCTCGACAACGTTCGCGCCCTCCAGCGGGCCGTCGATTGCGGTGGTGCTGTCGTGGTGGACCGGCCGGGCGAGTACAGAGTCGCCGGAACCGTCTACATTGGCAGCCACACGGATCTGCGATTCGGGCACGGCGTGTTTCTCAAGAAGGTCGACGAGGCCGGTCCGTTTTCCCATGTGCTGCTCAACAAGGGCGCGCTGACACGCGCGTACGACGAAGGCATCACCGTACGCGGCTTGTCCGTGATCGTCAACGGCATGGATGTGCGCGAATGGCAGGTTTTTGGTCTCCACGGCCAGGTGGGGTTCTTCTACGTCAAGGACCTACGCATCGAGCGGTTCCGGTGTGCAGACCTGGGCAGCCGACAATACGGCATCCACATCTGCACGTTCGAGGACATCGTCGTCGAGGACGCGATCATCCGCGGCAAGAAAGACGGAGTCCACCTTGGCCGCGGCAAGCGCTTCCGGATCAGCGACTGCGTCTTCAAGACGTTCGATGACGCGATCGCTCTTAACGCCCACGACTACGATGTCGGCAACCCCGAACTCGGCTGGATCGAAGACGGGATCGTCGAAAGGTGCCACGACCTCGACGCCGACGACACGACAGGATTCTTCTGCCGCATCCTCGCCGGCGCGTGGGTAGACTGGCGTCCGGGCATGGAGGTCCAGAAGTCGGACACGGTAGTTTCGGGCGGTCGGATGTATCGCGTGAAAGCCGACCCGGACCATGCGGTCTACCGGTCGGAAACGCAGCCGACACACGCTCGTGGGACGGTGGTGCTCGACGGGATTCCGTGGGCCTGGGTGCAGGACGACGTCACGTACACGGCGGGGGTGCGCAATGTCACCTTCCGCGACATCTACCTGTCGAAACCCCGCGTCAGCTTCTCGGTCCACTTCGATAAGGACCACTTCAGCCGGTCGTACTATCCCGGTGCCGACATCCCGCGACAGGAGCGGATCGCGTTCGACAACGTCCGCATCGCCCACGATGGCGTGGAAGCGCTGCTGGCGGTTAACACCCCGCTCGACCTGGTGACGATCACCAACTCGTTCCTCGGCAAGGGAGCAATCAAGTTCCACGGCAACGACGCGTTGGCCGATTATGGTAAGACGACGATCGTCATGAACAACTGCGTTTTCGGCGCTTCAGGCGAATTCGGCCTCGTGACTAACACGGTCGATAGGAAGCAAGTCGCGCTCAAGACCAGCGCGTCGGTGGCTCTCGAAGCCGACTTCGCGCCTTCGGTCGTGCCCGGCCCGGGCACGATCAAGGTCCAGTCGGATCTGCCTGGGCTCGGCGGATAGGGCGTTAACTGGGCCGAGCTCCTGCTACCGCCCAAACCACGGGTTCGCGACGCGCATCACGCGGTTGCGTGAAAGCGCTTCGTCGGCTTCATTGTAGAATATCCACGCGCCGTCGGGGCTGAAGATGGGGTGGGGGTGCGACGGGTGCCGGTGTTGGCGGCTGCGGGCGACGAATTCCCGCTCGCCCGTTATCGGGTCCAAGACCAGGATGTCGCTCACCTGGGCGGAGTTTTCCCACGCGCGACCTGGCGCATCGTGCGGGCCAGTGGTATCGACGACGAACCAACGTCCGTCGCGGGTAATGTTGACGTGCCAATCCCGACCAAACTCGCTAATATGGCGCGAAGGGCGACCGTCGACAAACGACTGGTAGATCCCGCCCGCACCCGTGTCGCTTTGGCCGTACGCCACCGCGACGACCGATGTGTCATGGTAGCACCAGCGCTCGTGGCCGACGCACATCATCTGACCAGGCGTGTCCCAATGCTGATCGAGCAATGGGCGGCCTTCCGGCGCTAGCTCGGCGTGGTAGCCCCACACGCGCTGCGGCACGGTCGTGGTTTCACCTTCGCAGCAGAAGCCTATCCACGATTCGTCGTGCGGGCAGTAGTGGTAGTGGTTCGCCCACCACCTCTTCTCAATGATTAAGGCCGCGTCGCCGGTCGCGGTATCCACTTCGTAGCAGCCGAACGAGCCCGGTCTCGTCATCGGCACGAGGACACGGCTACCGTCGGCTTTGACGCTGAGCAGGCCGCCGATCTGCCCGCCGTCGGGAGGCGCGAACAGCCGCCTGGGTGCGCCGATGGCGTTAAGGTCGATCAGCCAGACGGCCTGATCGGCGGTGTAGACGAGCACGTTCGCTTTCTCAGCGATGTCAAAAAACGGATCGTTCGACGTTCCAACGATCCTATGGCTGCCGAAATCGTACATGGTCTCGCCGTGAAGCGTTGTCAAGTCGTACTTGACGAGCGACTTGTCGTCGCCCCACTGGCCAAGGACAAGGCTTTGCCCGCCGTCCGCAAAACCGTTCGCGTGCGGGTAGGTCATGAAGCGGTTCTGTTCGAAGGTGCTGAGGGCGACGGGGGCTGAAGGTGTGGCATGTGTCATGGTTATTCGCAGTAGTTCCGTTTGTTATTGCTACGGTCCTGCTTGGATTGGGCTCTAGTTGAGAGAAAAGATGCCTCCGTCGGCCCTACGCGCGGGGCGCAACGTGACGTTGCGTCCAAAGGCCGCTTCGCGGCGTTGTGAGGCCGGAGGTTTGTTGCTCCGATACTTGGTTTGCTGTAACCCGTGTTGGGTCACTTTCGTACCAAATAAAGGTCCGAGACCTCGATAGTGTGAGGCGTCTCGCCGCCTGCCTGCCCGATCTGGATCGATGCGAGTTGGTCGAGGTCGAGCTTCCAGTCCGGATCCGCTGGGCCGGACTGAGACGAGACGAAGGCGCTAATCGGGATGAAGACGGTGTGCCATGAATTGTCGGCTGGCACGACTGGCATAGGCGATCCGTAAATGCCGCCGGGTTTCGTCTCCACCAGATTGATCAGGTTTTTTGCTTTGAGCGACGCGCGGGCACGCATTAGGAATCCGATCACTGTCGATGGGGTTGCGACAGGATCGACATCGACATGCGGTACTGTCCAATGGTCGCCTGGAGACGCGTATGTCGTCGTCATCGCCCAGCCACCACCGTCGAGGGCCTTGAATTCCGACGATCCGCTGGCGTTCTTGTGCCACTTGGCGAGGTTCCCGATCTCGAGACGGCTACTGTTCGGCAGCAGTTTCAGGTAATCCGCTAGCTCGCGGTCCATCGACATATTCAGAGACAGCGTGCTGACGCGACCCGCTTTGTCGATTGCGGTGAATGTCAGCGGGGTGGACACCGATGAGGCGAGCGCCGAAGCGACGTCAACGGTCCAGCTGGTAGCGACAACCCCGCCCGCAGGCACGACAACGTCCTGCGCCGGGGAAAGCGGCTTGCCGCTAGCGACGAGCGTGATTGTGAGGCTCTCATCCGCAGGAGAGAGATTGCTAACGGAGACTTTGATCGGAAACGCATGGGCTGACGACGCGTTGACTGTGTATCCCGCAGTCGACGCTTGCGCCAAGGTATCGTCGATAGTGTTGACCATTACGATGGGAGATGGAACTGGCTTGCGCGGCAACGGGAGCGTGGTCTTCGCTAAGAGCGCCGCCGCCGTCGTGTCGTGTCGGATCAGGCTGGGCGCCATGCCGGGGCCGGGCCAGATATAGACGAGGCCATCCGAGATTGTAACAGATCCGTCGGCAGCCACAGGAATCGTGCGCCCGTCCGCGCCTTCGGCACGCTGCGCGGGAAACGGCAGTTTGACCGATGTGCCAGTCGGCACATCTCCAGCGTAGATCGAAACGAAAGTCGCTCCTGCCGCATCCTTGAACGCTCGCGCTCGTTTGACTTTCGGGTCGGAGACGGCAACGTCGCCGAGGTAATTGGCGTGCGACAGCACGCGGATGGCCTGCCCGTAAGCGGCGAGAGAGCGCAGAGGGGTCGCGTCCTTGCCGACCATTGAGAAATTCTTGCCTGGCTCGGTGTAGTACGGGAGAACGAACGGAAAGAACGCCGCGATGCCGTATATCTTCGCCTCAAGTGCCTTCGCCGCGATCTCGGTCGCCGAGATGCGGTCCTCCGCAAGCGGTGGGCGGTCGGGGCCGGACTTCCATGGCCAGCCAGACTCGGTCAGCCAGAGCGGCATCGATTCCTTGCCGCCTTCTCGCAGCAGCGTTCGGTAGTCCTGAACCGCGCCTTCGACCGAAGTCGCCGTACCATAGTTGTGGAAGCTGACAAAATCGACGTTGTCGAGCATCCCGTTGCGAACGCACTGCTCTATATATGGCCGATTGCAAACCGCGAAGACGCCGCCGCCTATCGGGGCCGTGGACTCCGCCTGACCGAAGCCATACGCTGCCGCTTTGATTAGCGGCACGTATTGGTCGGCTGGCAAGTTTGCGGTCCCGTCGTAGTCTGGCTCGTTCCAAATCTCGACGCCACCCCAGCTTGCTTTGAAGCCTGTTGCGAGCGTCTTCGCGCCCTGGCTCGCTTCCGGTAGCTTGCTCGGGAACGGATCTCGCTTCGGGCTCGTGTATGGCGCTGTCCAGGCGGGCGAGCCGTAAAGGATTTCGAGCACTTTGACGCCTGACTGTCGGTAGGCATCGCGCATCTCGACGATATGGCGCGCCGTCGTTACCGTAACACCGGGCTTGGGATTGTACGCGTTCCAGCTTAGCCGCTCTCGCGATATTGCGATCCCGAGGCGCTTCATGTCGGCGAGGAGACCGGTGCGTATGGCCGCACGTTGCTCGAGCCAAGTGAGGCCCGAATCCATGCCAAAGAACGAATCGGCAACGCCCGCATGTGCGGGAAGAGCCAGCGCTCCGAACGACTGGCGCGCTTCGGCGATGTCGATATCGTAATATCCCTGGGCGAGCTTGACTGGAAGGCTAAATTGGCCACTCGCAGAGACGGGCTCGACCCCGGAGTCGACGGTTGTGCCGTCGTAGTTCTTGATAGCGTAGTGGAGCTGGTTGACCGCCGGGATCGCCTCAACTGTCCACGATAGAGTCGTTGGCTTAGCGGGATCGATTAGGAAGGCGCTTATATCGACGGGGGTCAAGGTCGGTGCCACCATGTGGACGGGGGTGGCTCCAGTAACGGTGAAATTCTTGACGCCGGGGCCGGCTCCGGTGCCTTTGTCCTTAGCGGTGCCAAAGAAGTAGAAGCTCGCCGATTTGATGTCGGCCATGTAATTGATTGACGACAACGTCGTCTTGAGGGGAATTGGTACGCCGTTAACTTCGATGTTAAGCGAGTTGGTAGCTTGTGCGTAGGTCAGCTTCATGTGGTTGAAGCCGCCCTTCACGAAGTTAGGTGCGGGGAGGGAGCCAAGCAAGACCGTCTTCATGAAGACGTCGACTCGGCCACCGCCGTTGAGGATCGCGAAGATCTGGTCGGTAGCCCAGTAGTTGAATCCCTCGCCTCCAAGGCCAATGGCTGTCCAGGCGGAGTTCGACGAATCCACGTCGGCTTCGACCATGATCGGCGTCGCTGACGGCGACGTTCCGACTGCGGGCGGGAGTACCACCCAGGCGTTGGCGGTCGCGCCAGGCACGCAAGTCGCAGCTCCGTCGGCGCGCAGGACGACACCGGGAACCGCACCCCATGCGCCACCGGTGGGTAGGGCCAGCTTATCGACGCGCGCGCCCTCGTGGCGCATATCGGCGAGAGCGGCGAAGGCATCGGAAGCGATGACTGGTTCGGCAGCGTGCGCTGGATTGGGGTTGCAGCCGGCGAGGGCGACGAGAGTGATCGATGCAAGCGCGAAATGGCGCAAGGAGGGGTATTTCATGGGTGTCTCGGGAAAGAAACTATTCGGGGCGCGAATCGGCGCCCCGAGAGAACCGATGTGTTTGAGCGGGCTAGATGCCGCTGAAGGTCATGGTGAAGTGGCTTGTGGAGGTAGGGTCAGACATGCTCGCCGTGCCCGCCGCACAGCCGGTACCTCCGAAGTCCTCATACCACGTCGCTAGCATTTTATACGATGAACCGGGCCAGTACGTGTAGCCGGGGCTGACTTGATTTCCCAGCAGCCATTTGACGTGCCCGTCGAACGCTAGATAGTTAGCGCCTGTGCTGTGTCGACCGCCTTCACCGGGGTAGTTCTTAGGCAGGTCATAGGTGGGATTAGCCGAATACTCTGGGCCGCCGAGATAGCCGGTCGCGAATTTGCCCGTGCTCGTACCCATGGGATTCGACCCGCCACATCCCATCGACATGGGCGTCTTGTCCGAGTCGCTCAACGTCAACGCGCCTCCGGTGCATTCGGCGAGTTCGACCGTTTGCGATGGGGCAATGAGCTGCCGGAGCATCATGGCTGGTCCGCCTTCAACGGAAGCGCTCTTGTATCCCGTCAAAACCCAGCTTAGGAAGTACGAACACGTATAGGATCCGGCAGGGGCGACATACGTGTCGCTCGGGCAAGCGTAAGCGCCGGTGCTCTTGACGTAGGGATAGATGGCGTATCCCCAGCCAAATTCATGGGTATCCGGTGACGCGGTGCTTGATCCAATTGTAAAGTATTCGTCGTAGTCGTTTTCATATTGGATAAACGCCATCCCCAACTGCTTCATGTTGCTGGCGCAACCCGTCTGCCGCGCCTTCTCGCGCGCGGTAGCAAACACGGGAAAAAGTATAGCTGCGAGTATCGCTATGATAGCTATAACTACGAGTAGCTCGATTAAAGTGAATGCCGCTCTTTGAGTCAGGCGATATTTATTGCTCATCAGTGTCTCCTATCAGTGTCTGGTCAGTTCGCTACATTCTTGAAGCGCATGGTCGATTTTCTGACAATGAGGTCGGAATGAAGGCATGTTCTGGTGCAGCTGCGGTCGCCGTTCAGCGCCCGGACGATCAATCTCGCGGCGTTTTGCCCAAGGCCATCCATCGGAGGCCGCAAAGTAGACAATCCCAGCATGCGCGATTCCGGCTGATCATCGAAGCCGATAATCGCGAAGTCGCGCCCCGCCTCGAAGCCGCGCTCCGCTGCTGCTTTGATAAGCCCGACGGCAGTGGAGTCGTTAGCCGCGATAATCGCGTCCCACTTTAGGCCGTCGCGGAAGAGTTTTCGACCGGCTTCGTACGCTGCGTCGGTGCAGTAGAAATACTCGTGGCCCAGATCGTCTTGGGGAACCGGCGCAATAATCGGCTCGAATTTGCAGTCGGTCGACCGGCTCAGACTGAACCGCTCGGCCGCCCCGGCGACGCGCATCGAAACCCACTCGGCTTCGCACGGCGAGTAGAATAGGAGCCGCCGAAATCCGCGTTCGAGCAGGTGGTCGGTCGCCTGGAAGCCAGCGTCCTTGCTGTCGAAATAGACCGACATCAACGGCAGCGGAGCGGGCGAAATGCCGAGCCACACGATGGGGTCGCGCTCGATACGGAGAAAATCGAGCAGAGGCTCGTGGAGGCCGCGGTCGCCGTGGGTTATGAGTACAAAGCTGTTGGCGCCTTCCGCCTTTAGCTCGGCAACCATCTCGCGGACATCGCGCTTTTCCGAACCACGAATCGCCTGCTCGGCGTAGAGCGTCGCGCCGCCAGCGGCCGATATGGCACGCTCGACTGGTGGGAGCGCGTTTTGCCGCCACGGGTCGGCCTTGTCCTTTTCAGGGCCGGTCAAGATGATGCCCACGACGGCTTTCAGCGTTGTTGTGAGAGGCAAGCATTCGGAAACATGGCTCTGGAAGTCTTCGCCGACGGGCTCGCTGGTGTCTATCGCGTACTCGCGCCCATTTGCGGAGTCGGAACCCGGATGGCTCTGGCGGGAGACCACTGTGCCCCAACGACCGCGCGCCGAAAGCGTGCCGTCGCCGATCAGGTCGAGCAGCGCGTTTTGCACAGTGCCCACAGCGACGCCGTATTCGACCGCAAGGTCGCGGCGGCTCGGCAGCGTCGAACCGACGCGGTACCGCCCTGAGTGGATTCGGTTACGCAAGTCGGCGGTGATACGAGCGTGTTTCGGTATGGCGTTAAGGGTGTTTTGTACGGCCATGAGTGCGATAAACCATGTGTCAGTTTAGTGAACAGATGTATTATATCACTGGCCGGTTATTGTGTCAACAAGAAATTCTTTAGAAGAATCCGGGGCGAGTTTTAGGCTCGCCCCGGCGCACGTCCTACCGCACTGCCGTTCCGATCACGCTAAGTTGCCGCCGGAACTCTTCCGGGATCTGTCCGTCGTAGCTGATCGGGATATCCCAGGTCAATGCGCCTCCACAGGCGATGACGTGCTTCGTGTAGCTGACTGCGAGTTCGTCGGTGAAACGGGTGGGGCCTTGGCCCCACCAGTTGCCGAGGTAGGTGAGAATCTGTAGCTGCGCGCCGCCGACCTTGTCGGTCATCGGGTGCCATTTGTTGCCGATCCAGAGATCGTTGAGCTCGCCAGCCGTGTAGTCCTCGTAAGGCGTGATCGTCGGTACCGGGATTTTTACTCCCGAGTTGAACGCGACAATCGACTTGGTGTTGCCCGCCTTGGCCGCTTCGGCGAACGATTGGAAGTTGGGCGCGCCGTCGTGTTCGTAGAGCTTGTCGGCGTAGTAACATCCGTCGAACCACCAGCCGCTGACAAGGTCGCCCCAGCGAAGCGACCACTCGCGGATAATCGCCTCCCAGTTGCGCAAGCCCTCGGTCAGGCGGTCGTCGATGCCTTCGGCGACCGTATACTCGCCCGGCTTGTAGCCGTTGCGCGACATGTCCCAGGTTGGCGTGAACTTGAGCCGCTCAACGGCCTCGCGCTGATTGCAGGGCGGGGAAGAGGGAAGGTAGGCGATGGTGCGCACGCCTCGTGTCTTCAGCGCGGTCGCGAGATCCGCCAAGAGGTCGCGGTCGGAAAGGCGCGACGGCTGGCCCACAAGAGAGTCGTAGGTCGCGTTGGGCGAGCAGAAGTAGCCGGAGTTTTGGCCAAGGGTGAATATCTGATAGCCCGCGCCGGTGCCTGCGATCTGCTCGGCGAGGCGTTTGACGTCGACGCCGTCGACGCGGCCGTTCCACTCTGCCATCGGCAGGACGGTCTCCTCGACGCAACTCGCGGCGTCGGCGAGAAAGTGGGTCATGGTGCCCCATTTCGCTTCACGGAGCCAATCGGCGTCGGCTCGCTTCCAAGAAACGCTCATTGTTTCCCTCCAGGGCGACGGATTAGGCGCCCATCCTTTGGCCCTTGCGCTATTGCGTTGGCCCGACTTCGAGCAGTTTACCACGTTTGGTCGATAATGCCCATTACTAATAGCTAAAAGTTTCGGGTGGCTCAAGAAAAAATCCTTGTTCGCGTAGAAAATGGCTATTGACAAGCTATGCGCTGGGTGTTATGATAATGCCTATTACTAATGCCTCCCCGCAGGGATATTCCATGCCAGCGACCGTCGAAGCAAAACCGAAGAAGCGCAAACCGAACGTGTTCGACGTCGCCCGTCTGGCGGGAGTCTCGCAAACCACGGTTTCGTTCGTGCTGAACGGCAGCACAGCGCCCCGGATCTCGGAAGCGACGTCACGACGCGTGCTCGACGCGGTCCAGCAACTCGGCTACCGGCCGAATACGCTGGCGAAGGGCCTCGCCCATGGTAAGACCAACACGATCGGTATGGTGCTGCCCTTCTTCGATCAGGATTACCACGGGCTGATCGTTCGTGAATGTCAGGCGACGTTGGCGGAGCGGGGCTACCAGTTGCTGTTCGTACACGCGCAGTCCGGTTCGCAGGCCGAGGCCAACATGGTCGAGTTCCTATTGCAGCACCGCGTCGATGCGATCACGTGTTTCGCGCACACGGAAACGACTTATATCTTGCCAGCGTGGCTCGACACCATCAACGAGGCCGGGATACCCGCCGTCGTGATCGACAACGGGTCGTCGCTCGCGGACAGTGTGTACAGTGACGATATTGCTGGGATCGATGTGGTCGTAGAGCACCTGTCGGGTCTAGGTCACCGCCGCATCTGTTTATTGAGCAAGAAATTCGAACCCCATCTCGTTCCCGACAAGATCCGAGGCTTCGCGGCTGCGATGCGAAAGCGCGGCCTCGACGATAACATCCGCAT
>FSUB01000211.1_pt1 | contig 18569 bp, 11 predicted proteins | sample 1637331 | NCBI WGS metagenome assembly FSUB01 (sample SAMEA3914816, study PRJEB12502) | metagenome | biome: forest; material: soil | place: USA | collected 2011-09-16 | depth 0.3 m
CCCTCCGACCGAAGTCGGCGGAACGCAGAACCCGACCGTCGCCGGTACCCGAACCCATGTCGGCAACACGCGCGCTCCTGGCACGCCGCAGGTCGGCGTCCCGCCTCACACCAAGGCCAGCGACCTGTTGCGCGGGCACGCCAACTATAAGGCGTCGGAGACCCAGGACAACAAGCCCAAGCTGCCGTTTCTGACCGAGGAGCGCCGCCCGACGCGCGCCGACGATTTCGCGATCGGCGTCTTCTGGCTCGCCCTCGGCGTCTCCGCGTGCTGCCTCGTCTACTACTTCTGGGGCCTGTTCAGCGGCTCGCTTTCTACAGAGGCGTTCAATCGCCTCGGCACCGACGACCAGACCCGCATCGGCACCAACCTGACTCTGGCGCACAACGTCCTTCAGGACGCGCTCCTGGTCGGCGTCGCGATGATGCTGTTCCTGTTCTACGACGAGGGCGCAGCGGGCTACGGCCTAGTGCTCACCGCCGTCTTCTTGCAAGTGCTGATGCCACTGATAGGTAACCAGTACTTCGCGCTCGCAAGGACAACGGAAGGCGCAGCGGCGCGACAGCTTTACAAGGACGCTGCCGAGGTGGCGTGGATACCCGGCATCCCGGGGATCGCGCTGATCGCGATGGACTTGGTGCGCAAGTTCATTACGGGCCTCGAGGAGGCGCGGTTCAAGCGCAAGAACCTCCAGTACGGGCAAGGCGTCGTCAAGACGGCCAAGTCGAAGAACGTCTTCCTCGGCCCCTGCTGGGACACGCCGTTCTGCCGGCCCGAGATCAAAGTCAAGTGCCCGATCTACCTGCGCAAGCGCGGGCCATGCTGGCGCAACAAGCGCGGCTGCATGTGCGACGAGACGATCGTCCTCAACGCCAACTCGGACAACTGGAAGGCCAAAGTCGAAGCCGCCAAAGAGCAGCTTGAAGGCACCGGGCACAAGGTCAAATCGAAGCCGATCCCAGTCGCGAGCGCGCACCAGCAGCTCTCGCCAGCGTTCAAGCGCGAGCGGTGCCGCCAATGCGTGATTTACAACACGCACCAAGAGCAGAAGTACAAGGCGCTCGTCGCCGCTACGTTCATCCTATGCGGCGTCGCGTTCTATATGTACTCGCCGACGTTCCTGAACGCCGTGTCGGTGGGCTACCACCAGATGGACAAGATCAAGGACCATATCTCGTTCGGCTCGTCGAAGCCGGTCGTAAAACCTGCCGACGCTGACAACGGCCGCCCGAAGGCGACGACCGGCGAAGAGGCGATGGGCCAGGGCGCCGACCTCAGCGGCCCGACCGCCTGGGTGCTCCTGATCATCGTCAGTATCGTTGTGCTTTCGAAGTTCCTGAACTTCATCGAGTACTGCTGCTTCAAACTCAAGATCTGAACGGTTCGAACCTTTGATAACCCGTGCGCCCTGGATTCCCCGAATCGGAATCTGGGGCGTTCGTCGTAATCGGCTGCAAATTGCTGCTTGACACGATCTGTAAATCGTGATATAGTATGCCCGTACTAGTTTTTGATACGCGTGACCGCGAGTGTTTCCCGATCATCGCGGCTCCCACTTGTAGTTATGACGACATTGACCCGCCCTAAAAAGCTGCTGGCGCAACCTGTGTACCAGAGGATCGAAGCCGACCTCCGCGATCGTATTCGCGTCGGCGCATGGACCGTCGGCGCGCCGCTTCCATCGCGGTCCGCCTTGGCGAAAGAGTACGGCGTCGGGCTTGCGACCCTGGAGCGCGCGGTAGCAGAGCTGCTTGCGGATGGCACTTTGCGCGCCGTGCCCGGCCAGCATACCGTGGTCGCGTTAGGGCGCGAGGCATCGCTGACATCGGGGACGCCGAGTACTACACACAGGGCAAACTTAGAAACGACGCCGACCGTGCTTGGCATCGTGTCGCATGACGCGATCTCCGAGATACGGTCGCGTGGCAGCGAAGGCGGATGGCTTTATCAGTCGGCGCACTGCTTGGAGCGCGCATTCCTGGCAGGCGGCGGAAGGACGCTGTTTACGTCGCTAAAGCCTTCGAGCGGAGGCGAGTCGCTTTCGCTCGCCGATGCCGTGCGCAGGCTGCGCGGGCAGGGCGCGGTGACCATCGCGGTCGTCGACCTCAACGCCGCAATAGCGGCATCGGAAATCCAGCAACTCGCTAACATTCAGGAGAGCGACGCGATCCTGTTCGTCCATATCTCCGACTCGGAAACGGATACCGGCATACCCCATGTCTACTACGACAGTGCCCATTTGGGCCGCCAGGCGGTCCAGCACCTTGTAAGCCGGGGCTTCGACGCGTTCACGTACATTTCGCCGTTTCGTCTACAGTGGTCGGTGGATCGCTTCGAACAGGCACGCGGCATGGCTGAAGCGCTTGGGCTTGGTGCGGCCGTAGTCACGTCGATGATTGGCGATCGCGATACGATCGACGAAACGCAAAGCCATGCCGCGCAGCAGTACGACGCGGCGATGGAACTCGGTACCAAGCACTTCGGATCGCCCGACTATCCGAGATGCATTATCGCCGCGAACGACTACACGGCCTTTGGCCTTATCGACGCTTCGCACAAATACGGTCTGACGCAAGGCGAGGACTACGCCATCGTCGGCTTTGACGACGAGGTGAAGGCGCTGCAGTACGGACTGAGCACGTTCCGCCCCCCGCTCGAAGAAGTGGGTACCGAGGCGGCGCTACTTTTGACCAGATTGCTTCGCGGCGAGAGCTGCAGCCTGCAAGTACGATTGCGATCGCGCCTCGTGGCGCGTGCGAGCACGATGAACAAATAGCCGGTTCCGGTCTTGACGACCACAGGCACACTGACTGACAAGGAGAACGGAAATGCACAAGCGAACAGCGTTCACTCTTATCGAACTTTTAGTTGTGATAGCTATTATAGCGATTCTCTCAGCTATACTATTCCCTGTATTCGCCACGGCGCGCGAAAAGGCCCGTAGCACCACCTGCGCGTCTAACCTGAAACAGGTTGGACTCGGTATGATTCAGTACGTGCAAGATTACGACGAAACCTATCCTTACGGTATTGGAGGCTGGTGCACTCCCGTCACCGACACGCCGCCATGCAACTGGACTCGCAACTATTCCGGCTGGGCGGGCGAGATCTACCCGTACGTCAAGTCGGTCAACTCGTTCCGGTGCCCGGATGACACATCGGTACCTGCGGCTGGCAACGCGAGGTTGCAGATCTCTTACGCCATGAACTATCAGGCGATGGGAATCCAGGCGTCCAAATTCACGTCCACAGCTAATACCGTCGCGATGTTCGAAGTGATGGGAGCGCAGATCCGAACCTGCGTCAACTGTGCGCCGGATGCGGTCTACGACTATATGAGCCCGAGCGGAGACGGATGGCCGACCGGTGGCGTTACCAACACCTATGGCGACTACAAGGGCACGACTTACGCGGTCTACGCTACTGGCACGATGGGGCAGCCGTTTTCCACCACCAGCTGCACTGCGGTAGCGCCGTGCTATACTGATCCGTACCACAGTGGCGGTGCCAACTGGCTGGCAACCGACGGCCACGTGAAGTGGCTGGTAGGAACGAAAATCTCCAACGGCAGCAATGCGCCGACACCGTCGACGCCTGCGAGCACGGGCTCTGGATCGGCTTGCGGTGCCAGTGCCATGTTCCATTTCAATACCGGTGCGCAGTATACGATGACATTCAGCTACATGTAAAGTAGACTGTTAATCGATATTGACGCAATTTGGGCGGCAGCGGCACTGCCGTTGCCTCCTCTCCTTGGTCAGATCCTCAATGAAGAACCCTCTCTCACCGCCGCATTGGTCGCGATGCCTTGTTGCCGCCGTCGTGTTCCTTGCTGTACCCGGTGTCGGCCGAGCGGATTCGCTCGGACTGGCTCCAAGTGACATTCGCGAGTTTTTCGTAACTCCCGCTACGCCGGCGACATTTCACTGGCACTCCGACAAGCCACTAGCCGACAACGTCGATTTTGTCGTTCGAGATTACGTTGATACCATTGTGTCGACGGGCAAAGCCGCTGTGGCGAATGGGGATGTTGCCGTTGACGCGACCCTTCCGCAGGGTTACTATACGATCTCGTTTCCGTCGACTGGTCAATCGTTTGGCGTCGAATCGTTGCCCCCAAGTTCCGGGGATCGCGACCCGTTTTTCTGTATGGATGCAGGGCTCACGTGGCTTGAGTTGCGCCGTCCGTTGCGCGAGCCGCTTGTCGAAATCTTGCAGCGCACCGGCGTTTCGATGGTTCGCGAGCGCTTCTCGTGGGGACAGGTCGAGCCTAAGCCTGGCATTTACGATCTGGAAACGGCCCGCTACTGCGACGAAATGCGGCAGACGTATGCGCGTCATGGCATCAAGGTGCTCGATCTGCTTTCAGGCGCGCCAGCATGGACGGAACCGGTGAAGGGCAACCCGTTTCCGATGAATGTTGCCCTCGCCGGGAAGGGCGCGCTAGGTCTCGCGGCGAAGTGGAGCCCCTATTGGGGCGCGCTCGAAGTGTGGAACGAGCCAAATCAGGGCGCGACGGTACCGGCGGACCAATACCTACCGATCGTCAAGGCCGTGTCGCAGGGCTTCGACCGCGACGGTATAAAACCGCTTGTCGGTGGCGGGGTCTTCGGCGAGTTTAACCGTGCGTATGTCGCGCAGGCGCTTTCGAACGGCCTGGCATCGTCGAGTGACTTTATCAGCTTCCACGACTACGCGGACGCGACGTTTCTCGAAGGCGAGATTGGGGATTACCGTGCGTTGCTGAAGGCGGTTGGGCGCGAGTCGATGCCGCTTTGGATCACCGAATGCGGCTGGCCGGGGACAAGCGGGGTTCCGCGCCCAACAAGCGACGAAGACGAGGCAAGCGCACTTCAGATCGCAATGAAAGCCGTGGAGGCGAAAGCGTGCGGTGTGGCGAGGTACTTCCCGTTCGTTTATACCGCTTACGACGAGCCTCCAAAGAGCTTCGGTATGATTGGCCGCGACGTAACGCCGCTTCGAGCAATGGCGGCGTACGCGCAGACGGTCCGCGCGCTTTCGGGTAAGCGCTACGTCGGCGACCTTCGGATGAACGATTCCAGCATCAAGCGCGCCCGCGTCTTTGGCGATGGGACGACCGCCGTTGCTGTGCTCTGTACCGTTACGGCTAAGAGCGTGCCCGTCAACCTCCCGTTTTCCGCCCAGCGGATTGAAGGTGCCGATGGGCGAGCGCTCGCGGGCGGCGAGGCCGGCCTTACGATCACGGATGGCGTCGCCTACGCGTTCGCCCCCGAAGGCGAAGTGCGGCGCTTCACGAACCGCGATACGCGCTCGGCACGGCTTAGCGCAATTGCACCCCGCGAGTTACGCCGCGTGTCGTCGCCGATTGTGCTACAGCCTGTTATCGGTAGCGCGGATTCGGTGCCGAGCGCTGTTGGGTACACGATAACGCCTGAACTCGGGCGGGACGTGCCGATCTCGATACGCGTCAATAATTTGGCACCTGGTCCTCGCACCGTCGAGTTGACCGTCGCTTACGACGGCGGCAAGCAGAAGCTTAAGGCAGCCGTCGCCGGGAACTCACGCGAGATGGCTGGCTGTGCCGTCAACTTGAGCCGTGCATTCGCCAAGTCCGAAACGGCAACCGTGACGGTTACGGCAAACGACCGCAATATCCTGCCGGTGGTGTTGACGTTCGCCCTTCAACGCGAATTGACCGAATACCTCGCGCGGTATCCGGCGAGCCAGCAGATCGACGTCGCCGACCTTTCGCATTGGCAGGCGAACGCGTCAACGAACACGCTCATGCAAATGAGTGCGACCCCCGATTCCCACTGGCAACTTTCGGCCACGTTCGGCCCCGGCTCGACCTGGGTCTACCCGAAGCTTACGTCGAGCGTCGATCTCGCACGTGCCAGCGGTTTCCTCGTCCGCGCGCGCCTCGTCGGCAACGGGCACGCGTACTTCCTGCTCGACGAGCCCAACGGCAGTATCTACAACATCTCCGACATCCTTCCCGCTGACGGCCAGTGGCACACCCGCTACCTGCCTTTCGACCTGTTCTCGGCTCTCGGAGCGGCCCCGGCCGACCCGAATGGGCGGTTGGACCGCGACCAGGTCAAGGTGCTGCAGTTGGGCACATCGGGCTCGACAGGCGAGATGACGCTCGAAGTGTCTGACCTTTACGCGGTCTGCGGCGCAGCTCGCTAGTTGCATCCTCCAAAATAGTTGTCGCGCCCCCATTGACAGTAAGGCCCCGGTCTGTTATACTCTTAATGTTCACGTGAACCTAACCTGTAACCTCTCGTGGTTCCAGAATGTTAACGTAAACCTTGGAGCGTGTTTCAATGGCGGCGACATTGCAGGCGATCGCGAAGCGGGTGGGGGTCTCCCACATGACGGTTTCGCGGGTGCTCAACAATAAGGACGACGGGCGCGTATCCGAGAGCACGCGGCAGCGCGTGCTCGAAGTCGTCCGCGAGGTCGGCTACCGCCCAAACCGCGCTGCGCAGGCGCTGGTCAACAGCGGCAAGACGAAGACCATCGCCGTCTGGGTGCGGGACCTTTCGAAGCCGTACTTCGGCAGAATCGCCAGCTACCTCGAGACGATCTGCGCCGACGACGGATACGAAACCATCATCCGGGGCCGTGCCGCCGACCGATCGACTCTGGCCGAATGGCCAGTGGATGGCATCATCGCCTTCGACAGCGAAGTCGACGACAAGCTCGGTCGCCCGGTCTACGGCCCCGAGGACCCGGCGTTCGTCTCCGCCGACGTCTACGTCAACCGCGACTACGACCACGTTTACCTCGACCTCGCGCCAGCGTCGAAGGAAGCGGTGGCCCATCTCGCGAGCCAGGGTTGCAAGCGGATCGTGCACGTTGGCAGCACGCAGAAGTTTCGCGACGACTCCCGCTGGCTGGGATACCTGGAAGGCATCCGGGGGACGGGCCTGCAGCCCGAGATGCTGCCGCTCGACGGCGACTCGCGGGCCGACGTGGTCGAGACCGTGGGGCGCTACTTCGAGCAGGTCGGTATCCCCGACGGTTTCGTGTGCCGAAACGATGAAATCGCGGCGGGGCTGAGCTTCCTGCTGCGCAAGCTCGGGCGCTTGGTGCCGGGCGACGCGTGCGTCGTCGGCTGCGACGGGACCCCGGAACTCGCATACGCCGACGTTCCGTTGTCGACCATTGACAGCCCGGTTTACGAGTTGTGCCGCACGGCGTGGCAGTTTTTGAAGAACAGGATGCAGGACCCCGAATGCGAAAAGCAGTCGGCGGTGATCGTCGCTCCGTTGGTTGTTCGCGAATCTTCGAGCCGCAGTTGACGGCGATTAGGAAAAACATATGAAGAAACAAGCATTCACTTTAATCGAGCTTCTCGTAGTTATCGCAATTATAGCGATTCTCGCGGCTATACTGTTCCCAGTGTTTGCGCAAGCGCGTGAAAAAGCGCGGGCGACCGCGTGTTTGTCCAACCTTAAGCAGATCGGCCTCGGTTATGCTCAGTACGAGCAAGATTACGACGAGACCGTGCCGTGCGGATTGAGCACTTGGGGTCGAGGCATGGGGTGGGCGGGTCAGATCTACCCTTATGTCAAGAGCAAGCAAGTGTACATGTGCCCGAACGACCCGACTACTACGAGCTCGGGAGATATCATCTCATATGCGGTGAACGCCAATATGGTCGCCTATATCAATTCGGGAAACCATCCGCCGGTCCCGGCTCAGATCTCGGCAATGGCGGCACCCTCGAAAACCGTGCAGCTTCTCGAAGTGTCGGGGTGCTCGGGATTGAACATCGGCCCTGGCGAGGTCGGCTCGCCGGCTGCGAATGGATCTTCGTACCTGCCGTCGAACACATTAGTAGGGTACACGACGACGACGGGCACAACATCGTCGACTTCTGTCAAGTATCAAACGGGCGTACTTGGGAATGCGAACGTCATTGGAGGCAACTCCGCCAGCACCCTCGGGAGTATTTCGGCAACGTCGACGTATTTCGTGAGCGGCGACGGCTGGCACCAGGGCGGCTCGAATTTCCTGATGGCGGACAACCACGCGAAGTGGCTGAAACCGAGCCTCGTCGGGGCTGGCCAGGACTGGCCGACTCTTGGCTCAGGCGCGACCTGCAAGCCCTATGTCGACTGGAACGCTCCTACCGTGGACTGCGCCGTCGATGCGAACAGCAGGCCGTTTAACTGGGTTGCAACGTTCTCACTCCACTAGCGTCACGAGCTCGCTAATCAGAAAGACCAATGCACTCTATGCGTACCACCATCCTCGCCGCCGCCGTGTTGACACTCGCGGCGGCGACGGCGTCTCACGCCGACTCGCCTCGCCCGCCCGCCCTGTTCCCGTTCGTCATCCCCTGGCAGGATGCGTCGCGCGGAACCGCAACGGACATGTCGTTCCTCAATACGAAGCCAGCGGGCAAGAACGGGTACGTTACCGCCCGCGACGGTCATTTCGTCGAGGGCAAGACCGGCAAGCCGGTTCGCTTTTTTGGAACCAGTCTCACCATCGCGAACCTATTTCCGGAGCACGCAGACGCGGAAAAGGTGGCCGCCCACTTGGCTAAGGACGGGATCAACATCGTTCGGCTGCATTTCCACGACGCGTACTGGGAAGCCCTCTGGGACAAGTCGGATAAGACGCACAATAGATTCAATCCGGACGTGATCGACAAGTTCGACTACCTTGTGGCGCAGCTCAAGAAGAACGGCATCTACGTCGATATCAACCTTCACGTCGCCCGAAAGTACAACGCGGATGACGGTTTCCCGGCATCGGTCAACGACCTTTCCGGCGAGTTCTCCAAGCGCATCGACCTGCTTGACCGGCGCATGATCGAACTGCAGAAGCAGTTCGCGCGGAGGTACCTCGATAGGGTCAACCCATACACGGGGACGCGCTACGTCGATGATCCCCAGGTCGCGATGATCGAGATCAACAACGAGAATGCTTTCGCGAGTTGGGTCGGGGAAGGGACGTCGTATTTCGACAAGCTCCCCGAGTCGTTTAGGGGCGAGGTCGTCGCTGCATGGGACGCTTTCCTGAAGCGCAAGTATGGCACGACGGCACGCCTGGTCGACGCATGGAGCGCAGGGGATAGCGATACGCCGACTGAGCCAGCCGAGCTCTTCGGTGCTAGCCGCCAGTGGCGTCTCGAAGATCGGGCAGGGGATGTGAAACTCGCCCAGAGCCCCACGAGTAGCGGGACGGCCATGGTGGATGTGGAGATCGTCAACCCGGCGGCGTCCAAGGAGACGTGGCATAAGCAGTTGCATATACCGGGGCTCGATTTCGCCGAGAACGGCTTCTATGTCCTGACACTTCGCGCCAAGTCCGACAAGGAGCGCGTCGTGAAGGCATCGACCGCCCTCGATCAGGCGGATTGGCATAACACGGGTCTCGACGCGTCTCTCAAAGTCGGGACCGACTGGCGAACGTTTCGGCTACCGTTCACGGCGCGTGCCGTGGCGGGAGGGCATTCGCGCCTGTCATTTCTGCTTGGCGACTTTGCCGGATCGCTTTCGCTCGCCGATGTCAGGCTGACGCGCGCCGCTAGACCCGGTCAAGCCGATCTCCTGGCTACAGGGCAAACGCTGGAGGCTGGCAATATCGACTTCCCCGGTCTCGTGACGAATGCGCAGCGCACCGATTGGCGCGCCTTTCAGGCGGATGTCGAGACATCGTACGCGACCGAGATGCGCGATTTCCTGCGCCACAACCTGAAGCTGCATGCGAATATCGTCGATACGCAGATCGAGTACGGCGAGCTGACCGGCCTCGCTCGCGAGGCTGGCAGCGACTTCATCGATGCTCACGCGTATTGGCAGCATCCGCGTTTCCCCACCGCGAACTGGGACACGCTGCATTGGACCATCGCCAATTCGCCGATGACCGACGCGCTCGCGACCGGCGCCGGCACTACCTTCACCGACCTTGCGCTCCGGAAAATCGCCGGGAAGCCCTACACGGTCACCGAATACGACCACCCCGCTCCGAGCGACTACCAGTGCGAGGCGCTTCCCGAGTTGGGGAGCTTCGCGGCGGTACAGGACTGGGACGCCGTCTTTCCATACAGCTTCGGCAAGTATGGCGGAACCGAGCCGCTCGACAAGATCCAGGGCATGTTCGACCACCAGACAGACCCTGCCAAGGAGCCGTTCTACGCGTCGACGGCCCTTATCTTCCGCCTCGGCCTTATCTCGCCGTCGCAGACCGCGACATCGCTGCGCATAGCGCCGTCGGCGGCGATGTCACTGGGCAGTATGCAGGACCTATGGCGTGCCGCCAACGGCAACAAGCTGCCCGATCTTCTGGCATCCCGCTACGCAATGGAAATCGGCGATCCTGCGCCCACGCTCGTCGGCGCTCCGAGCAAGGCTCCCGCGTTGCAGGCGATTGGGCCGGTAGGCCAGTCGCGATATACCGCGATCGGCGACGGCGCGGTAGTCGCGACAGGATACCTCGGCGGGCAAACCGTCGACCTTGGCCCGGCTTCGTTTTCGTTCCCGGTGTTCGGCAACAACTTCGCAGCGATGACTCTCGCCGCGATCGACGGCAAGCCACTCGCCAAGTCCGATAGGCTGCTGCTGACAATCGTCGGCAAGGGCGAGAACCTGGAGATGGGTTGGAACGCCGACCGGACCAGCGTCGGTCGCAGCTGGGGGCACGGCCCGGTGCAGGCCGAGGGGATTCCCGCGACGCTCGTCGTGAGGAACCCGGGTGTCAAGAGCGCCTGGGCGCTCGATCCTACGGGCGCGCGGAAGGCCGCCGTGCCCGTTTCGGTCGCTGGTGGAACCGCGACGGTAACCATCGGGCCGTCGTACGAGACCGTCTGGTACGAACTCGGGAAGTAGCACCGCAAGCAATCGGGCCAGTCAAACTGGCCGGATTGCGCAGTTTACGATTCCCTCAGTTCTTCGTCCATTTCCCCCAAAACCCTTGACATGCGGCCCTTTATGTGTTACATTATAGGTATAAGGTAACCATAAGTGGAGACGAAGACCAGAAAACCTAGCAGTGTCGATGTGGCCCGCCTCGCATCCGTTTCGCAGGCGACGGTCTCCTACGTGCTGAACGGTAAGAGCGAAGGGCTGGTTTCCGACGATACCCGCGAGCGCGTGCTCGCGGCGGCCCGGTCGGTCGGCTACCGGCCGAACAGCCTTGCGAAGGCCCTGCTGAAGGGCCAGACCAACACCGTCGGCGTCTTCATCTCGTACCTCGGTTCCCGCTTTCACGCTGACATCGTCCTTGGCGCCCAGCGGGCGTTTGCAGAACACGGCTACTCGCTGCTGCTGACCGCGTCCGAAATGGACCACATGGCGCGCGCAACGCAGATCGAGTTCATGATGAACCATCGCGTCGACGCGCTCATGGTCGTCGGCGGGTTCTACCATCACGCCGAATATCCCGACTGGCTGAACGGCATTCTCGCCGAGAACACACCTTGCGTGGTCGTTGACGACGCGTCCTGCGACGGCAAGCTCGACTGCATCGTCAGCGACGATGCCGACGGCATCCGGCAATCGGTGAACCACCTCGCCGATCTCGGCCATACGCGCATCGCGTATCACCCCGGCGCATGGCAGAGTACATCTGCCGTCGAGCGGCGGAATGGCTTCCTTGCCGCGATGGCAGATCGCGGCCTTGCCGTGAGCGATTTGCTCTGCCCGCCGATCCCCGCCGACAAGGATGCCGAGTTGGCGTTCATTGCGGCGACGCTCGACCGATCCGACCGCCCGACGGCGGTCATATCCGCGAACGACCACATGGTCGCCGATGTTATGCACGCCGCGAAGCGGCTCGGCTTGTCGATTCCGGGCGACCTCGTCGTTGCGGGATACGGCAACCAGGAGATTTCGTGGGTACTCGAGCTGACCACCGTGGACCAACAGCCGAAGTTCATGGGCAAGATGGCAGCCGAGCGTCTGCTTGAGCGCCTGCGCACCGGGGAACGCGAACCGACAACGCTACGTACACCGACCAAGCTGATCGAACGAATGTCAACTAAGGCGTAGGACCGACACGCTATCGCCAAACGAGGAGAAGTGCACAATGAACCGCACCAAGCGCAACCGGAGCCGTAAAGGCTTCACTCTTATCGAGTTGCTCGTAGTTATAGCTATTATTGCGATTTTGGCAGCTATACTATTTCCCGTGTTTGCTAAGGCGCGCGAAAAGGCGCGTCAGTCGAGCTGTACGAGCAACCTCAAGCAAATCGGCATCGGTATCATGCAGTACACACAAGACTACGACGAGTACTATCCCCCGTCTGCGTGGAGCTCGAGCCCCTGGTCGCCGTGGTCGGTTTTCATGTATCCCTACGTGAAAAGCCAAGCGGTCTTTATGTGTCCTGACGATGTGAACACTGGCATCCTGCCGAACACGAACACGTTCACGCCAACGCAGTTTCCCGTTTACCGCACGAGCTACGGCTACAACATGTGGATCGGAGGCATCCCCGGCAGCACGGCCGCGCCGATCTTGAACCAGGCGAAGTTCGTTTCGGCAAGCGGGACGGTAATGCTTGCCGACAGCGGCAAGTGGCCGGTTATAGGCGGCAACTCCGTCAACGCCGTCGATTGGCCCGATGCGGCTCCCACCAACGGCGGACTCGTCTACACGCCTGATCGCCTCGTGGACTGGAACGCGCTCATCAACAAGATGGGGAATACGACCGGTTGGCCGAACAACGAATATGGCGCTCTCAACCCGCGCCACACCGAAATGGTCAATGTCGCATGGGCCGACGGTCACGTCAAAGCGTGCAAGGTCGAGCAGATCTTCGTTAACACGTCTAGCAACGTAGGCGGGGCAGCCTCGCCGTGCTTCCAGCCTTCGATGAGCTGCCAGTAAGGGGCGAGCGAACTAACATGTACACAAAAATGCTTCTCGCTCTCGCCCTGCTAGCCAGTTTTGCGAGTGCCCGTGCCGCGCCCGCTCCGCTAGGCCCCCTCTACTCCGAGCGCTTCGACGAGCTCACCGACGGTACCGTGAACGCCCAAGGAGCCTGGAAAGTCGTTACCGGCACTGCCAGTGTCGTTGCGAGCGACGGCCACGGAAAAGCGCTCTCGGTCGCGTACCCGTACAGCACCGCGTCGGTCGCGCTGCCTGCGACGCCTGTCGGGGTCGACTGCGTCGTGGCGCGCTGGTCGGCGAAGTTCGCGACGAACCCGGTAGCCGGACCGAAGGCGACGCAAAAGCTGATCGCATATGTCAACGATGCCGCTGGCAAGTCGCTGGCGCTGATTTTCCACGACGGCAACGGCCAGTGGGGGATCAAGACCGGTAACGATTACCGGCAATCGACATTGCCGCATGCTAGCGACCCATGGACCACAGTCGAGGCGACATTCGACCTCGCTGCCAAGAAATACAGCGTGAAGTTCACCAACGGGGCGACGTCGCTGGTGCTCTTCGATAGCGTCCCGTTTGCCGATCCGCTCGCCGGATCGCCGACGGCGATTGCGTTCCAGCGGAATGGGCAAGGCGACGAGGGGCTATGCTACATCGACGATGTCGTCGTCGAAAAAGGGGTCGTCAAGACCGCCGACCGCCTTGATGCCTGGGTGGAAGGCGCGCCGCGATTTAACATCGTCGAGACCGGTAAGCCGGTGGCCGTACACATACACGCCGACCGGATCGCGTTCCTCGCCTCCGATCAGCTCGACTGGACCGTGGCCGACTTTCGCGGCAAAATCGTGAAGCGCGGCTCGCTCGTCGTGCCCGTGGGCGCGGCGTGGGACACGTCTCTCGCCATCGGCAAGCTCGCGGCAGGCTACTATGCGCTCTCGGGCGCGTTTCGGTCTCAGGGGCTCGTGTTCAGCGCCAAGGGCAGCCAACCCGAGAACACCATCGCGTTCGGAGTGCTCCCATCGATCGCGGCGATACCGCTGAAGCACGCCGACGACTCGCGCTTCGGCATGCAGGGGACGACGTTCCTCAATACGGGCAAGCGGCTCGTCGGTGACCCCTACGACCCGCTCTACGCCGCCCTCGGCGCGCGCTGGGTCAACTTCCCGGCAAGCTGGGACCAGTACGAGCCGACCGCGCAGAGCACGTTCGACCCCGACCAGCACAAGGTGCTCGGAGGCGAAATCGCCTACGCCGGTCAGCATGGCATGGCCTACCTGACTACCACGCACGGCGTCCCGCAATGGGCGATGGCTGTCCCGCTAACGGTACAGACCGCGTCGCTCGGTTCCAAGGTCGATTCGCAGGCATATCCGCCAAAGGACTCTGCGCAGTTCGAGAACTTCGAGACGCGTATGGCGCGCCACATGGACTACACCCGCCGCACGTATTTCCCGACCATGGCGCACAATTGGTACCAAACGTCGTGGGAGCCCGATTGGCACTGGAAGGGGACGCCGCAAGAGTATGTGGAGATGGCAGCGCACGCGTACGCCGCCATCCATCGCGGGGACCCTTCGGCGAAGGTGCTCGGCCCTGGTACCGGCGTGTTCGACAAGACTGTCGAGTGGCTGCAGACCATGATGCCGCTTGGTCTCGGCGCGAGCCTCGACGGCATCGCAACCCACGCCTACTACCTCGGCGCGGGAGACCCGTTCCACCCGTCGACGCCGGGCCAGATTTTCGCGCCCGAGGACCAGAAGGTCGCCGCCGATATGCGCGCTGTCAAGGCGCTTGCGAAGAAGTACCTAAAGCCCGGAGCGCGTATCGTCCAGAGCGAATGGGGGCTCGACTACAAGGGCAGCTACGCGCTCGTCTCGCCGCAAATGCTGCGACAACTCGCCGCCTACATCGTCCGCGGACATATCATCTTGCTCGGCGAAGGCGCGGACACCACTTACTTCTTCTACGCCTCGGACTACCTTGGCGAAAACGGTTTCGGACTCACGTTTAATCTCACAATGCCCGAACCGAACTTCGGCGCGGTAAGCGTCGCCCCGAAACCCGAGTTCATGGCTGTCGCCGCAATGACCCGCGTGCTCGAAGGCACGAGAACCCTCGGACCCGTCGCGAACCTCCCGTCCGATGTCCACGCTTACGCGTTCGATCGCGCGGGCAAGACGGTCGTCGCTCTCTGGCGCGCCCACGGCGCTCCAGTCTCGATCACCGTCCCGCTCGCCACGAATGGGGCACGCGTGATCGACTTCATGGGAAACGCGACACCGCTCGGCAAGGCGGCAAAAGTCGACGCCTCCGAGTACCCTGTGTACATCGAAGGCGTCGACCTGAAGCGTCTCGCACTCTGACGATAATCTTGCTCCCCGCGTCCTTTCCAAGGAGAGGGGCTGGGGGTGAGGTCTTATCTCAGGCGTTCACGTAGTTGTTTCCCGCGACATCAACGCCGCGCGCCAGCCAGATCTTAAAGTTCGGGTTCTTTTCCGGGTAGATCAGACTGCTGGTCGGAAAGTAGCGCATCGTGTAGCCCGCTCGGCGCTTGTCCGATGTGTTCGCCTTCGCGCCGTGAATGATCCTGGCTTCGTGGAGGCTACACTGGTTCGGCTTCAACTCGAAGTACACCGCCTTCGATTCGTCGACCTCGCTTGCCGCGATTTCCGAGCCGAAGATATTCTTCTCGGCATCGACCGGCACATAGTGCGAGAAGCCGTTCTGATGCGTCCCCGAGATCACCGCCATACACCCGTTCTCGACCGTCGTCTCGTCGATGGCGAGCCACACCGTGCAGATCCCCGCCATGGTCGAGATGCGCCCGTTCCAGTACGACGAATCCTCATGCCACGGCGTCGCCTTGCCGGTTCGCGGCGACTTGGAGATAAAGTGGCTGCTCCACAGCCCGATATTCGGCCCGACAACCGGCTCGACCAGATCAAGCACCGTGTCGCTAAGCAAGAAGTCGAGCAGACGCGCATCGCGGAAATGCGGCGTATCGAGGTCGCCTTCGCCGCGCTCGGCGAGGTGCTCCTCGAAGATCGCGGTCAGGGCGGCGAACTGGTCGCCTGGAAAGAGCGGCTCGCGGTAGAGCGTGTAGCCGTCGCGCTCATACTGAGCGACCTGATCGGCAGTCAACTTGGAAGCGGTTGCGGTAGCAGACATAAGCGGTCTCCTTGGAAACGTGAAACTGATTGCTATTTAATCACGATTCTCAGTTAGCCGCTTCCGCTGACGTGACGAAAAGTTGCTCTCTGTTGATATTACCCAGATGACTTCACGGCACCACCCTGAGCGAGTTCGTCCGGCGATACTCGCGCGGACTCGGGCCGAACCGCTGACGGAACTGCCGGTAGAAGTACGAGACGCTCTCGAAGCCGCAATCGAGCACGATGCCAATGATGTCCTGGTCCGTGGTTACTAGCAGCATCGCCGCGCGGCGAAAGCGGATGTCGTTAACGTATTCCGTGGGCGTTAATCCGAGCACATCGCGAACGACGCGAGACAGATGGGCCGGGCTGACACCTGCGAGTTCGACGAATCGCGTCACCCCAGCGGCGGCGTTTTCCGCTTCTCGCATCGCCAGACACGCTACTCGCAGCCAGTCGGGCGCGCTCAAAGGGAGGCTGGATGCCCCTTCGGCCCGCGAAACCATCGGCAGCAGGGTTGCCGACCAAAACTGGGTGAGGTGGAGCGGGCAGGGGCTGTCGAAGTAGGCGTTCAGGGCGGCGTCAAATGCCGCCGCGCAGGCGTGCGCCTGCTCCACGGGCAATCCGGCCGTCAGGGGGCCGTCGCTTGGTACGCCCCACGGGGCATTTGGGTCGATCTGCGCGATGGCGCAGAACGAGCGCCACTCGGTGCTGGGGAACGCGATGTTGATAAACGATGCGCGTTGCCCTGGCTTGACATAGAACGTGTGCCTGTCAGGCGGTCGCACGAACATCAGCGTGCCCGTCTCAAGCCGCGTCTCGCCCTGTGGCTCGACGTGGATCGCGCCTCCGTGAAGTACGTAAAGCATCTCGTAGAAATCGTGGTCGTGCAACGGCCCCCGCGACGACGCCAGCGTCGCGGCGCTGCCCTGCGCGGCATGATACGGGTGGACCGGCTCCGTGTTCGTGTACGTGAGGTGCTTGATCATTTTGCTCTATGCCGTAACAGCGACCTCAGCCCATCGCCACGTACCCCATCGCGCAGCGATGAAAGAAAAATGGCCCGCCGGCCAAAGAGGCATCCTGAAAAAATCCCTCACTCCCCACTCACCCTACATCCGCCCAAACTTCCGATCCAACTCATCGTTGGGAAGTTCGATGATGATCGGACGACCGTGGGGGCACGTGTACGGGTTCTCGCAAGCCAGCAGGTCCACCAGCAGCGCTTCCATCTCCTCGAACGTCATCGGGTCACCGGCCTTGACCGCCATCTTGCACGACGCCGTAATCAGCACCTCTTCGGCGGGCACGATCAGCTTGCGCGACACGGTCTTTTCGACCAGCTCGTCGACGATCGCGCGGACCACCGCCTCCGGTCGCTGCCGCTGTGCGACGGCGGCGGGGAGCGCGCGCACGAGGAAAGTTTCGCCGCCAAACGGCTCAAATTCGAACCCGGCTCGCTTGAGTTCTTCGATCCGCGCCTCGATCACCAGCGCTTCGCGCTTGCCAAGCTCTAAGGTGATCGGTATGATCAGGTGCTGCACGGTCAGCGCCTGAGCGGCATGGCCGTTCAAGAGGCGCTCATAGAGCACGCGCTCGTGCGCGATATGCTGATCGATCAGGCAAAGCGCCTTCTCGGACTGCGCCAGGATATACATGTTGCGCGTCTGCGCAAGCACGCGAAGCGAAGTCAACTGCGTCCGATGGGGCGCTTCCGGTTCGAAGCGCGGGGCTTCGGCGGCGACAGGTTGTTCGTCGGCGAACGGGTTCTCGGCAGGCGCATCGCCAAACCCTGCGCGGTCCATGACCGCGTCGCGAAACGCGCCCGTGTCGGCGGGCTCGTGGTACACGGGCCGCTCCTGCGGGATATACCGGCCCGTTGACGGCCCCGGGGACCGCCACGACTGCGCGGGCATCGGGGGAAGCGATGCGGCCGACGATGGCCGGTAGTTCACGGTCGCTGGCGGCAGGCTGGGAACACGCAGGAAGTCCTGCTGTGTCGACGGCGCTTCGTCGACCTGGCCCGACGTCAGCTTGCCCATAATATTGGGCACGAGGCCGCCCTGGTCCACCAGGGCATCGGCGACCGCATGGTAGACCGCAGAGAAAATCTCGCGGTCCCGTGTGAAGCGTACCTCGGTTTTAGTTGGAGAGACGTTGACATCGATCAACGCCGGGTCGATATCGATCATCAGCACGATTAGCGGGTGCTTCGGTCCGTGAATGGTCTGCACCGACGAGTACCCTTCGTCGATCGCGCGCGTCACCGCTCGATCCCGGACGAACCGGCGGTTCACGAACGTGTGCTGGCCCGCGCGGGTCGGACGGAGCGCTTGCGGGGTCCCGAGGAAGCCGGTGATATTGACATCGCCACGGTCGAGGTTCATCTCGACCAGATGCCGCGCCTGGTCGCGCCCGTAGACCTGCACGCACGCGTCCAGAAGCGTGCCGGTGCCTCGGCTGGAGAAGATTTCGTGGCCCTGATTGATCAATCGGAACGCCACATGGGGCTGTGCGAGCGCAAACCGCTGCACCATTTCGGTGATGTGGCTGGTCTCGGTGGCGTTGGTCTTGAGGAACTCGACGCCG
>FSUB01000155.1_pt1 | contig 18387 bp, 11 predicted proteins | sample 1637331 | NCBI WGS metagenome assembly FSUB01 (sample SAMEA3914816, study PRJEB12502) | metagenome | biome: forest; material: soil | place: USA | collected 2011-09-16 | depth 0.3 m
GCACTACGCACTCCACCAACACCGGTGGAACGAGCGGGAACGCGTCATCGCGCGTTCCTCACGGCTACGTTGGTGCGGCTCGCGTTTTCGTGGACAGCAATGGCGACGGGCGATACACGCCTGGCGAAGCGTACCGCGATATCCAGGTCTGGTCCGGCGTTCAGGTCGATATGACTACCGCGATCCAGGAACCGACGACGGACGTCGGCAAGGTCCCGGCGGGATTCGGTATCCAGAACAACCTCGACCAAGCGACGACGACCTATGCCGGCACGTCGGCAGGCTGGACGCCGTTCGATCCTAACCGGGCCGGCGGTGCCTCGCTCTACTGGCCGTGGTATCGACAGGTGACCGCGCATAATTTCGGCAACACCAACCTGATAAGCGTCCACTTCGATCAGGCCCTTGCCGCTGGCAGCACCGACGGTAACGGCCTGCTCCTGCCGCCCGCGCTCACGCTGAGCAGCGACGGTAACAGCAGCTTCTCGTTCGTGCCGTCGATTGACAGCCTGTTCGCTGGATCGTCCGGCTTCAACGGCATCCTGACCAGCATGCCCACATCCGGCGGATACGCCGGTGCGATGCCGCTCGTCCGAAGCAATATCGACATCTTCAGCCCCGACGCCACATATAGCACGGCAACGGGGGCATGGACGACCGTTACATCGACACAGCCCGGATACTGGAACACCTATAAGCCGAACAACATCATGGTGAACTCCAGCGGAGTTTACACCTATCCTGGTGCCACCCTGCACAAAGCGCGCGTTGGAGACAACTCGTCCTATGGTTCGGTCCTTACCGCGCCCGACGAGCCGCATGACGCCGCAAACGGTGCGACGACCATTGGTGCTCAGCCTGCGGCGCTCAGCGTCGCCGTTCCGCTTGGCACGCCCGTTGGTACCTATGCGCAAACCTTGCGCCTGTTCGAAGCGCACGACGCGGATACCACGTCGCTTAACAACCTTCCGTATAGTGGGCCATCGTATGGCGCCACGTTCTTCCCGACATCGACCAAGCCCGCCGGATCGGCGATACCGACGGCGCTGATGGTCACTGGCGGAACGCCGAAGCAGTACTTCAGCGATCCTGGCACGGTGCTCAAGGTGACCGTTACGGAAGCAAGGCTCACATCGGGCGGACCGCTCCGAATCGGCACCGCCTCGCCGTTCAACAGCAGTGCCGTGTTGCCAATGATCGACTCCGATGCCCCATCAGGCAACGTGGTAATCAACGGCACGGCACTCACTACGCCGACTCCGCTCTCTACGGACATCCAGCCGTGGGGTTTCCCTGCGACTGCGTACCCGACTAACAGCGCCACGTCGTCGTTCGGCCTGCTCTGGTCGAGCGGTCGCATCGACTGGGATGCCGGGCCCGACAAGCGGCTCTATCCGTTCGACGTGATCGGCTCCAATATCGCAACTACCGCCGTGGCCGGAACTGGCGTGGGCCAGTCAGGGTGGGGGAGCGCATTCAACACGCCGGATACCGGACGGGAATTCACGGCGGGTATCCCGAACTTCTGGTGGTCGATTCCGCAGGCCGTCACTAACTACGGAGCTGGAGGATCTGGCGGCGCGGCTCAGGGCTATGACCCATTCGTAATCGTTCCGGAAGACGCCACACAGAACAACCAATTGCTGTTCGTCACCTCCGAAACGCCTTCGAGCGCCGCAGGAACCGCCTCGGCGACCACTTATCGCCTTCGTATCACGTCGCGAACCGGCACCGATGTGACCGCGTTCCCGACGACGACCTCGACCACCCCGTTGCAAGTCACGTCGAGCAGCGAACCGATCTTCCACCCGCGCGGCGTGCTGATGAGCGGCATGCTCGACAACGCGTCCGTGGCGCACAACCTGCTCGTGATCACCTGGACAACCCGCATCCACGGGGCGACTACGGTCATGTATAAGGTTCGCGACATTAGCAGCACGCCGGTCATCGACTATCCCGAGACGCAACTGCCCACACCTGCCGGCCTCGCCGAAATCGGCGAAGCGATGCCCATCGTTCGCTATGTGCGCGCTCCGGGCCAGAGTCAGCCGACAGGCGACGCGCTCACCACGCCTGCGGGCACCGTCAAGATGCTGCAATTCATCGACGTCACGTATTCTGGCCGCTCGGAAGCGAACGCGACCAGCGACGTCTACACGAGCCGCTACCAACTCGGTCTCGGCACGAACACCAGCAAGTGGACGCTCAGCCTCGTTCCCGCGACCGGCAAGTCAGGCTACACCACCGAGGTCTTGAACCCCGATGGACGCAAGCAAGTCTGGACCGCAAACGATGTCGCGTGGGTCCGCGATCCGGCCCGCTTCGCGCTCTTCATCGGCAACGCGTCCGGCATCGTGCTCTATCCCGCCGCCGGACAAAACGCGGTCATTCCGTTCTCGAGCGTGAATGTCGTCAATGACGTTGCCAGCGGCGCATGGGTGTTCCCGAACGTTACCATCCCGGCGAGCGCCAAGTGGAGCGTCAACGCCAGCGGTGTCGCCCAAGCGGTAACCACTACCGTAACCGTCGATCCGTTCAACGGTGCCGTGCGCTTCACGGTTCCGCCCGCGACGACGTTCACGGGATCTGTTGTCGTCCAAGCATCGCCAATGGCCCAGCGCATCACCAACGGAAGCGGCGCCAACACGCAGCCCTGCGTGTTCATCGACCGCGCCGCGAAGACCAACGCAGGCGGCAACGGCTTGCCGCCCGTGCAAGCGGCGCGCTACTGGTACATCTATCGCAAGAGCGGCCTCCCGGCCACCGACTCGGCGGCGATCTCTTCGACGCTCTATATGAACACGAGAAGGCTCACCATCGTGTTGCCCACGTCGATCGCGTTGCAATCGACCGGTGTCCCGTACGCGCCAGTCGTGACCGTCGCCGACGACATTACCGGGGCCAACCCGCAGAACATCTCGGGAATGGTCGACGTGGATTGGAAGCGGGGCAGACTCTACCTTCCGGAGCAGTTCGAAGGCTTCTTCGCGAACGTCACTTACACCCCGCAAAGCGCGGCTGGGACATCGACGACATCGACGTACCCGTCGGCGACAGGGTTCGCACCGGTACAGTGGATGGACGAGCCGTACAACAACACGGTGACGCCTCCCACAAGCGCGAATCCGCCCGCGTCGTCGCTCGCACCAAGCACCGACATTCGCGGACGAACCGTCTTAATCGATAACGCCGTCAACGAATCCGAGCCATGCGCCTTCCTCGATCCCGAGGCGTACCGCATGCTCGCGTCAGCTGGCACGTACGCGATCGCGCCGCCTGCGCCGCAAGCGCCGTACCTGACCACGAACGTGATCGTGAACCCGCATCACGTCCAGCTCTTCTGGAGCAGCAGCCGAAACACGCTGACGCTGCATCCCGACGACAACCCGGCCACCCCGGCTCTCGACTTCGTGTCGACCAGCCTGGTGTCCGGCTCAATCGCAAATATCGGCGATACGTCGATCCAGGTGAACGACTACTCGAATATCAAGCGCGGTATGACTCTCCGCATCGGCCGGGGCGGTAACGTCGAAGACGTCCTCGTCTACGTCGACGCGTCGTCCTCGACGGTGCAGATTACCACAGGCAGCCTCGCGGCACCCCAGCGGGGCTTAACGAAGGTCCAAGACACGACCGTCAATCCGAACATCCCGGTTGGCGATGTGAAGTTCAACGAGTTCGTGCGCGTTCAAGTGTCGAGCAGTCCCGTCGCATACCGCTACTATGCGGGTCGGGTGGACAACCCCGGCGTTTACGGTGCGGCCACTTCGCCTGCGAACGGTGGGGATTGGTCGCTCTACACCGGTGGCACGGATATCTACTGGGAAGCCCTCGACCCGCGCTTCGACGTTCTGCCGTAAGCGGTCGTCGTTCGCGACGACATTGCAGACACCTTCGTTATTTTGAAGGTGACTGGGTCACTATTGGAGGTACTCTATTGCCGCGCCGCGCCGCTTTGCGCCGGACATGCGCTGACGGGTAACCCATCGGGCGTGACGTACACGCTTTATCTCGCAAGAACTATTTTCCATCGAACTGCTGCCACTGCCACCTGATTGCCAATGTGTCCAGCCGAATAGCAATTCGTTAAGATCATGCGAAAATCTCTTGCTTCCGCTTGAATGCGAATGCGATAAACCGCCTCAAATACATCGCGGTTTCATTTCTGACGCATGTGATGCGGTCAGAACTCGTTCGCGCAGTTGACACGCAAGCAGGAAAATGATACAATCTTGCGGAAATCAAGCGTGTCCGTATACGGGATGTCGCGTCCCTTGATTCCGACTCTCTCATCAGAATCCGCGTCCGCAGTGCGCCTCGCAAGTTTAAGGTCACCATAACATGGCTTCCCAATCTGTCGTTGGACTCGACATCGGCACATATCAAATGAAGGCGGTTGAATTGACCTCAAGCGCCAAGGGCGGCCTGACCATTACCAACGTTGCGTTTGCCCCAACACCTCCCGGGTTGATACAAAACGGAGTACTCACCGATCCCCGCCTTATGGGCCAAGCCGTTCGCCAGATGCTCAAGGAAGCGGGCATCAAGGCGAGCAAGGTGATCGGCAGTGTTGCCGGGCAGTCGTCCGTGGTCGTCCGCATCATTGAAGTGCCCAAGATGAACCCGGCGGAACTTGCCGAAACGATGAAGTGGGAAGTCGAGCGCCATGTGCCGTTCGCACCGTCCGAAGTCGAAGTCGACTACGTCGCGCTACCGCAATTCGATCCCAACGACCAGAACCCGAACATGGCCGTCCTCTTAGCCGTAGCGCAAAAGGACATGATCAATAACTACATCGAGATGGTCTTTGCCGCCAAGCTAGACCCGATCGCGCTCGACATCGAACCGCTCGCGTGCGGTCGCGCGCTTCTCGACATCGTGGATGCCCGTCCCGTCGTCCGCCAGTTTCCTCCAGAGCCAGTGCAGGACGAGTTCGAGGGCGAGTACTATCCGCACGAAGACACCGTCGCCATCGTTAATATCGGCGCGTCGAACACCGACATCAGCATTTTTGAGAACGACCAGCTCATCTTCCCGCGGTCGCTGTCTCTGGCGGGCGACAGCCTTACCCGCCAGATATCCGAAAGCCTAGGTTACACCCCCGATCAGGCCGAGCAGATCAAGCGCGAGCACGGCGGCGTTATCCTCGAGCGCGCGGAGCAATACGAAGACGCGCCCCTCGAAGAAGAGCCCGAAGCGCAACCCGAAGACGATGCCGCGACCGACGATTTTGGCGGGTTCCGCCCGTCCGGCTTGCCTGACAGCGGACCGATCGGCGGCCATTCGCCGTTCGATGTGGTCGAAGAGTCCACCGAAGAGGCGACGATGGAGCTTCTCGGTTCCACGACATCGCCTACCGCGCCGCTCGATCTCGAGCGAACGCAACCGATCCCGCGCCGAACCATCGACCTCGCGCGCCGACTCCCGCCGACCGAGGCGCCCGGGCTGTTGTCCGGCTTCGTTGGCGACGACAACATGAAGGAGCAGGTGTTCGATGCCATCCTGCCCGTACTCAGCGAGCTCGCAACCGAGCTGCGTCGGTCGCTCGACTACTATCGCAGCCGTTCGCAGGGGCGCAACGTCGACCGCATTCTGCTCTGCGGCGGAACCGCGAGCATGCCCGACATCGACCAGTTCCTGAGCCGCGAGCTACAAGTGCCCGTTGAAGTCGCGAACCCGTTTGCGCATCTTAATATCTCGGCGAAGCACTATGATGCGGAATATTTAGCTAGCATCGGCCCGCTGTTCGCTATCGCCGTCGGCCTAGCCGCCCGCGAAGCCATTTTTGCCGCGAACCCGATCGCCGTTCCCAAGCCCGAGAAGGCAGCCAAGCCTGCTAAGGGCGAAGGAGCCGAAGGCGGCAAGAAACCCAAGCTCTCATTCAGTTTTGGCAAGAAGGAAAAGGCGCCCGCGTCCACCGGAGACACGACGACGCCTCCCGCGTAACGACTGACTATATAGTATGCTGCGAATTAACCTCTTACCATCCTACGTTGCCCAACGCCGCCTGACGCGGCAAATGGTCGCTCTCTTTACCACGCTGTTTTCAGTGATTGTGGGGGTGATGGTTCTGTGGGCGCTGACTTTGAAGCCGCAGTTGGACAAAATCACGGAAGACGCCGCTAACGCCGTCGCCGCGAAGCAAAAGATCGATGGCATCGATGCTCAGACAGCCGACGTGTCAGGGCAGCTCCCGGCCGTGCAGCAGAAGGTGAAGTTCGTAAAGGACCTACAGGAATATAATCTCGCCTACGTCAAGCTGTACCGGAACATTGCACGGTATACGTCGCCGAGCATCCTTTACACGAGCCTCAACGTAACCGGAACATCGCTTTCGATCTCGGCTTACGCGCCGAACATGCCATCGTTGCTTCGTTACATGCAGATCATGTACAACGAACCCGACATCAAGTCCTTGACAATTTCGGCGATACCTGGCTACCAGGCAGCGTACACGCCTAGCACCAAGGACTACTCGATCCCCGCTTTGCCTCCGGGCTTTGTGGCTCGCTTTCCAGGATCGGCTATTCCGGTGAGGTCGTTCACCGTCGTTAATGGTCAGGTCACGAAGATATCGGGCATTGAGGATTTCGCCAGCCAGCCTCGATATCCCAAAATCTACCAACCGAACCTCGGCTTCGATTTTAGCGTCACCGCAACGTTGCGTGGCCAGATCACCGCACCGGCGTTGCCGACGGTGGCCGGTGCCGCGCCGCCAAATCCGAACGGTCCTGGCGGACCCGGTGACTTTGGTCCGAATGGACCTGGTGGACCAGGTGGCCCCGGTGGACCTCCTAGGTAAACATATCATTGTTAGTCGTAGTCGACAGAGTTTGAAAGGTTCTTCGGGGTCAATATGCGCGGTTTTCGTTTAACCCCTCTCATAGTGATTATAGTGGGCAGCGTTCTATGCGTCCTTGCGCCGGTACTGATCTTTTTCCTGATGATCAAGCCGACCAACGAGGCAATCGCGGCTCAACAGGTTACCTATGACCAAAACTCGGCGTTCCTTGGTCCTGGTCCTCTCAACGAGGCCAACAAGAAGCTCGCCGACGCCAAAGTACAGCTCAAGCAAACGTCGGATCAGTGGGACTTCATCATGCGTACCAAGAACCCCATGATCGACCTCAGCGATCGGTGGAAGGCGTGGCAGCAGTACAACAACGAGGTGCTCGTCACTCTTGGCCCGACCCTGAACAAGTTTTGGATGCGCGATGTGTTCGGCAAAAAGAAGGGCAAGACCAGCGCGGTCGCCCCGCTCGGTAGCCTTGGCTTCACAGCGTCGATTTCGTCGGATCCGAACTCAGTCAAGGGCGGCATCCTGACGATCCCGATAACGCAAGTCGCGTGGCCAACCGACGGCTCGCTGATAGCTGGCACCGGAGGCTCCGGCTCGATTTCCGTGATCGGCACGTTCCAAGGCGATCTCGACCATATCGGGGTTTGGAACCGGTTCTCACGTATAGTGCAGGTCGACGGATTATCGCTAAGCGGCTACAGCCCGTTTATCACGGCGACCTATAGCGCCAAGATCTATGAGTTCATGACGAATTCCGATAAGGTTGGCCCAGAAGTCGGCCCGCCAGCATCGCCGAACGGCACATCTGTCATCCCGGGAGTCGCGCCCCCCGCCCCTGGCCCTGGCGGCCCTGGTGGACCGCCGCGATAGATTGAGCGGTCGGCAGGGATTGTGAAGGACCGCGCCGTACTTCGTATCAAAACCATTGTGAACGACGGAATGATTTAGTCGAAGACAATTTTTTAGCAACGCGCATCATTAACGCGCGATAGGATTGGCCGAAAACGTTATGAAAGAGTGGCTGGAAAACCCAAGGAACAAAGCGATTGTTCTAATCGTTTGCCCGATCATTATGATCGCGGCTATTGTTCTTGTGCTGTTTACTCTCGGCATTATCGGACCCAAGGCCGCGCCAGAGCAAGAGGCAGTCGCGCCGCCGGTCGCTTCGCCGCTTCCGCCAAAGCCCGTGCAGCCCTCTACGGCTGCCCCAGGCAAAAAGCCCGGCAAAGAGGCTGCCAAGCCTGCCAAGCCCGGCGAACCGAAAGTAGCCGCCAAACCGGAAACTCCAGCGTCCAAGCCCGCTGTACCCGGCGCGAAGCCGGGTACGTCCGGCAGCAAGCCCGCAGTCCTAGCCTCTAAGCCCGGTGCCAAGCCTGTCGCTAAGCCGCCGGTCAAAGTCGCCGCGAAGCCCGCTCCGCCGAAGCCAAAGCCAGCCGCGCCGAAACCAGCCGCGCCTGAGGTTAAACTCTCATCCTGGCTCGCGCCCGCGCCCTCCGCCCCTCGAGGCGATCCGTTCAAGCCGTACAAGAACATCGCTCTGATCAACGCCATGGCCCATCCGCATCTGCCTAGCCTGCCGAGCGTGCAGATCGCGCAGCTGCTACCTGCCGTACCGCCGACACTGCCGGGCGGGCCAGGTGCACAGGTCGCCCAGGTGCCCGATGTGCAGGGCGGCGGACCTGCCGCGCCAGCCGGAAACCCCGGAGAAGCGATACCGGTTACACTTCCATGGAAGGTTGCGGGTATCATGATGGGGGCGGGTATAACCGCGATCGTCATGAATGGAGACCAGTCGGCCGTTTTGCAGCCTGGCGACGCACTGCCGGACAACTCGGCCCAGGTCGTGTCCATCTCGGAGACCGGCGTCACGGTTCGAACAACTGGTGCCGTCAAACGAGAAATCAAATTGCAGTCCACGACGGACGCTAACGCGAATTCGCCTGCGCCGAACAACCCGCAGCCGTTCCCGCAGTAGGGTTGCCGCTCATGGATATCCGGAAAACTATAGCACTGTTTGCCTTAAGCGTGATAGTCCTTTCTGCTGGGAAGTTGGCTTCGGCAGATCCGCGTCCTGATCCGTTCGCGCCGTTCAGTACGTCGGGCTACCACCCGTTTACAATCGAGCTCGCGCCCAAGCTGCGCCCAAAGATTTATAAGACTTACAGGATCACTCCAGATGCGACGCGTATCGGACCGTTGCCGAAGCCCGCGCCAACGGCGATGCCCGCACCGCAGGTTTCGCAGGCAGCCCCGGCTACAGTGCCGTTGACGAAGTCCTGGAATGTGATTGGACTGATCCAAGGGGACACAGTCCCGCAAGCGATTTTGACAGCCGGGCAAGAGAGCTACGTCGTCGCGATTGGCGACGACTTGCCGGATGGTAGCGCGAAGCTCGTTTCTATCGACAATGTGTCCGTTACACTGCGATCCAGGGTCGGCAAGTCCGACATTCGGATCGACGTTGGCGCAACCGGCCTCGTGCCGGTCACGAGTGCCAGCCAATTCGTACGCTTGTAAAGGCGTATATCCGATGCGTTCCGCAATGACCGCGTCAAGCGGGTAGGGCAGGGTCGCGATCAGCGACCAAAGGAGTTCAGCATTATGGTGAAGTCAGTATCTTGGCAATCCGCCAAAAAAATCGGTCTCTCCGTTGCCATCGGGGCACTCGCCCTTGGTGCAGGCACGATCATGCCGGCACACTCGCAAGCCGTGCCCTCGAAGCCGATCAGCCTCAGTCTGAGCGGCGCGCCCGTCAAGCAGGCCCTTACGATCCTATTTACCGGAGCGCATCTCAACTACACCCTTGACCCGAACGTCGCCGGATACGTCAACGTCAACTTGCGCGACGTCTCCTTCGAGACCGCCCTGAAGGCCGTCCTTCGCTCGGCGACCCCGCCGCTCGTCGCTGATCGCGACCCCGACACCGGCGTTTACTATGTTAAGCCGAAGACCGACACTGCCGCCGCTGCTGGCAATCCTGGCGGTCAGCCCGGCGGTTTCCCGCAGCCTGCGGCACAGTCCTTCGGCCCGCAGCCGGGACAGACCTTCAATCCGTCGCCCGCTCCTGCGCCGACGACCACAAGTTTCAATCAGCAAGGCGCTGGCGGCATCTCCCTTAGCCAGTTCGAAACCATCCAGCTTCGATACGCCGACGCGACCATTCTCATCAAGCTCCTCGGCGAGCCCAGCCTGATCGTACCGGCGACAAGCTCGCAGACTGGCCTTGGCGGCACGGGCGGCGGCGGTGGTGGCGGCGCGTCGTTCGCGGCGCCGGCCGCGAGCAATACCGGCACAGCCGGTATGACTGGCAACACCAGTTTCGGCGGACGATAAAGCCGCAATAGCTGCAACGAGCTTAGGCCCTCTGGCTGAGGAGGGCCATGATCGCGTCGCAAAGGCGCACACGTTCTAAGCGGGGCCGCTCACCCCGCCGTTCGAAGGAGGACACCCATCACATGGGTCTGCTTTACACGAAGCCCAATTTAATGCGAGAAGAAAAACTACGACGACTACTGGCTTCTGCATCTATGGATCTCGGTAGCAAGGCGCTGCCTGGATCCAGCGAAGCGTGGTGGCGCGTATGCCGGATTGCCGCCGGCTTGGTCGCGACGGGCTCATTGACGGCCGGACTCATGGCAGCGCCCGCCGTGTATGCGGCTGACACTTCCGACGACGCGACGGCCGTAAGCGCCGGCACCGTCGAACTCGATGTTACCAACGCCAACATGCTCGCCGTCGTCGAACTCCTTCGAAGGCCCGGTGGCACTCAGTTCATCATCACTGGCGACACCAAGTTGTTCCGCCCGGTGACCGTCCATCTGACCGCGCCCCTGCCTAAGATGCTCGCCTACGTCGCTCAGAGCGCCGGAGCCACCATCAGCAAGGACGAATATGGCGTCTACACCATTCGCCCCGTTGATCCGAATGCGCCTGTCGACGTCGCAACGCCGCGTGTCACAACAGGCAACATGGTGACCCAGACCGCCGCGCTGACTCCGCAACCTGCCGTCTCGACGGCTCCCATGCGGTGGGAGACGGTCAACCTGCAGTGGGTCGAGCCAACGTTCATTCTCAGTGTGCTCAACACCCCAGATCGCAACCTCGTCAGCCCCTACGGCGGTGACAAGCAGCCCGCCCCCGTGCTTACCGGTGCCGTCCCCCAAGCCCAGCTCGTTATGACCGATCCGTGGAGCAACGGCGCAAAAGCGATCAATGCGGGCACGAACGCCCAAGGTACGAGCACGCAAGCCGGCGTGCCGCTCGGAAACGGGAACGATTTCACCGGAGGCGCGAACCGCGCCGAGACGCGGCTAGGCGTTCCCGCCCAGCAGTTCCCCGTTCCCGGTGCCGCTCCCGGCGGCGGTAATGCGGGTGGTGGCAACGCGGGCGGCAAGGGCGTCGACCTTCGCCCAGCAGGTGTCGACCAGATCATCGCCATCACCGAGCAAAATACGCTCCTCGTACGCGGAACCTCCCAAGGTATCGCCGAACTGCGCGATATCATCGCTAAGCTCGACGTGCCCGCGAAGCAAGTTCAGATCAAAGTCGAATTTGTTACCGCGTCCGTCGGAGCCGTCGATCAGCTCGGAATCTCGTTCGACTTGATCCCGTACCCGTCTGTCGAGACCGGGTTCTTCCCGCAAGGGCCTCAAGGGTCGGGTAGTACATTCTTGTCCTACTCGCACGGCAACCTCGTTGCCGCGCTCGCCGCGCTGTTAACCACGTCGCAAGGCAAGGTGATCGCATCTCCGATGATTACGCTGACGAACAACATTCCGGGAAGCATCACCGTTACCGACCAGATTCCTTACTCGCAGACCACCACAATCGCTCAAGGTAACGGCAATGCGCTCCAAGCGCAGACTACCAGCTTCCTAAGCGTTCCTACAGGCCTTCAGGCCCGCGCCCGTATAAACGGCGATAACTCGGTGACCCTTCAGTTGACCCCTCAACTGTCCAAAGTCGGCCCAGCGCCCGCCACAGGGCCCCCTACGGTTTCCTCGCAGACCGTCCAGACTATCCGTACAGTGGGCAATGGGGAAACCTTGGTCCTCGGCGGCTTGGTCCAGAAGACCGACACCAGTTCCCGCGCGCTCTATCCGATCCTATCCGACCTGCCAATTATCGGCAGCCTGTTCCGAAGCCGGAATAACTCGAACAGCGATACCGAACTCTTGCTCTTCGTAACTCCGACCATTCTCCCGGTTCCCGGCAGCACGACCACTGGAGAAACCGTGGCCCCCATCCAGGAGGGCCTCACCGGTACCGTAGTCGGCACCGGTGTCACCCCGTAGCCAATACGACCAAGACTCGGACGACGCCCTTGCTCTTCAATGAGTGGGGGCGTTGTTTCATGTCAGCGTCTTATTTCAACCCCGGCTTGCTGCGTAGAGAGGTCCACCAACACGGTCGGTCATCATAGCCATCCAGACACAACCCGCAAGCTTCTCTGGCATACGGAGAACGGGCTTGCTTGCTGGACGATTGCCTTGCCCCGCGAATCGCAATCGATCTAAGCCAAACGCCAAAATCCGGGCCTCTTCTCTTCCCCACGGGGAGAAGGTGTTAAACGAAGTTGGGAAGAGGGGGCCTGGGGGGGATATCCACCCACAACCCATCAAGCCGCCACAGGCCCTCTGATCCTCCTTATTCGCCATATCTTTGGGGAGATACTACGGGTTATGCAAAGCACACGCAAAAAGGCCCGGCGCGCCGCTCTCTGAGCAACGCGCCGGGCCAGTTCTTAGCTATCCCTAAGGATGCGGAACGGTCAGTGTGCAGTTCTGGAACGCGTAGATCCAGTAGCCCTTTTGCGCTTGCATCGTACCCGTCGGGCCAGCCGCGACGTACGCGTTGGTCGATTGATTGTAGAAGTACATCGTGTCGCTGATGTTGGTACCGATAGCATCTACGTATGATGTCGTCGTACCGCTTGCAGTGACTGTCATGTTCGCAATCGGAACCGCCGTGAAGAACGGATCGCCGATCTGATTCCATCCAGCCTTCAGGCTGATATTGAAGTTCGACGACGTGCTCGCAGGAAGTCCGAACGACGACACTAGAATGCCGCTCGGGAACCGCACCCAGTAGCCGGTACCATACGTCACCTTGTTCGCAGGCGAAGTCGGCGTGATCGCATAGGCCTGCGTCGTCGGGTTCCAGACGGCGAGAGTTACGCCGCTGTAGCCGAACAGGGTATCAAGCGCGACCGACGAGTAATCGTACGGCACAGCGATGAAGTTGATACCGGTACCAAATGCGACGCTCACGGTTGGGGCGAGGTCGGGGAGCAGGTTAGTCCCGTTTGGACTGCCCAGACCAGTGGTCAGGTCATATCCGGTCACCGCCGGATAGAACTGGTTGGTCGACCCGTCGGCTGTATCGTGGAAGTCCGTGGAGTAGTGAGCGCTCGCACCGATTTGGTACAAGAGTGGCGAAGCTAACCCAAGCGACGAGAGGCCCTTGGCGGCACGGCTCTGGTTGACGGTCGCGGCAAACGACGCCCATATTGGCGTCGCGGCGCTCGTACCGCCGAAGCCTAGGTACTTGCCCGTAACATAGATGCCGTACGGCGAGTTCGGATCGGCGTTAAGGCTAACGTCGGGAACGTTGCGGTTGGTCTTTGATCCAAGCGACGCAGACGAGACGAGTGCGCCCTGCCACGAGGGGATAGCCCAGAAGGCGCTGATGCCGCCGCCGCCGCCGCCAACGCCCTTGCCCTGGTTCCACGACGTTTCCGACAGGTACGGTCCACCAGGGCCGTTCGTAGTCAGTCGCGTGCCGCCAACCGCGGTGGCGTTCGGCTGGGAGCCGGGATCGTCCACACTCAGCGTGGTTCCATCGTCATACGCGCCGGCATCGCCAGCCGGAGCAAAGAACGATTGGCCTTGCGCCGCGTACTGCTTGAAGATATCACTCTCGCTCGGGCTCTTGAACGAAGCCGAAATCTTGTTTTCGGCGAAGCCCCACGACGTGCTAATCACCTTCGCGCGGTTGTCTGTGGCGATCTTGTTGTATCCGTCGAGAATACCGTTTGTGGTATTCAGCGTGGTGTAGTTCAGGATTTTCGTCGCACCAGGTGCGATCGCGTTAAGGAGCTCGATATCGAGCGTAACTTCCCACTGACCGACCTGCGTAAGGATGGCTTGGCTCGCGCCGTCGATGTTGATGTTTTCGATCGGAACCACCGGAAGGCTGAAGTCGCTGCAATACTTCGCGACATCGCTCGACGCGAAGCCGTCTAGCTCGAACACTGCGATCGTCTGGCCGGCACCCGCCGTGCTCGCCGTAGGGAAGCCGTAAGCGTTTTTGATGTCCGAAGGTGCAAACGATGCGCCAGGGCCCGTTCCGCCGGCGGAGCGCGGCGACACGGCGCCGAGTTCGATCGCCTTTGTGATCTGCGGAGTTGCGACTGCCGATGTGTCGAAACCAACCACGGCGCTCACTTTGCCGGCAAGCTCCAACGGAATCGCTGGCTCGGCGTCGGTCGCCATGAACACGCGGCCCGATGCGGCCTGATATTGAAGAAGGTTTACCTTGAAAGCCGCCTGCACGACGGCTGCGGATGCGCGAACGTCGAGAATCTTGCGGTTGGGGTGTTCGCCGACGATTACCAGGCCCTTGGATACGGCCCATTTCTTAACGGCGTCGTAGTCTGCCTCGGTCGGCGCGAACCGATCCGTGAATTCGCCGGACGTCAGAAAGTGACCGTAAAGCGGGTCGTTAGGATTGGAGACGCTTGCGATCAGCGCATCGAGTTCGGCTTCGTTTCGCAATGGTAGCGTAATTGCGAGATCGACGGTCGACGTATCAGCCACACGACCTTGCAGCTTGACGTTGCTCTCTAGAGCCACCGAGTGGCCCGAAAGGCGCACGTCTACGCTCTCAGCGTTTGCTTGGGCCGCTAGGAGTAGTCCAGCCGCAAGCGTACCGAATAATAGCACGGCTAACCGCGCTCGCGTTGATACGCGTTCCATAGTGAAAGCTTCCTTTCAGGTAAAACGAACATTCTGTCAATCGATTGTTATGCCTGAGTTATATGACAGCTACGGGACTTGTCGAAAACTAAAAGGCAGTTCTATGCGATCCGATGACGTCCGGTGCGGGATATTCACGCTACAGTAGCGTTAGTATCCCAGATTATTCGCGGAATCTGGTAACCTCGTCACCAGATGAACTCCATGCAATCGATTATCGGAAATTGGCACTTAGATTCACAGCCAACGATTTCGCCGAGCTTATGGCAACTATCTGCCTGCCAAATTCCAAATTTTCTGCTCGCTTGGTCGAAACTACGATAATAGTATTGCATTAGCGAGGCAAGAGTTCCTGCGCTTATGACATCTTTCACATAGGAATCGTTACAACATAATCTTCGCTAAAACGTTCCATGTGACCTCATGGACCTAGCCATTGTGCCGCAACCGCTCTAGGATTCTCTCGAAATTAAGTGCAGGCGAAGCTATGCGGGAAAATACTTGCATCGCAGGCAAGAAACTTTAAATCGCCTTCACCGTATTTCCTAGCTTGAGTTCGCAAGGCTGGATAACCTTAAGGACCTCAGGTTCGGATGCGTCAATAAGCTCGGTTACCATCTCTGCAGCCGTTGCGCCAAGCTTTGTGAGGTGCTGGTCGACCGTGGTCAGGACAAGCGTCGGATAGGACGGTGTGGCGATGCCGTCGATACCCACCAGGGAATAGTGTTCGGGAACGCTCATTCCGCGCTCTTTCAAGGCGTCGATTACGCCAAGGGCGACAAGGTCGCTACCAGCGAAGATCGCCGTTGGCTGCGGGGCAAGGTTTGGCAGAACGTGGGCGGCACGCTCGTAGCCGGAGCGCTGCGAGTACGACCCCGGAATGACGAGTGCCGGGTCCAATGCGATGCCCGCCGCTGAAAGAGCGTCGCGATAACCTTGATAGCGGTCGCCTGTGCTCATCAAATCGCCGTCGCCCTGAAAGAACGCGATCCGCCTGTGGCCATTCGCGATCAGGTGGTCGACAACCAATCTCGCCGCTTTGACGTTGTCGATGTCGATATTCGAAACCAATGGGTCGGTGCCGCACTCGCCGATGACCACGAACGGGATCGTTTGGTTCTTCATCGCCGGCAGGAGGCTGCTCGATTCGTTGGCCAGGAAGACGATCAGCCCGTCGCATCGGCCGTCGCAAAATATCGGCACCGTGTGGTTTTCGTCGTGCCAGAGATTGCCATTGAAGATCGTCACGCTCTGCTTCCGAGGGCTCAGCGCGTCAACGATCCCGTTGATCGCGGCGCGAAAATAGAGGTGGTCGAGCGGCGACTGCAGAGTGTCGAGCATGACGACGCCGACTGTGTCCATACGCTTGCTGTTTAAGCCGCGGGCGACGGCGCTGGGGCGATAGTTCAACTCCCGGACGGCTGCGAGGACCCGCTCCCTGGTATGAGGGCGAACGGCGCGGGGACCATCGTTCAAAACGTAGGAAACCGTGGCGGTGGACACGCCGCTCCGTTTGGCAACATCCTTGATCGTAGCTATCATGAAGTGATTATATCCCCGTCAGAGCCTCAATTCGCGTTGTAAACTTTGTGAATGGCCGTCAAAGCGCGTATCTTGCGCTCAATGCGCCTGTAGGGTAAAATAATTCATAGCGATAACGCCTACGATAGGCCATACTGTGTTAGCATCCTGGCTAAAGATTTGGGTAATGTCTACCTATAATAAAGCCAGCAATGTTAACACCGGAATGCCGGTACGGAGCACCCCATTGGCGACCGCAATCGAAACAAAGATAAAACAAGAGCGGCTCCTGCACATTATCGAATGCGAACTGCAAGACCTGCCCCCGCTACCCGCCGTCGTTGTGCGCGTGATGCAGACCATTAACGAACCCTCGACCTCGGCGGCGGACCTCAACCGCCTCATCTCGTCCGACCAGGCGCTGTCCGGCAAAATCCTACGGCTCGTCAACTCCAGCTACTACGGCTTCCCACGCCGCATCGCGACCATCACGCATGCCATCGTCATCCTCGGATTCAACACCATCAGGAATCTGGCCACGTCCCTCGGCGTCGCAAAGGCCTTCGACCAGCGCGGACCGTCGGCGCTTGATCGCGACCAGTTTTGGGCGCACTCGGTCGGCGTTGCCGTCGCCGCATGGATTATCGCGCGTCGTCGCAACCTCAACGCCAAGGTCACCGAAGAAGTCTTCGTCGGCGGACTGTTGCACGACCTTGGCAAGCTGTTCCTCGATCAGTACTTCCCGGACCAATACGCTATCGCCGTCAAGCTCGCGCGCGCCGCGAACATTAGCATCTGGGACGCCGAGAAGACCGCACTTGGCATCGGCCACGTCCTTGTCGGCAAGCGCGTCGCTGAGAAGTGGAACCTGCCGCCAACCCTGATGGCCATGATCGCCCTGCATCACCAGCCTTCGTTCGCCAAAGAGCACTTCGAGACCGTCGCCATTGTTCACGCTGCCGACCGACTCGCCCGTAAGCTCAAGCTGGGCGACGGCGGCGACCCCGGCATTCCGTCGCTCGATCCCGAAGTCGAAAAGTGGCTCAACTTCTCTCCACAAGTTTGGGAGGCCGTTGAGCAAGACACGATCAAGAAGTTCGAAGACGCCAAGGACTTCATGAAGATCAGCATCTCGTAGGTGCTTGCGAAATATAACTCCAAGAACAGCCCGCCGTATCGGCGGGCTGTTTTTTCGCGACGGCGCTAAACTCCTGCAATTATTCTGGGGATTCCGAAACGAACGCTGGTAAAATCCACTTGGACCTGTACGGAGAGTCCAAATAGCAGAGATTTAGCGAATTTAGAGAGAGCAATGACAGCACGTCCCGAGATTACCGACGATATCCACAAAGCGCTAGCCGCGTCCCTTTTCAACGCCACATGGACCTACATGGATAAGGCGGACCGCACCGATGAAGAGACCGACTGCATGATCCACGCGGCGCACGCGTCGCGCTACCATTGGGAGCAGGTAAGCAGCCACCAGCCCTACCACCTCGCACGTGGAGAATGGCAAGTCTCACGCGTCTACGCCATCCTGCATCGATCAGAAGGCGCGCTTGCGCATGGGCAGCGTTGCCTGGAGATATGCGAAGCCAACGGAATAGGGGATTTCGATATCGCGTATGCTCATGAGGCACTCGCCCGAGGTTATGCCGCCGCTGGCGACCGCGAAGGCTTCCGCCGTCACCATCTCGCTGCGCAGCAATTCGGACAAGAGATTGCTGACAAGGAAGACCGCGACCTTCTGCTTGCCGACTTGATCGCGGAGCCCTGGTTCGGCATGTTGGCACCCGTCGCAGTCACGCACAGCTAAATCGTGCGAGTCGCGGTTACTCTCGCCGCCAACGCCCCTTGGCATCGTTTCCGTCGGCAAAAAACCGATACAGCGCCTCGGCGTCCCCGTCGTCCACCAGCGCCCGCGCACCCTCAAGTTGCGCCTGGAGCGCAGTGATCGCGGCGACGACCGCGTCGCGGTTCGTGAGACAGATGTCACGCCATAATGCTGCCGACGACGCCGCGACGCGCGTCGCGTCGTGAAAGCTCCCCGCAGACATGGCGGGCAGCACTGGATGCTGCCCCGCCCCCCCC
>FSUB01000230.1_pt1 | contig 18260 bp, 12 predicted proteins | sample 1637331 | NCBI WGS metagenome assembly FSUB01 (sample SAMEA3914816, study PRJEB12502) | metagenome | biome: forest; material: soil | place: USA | collected 2011-09-16 | depth 0.3 m
ATGTTGACGAGCGCGTTGTATTCTACCACGACTTCGCCTTCCGGAAGTAAGACGCGGCGGCAGGGGTTCTTGTAGATGTCTCGGAAGCAGAGCGATTCGGCGAACGGCGTAATGATCAGTTCCGCAGACTCGATCTCCTGCGCGCCTTCGATGTGGGGCACTTCGATCTGGAGAATCGTGGTTGCGGGACTGGCGAGTTCAAGGGTAGCTTTAAGGTTGATGGAAAGTTTCACGGGGGTTAGTCTACCCACTTCGTAGCGTAGGCAATCACTAAGCGCTTGTTAAGGCATATTAATATGCTCCAACAGGCGTATTGACAAGCCAGATCATCGCCGTAATTAGCCACGTGCGAAGCACATACAAAAATTGCCTCGCGGCATTGGAGCGGTCTTAATCCTCCCGCTAACGGTACAATCATCCCGTCATGCCCGATAAGCTAATCACTGAGATACCCCTCATACGGCGCTATTCGCGCAACAACGAAGCGGCCGACTGGCGGTTCCGTGACTACGTCAAGTTTCGGCTGAATATGTCGAATGCCGAGCTTGACCGGGTCGTCCACGAGACGACCGATGCCGTCTGGAAGCAGATCGATTGCATCGCTTGCGCCAACTGCTGCAAGACATTGCAGATCGAGGTCGATGCCGACGACGTTCGCCGACTCGCAAAGCGAGTCGCCATGCCCGAGCGCGCTTTTGCGCAGAAATATGTCCGTCGCGACACCGATAAGCGCCAGCACCTGGTTTCAAGCCCGTGCGCATTCCTCGGCCCCGATGGCGCGTGCACGGTCTACGAGGACCGCCCAAAGGCGTGCCGCGACTTTCCCTACCTCCACGAAACCAACTTCCGCAGCCGCTCGATGACGATGATCGAGAATGCCGCTACGTGTCCGATTGTGTTCAACGTCCTGCAATCCCTCAAGAAGACCCTCACGTCAATCAAAAAGTAGCGGCCAGACACGTTATTGAGCTTTCACTCATCGATTGGAGACCACCAAGATATTTCAACCATGCGAGGAACGGTTAGCGCGAGGGCGGAGTAAAAATAACGGGACGAGCTTGCAACAAATGCGCTCCATCCCTTGTTATTGGAAACGTAAGGGGATACGACCATGGACCAAAATTTGAAAAATATCGCTGCAGCAGTGGCGGCAGTGGGTTTGCTCGCCGTTATCGCGGCACTGACGGTCAAAGCCGACACACCAACCGCTAACGCCGCGCCCGGAACGACGACCTTCAAGGTCGTTAAGACCGACGTTGAATGGAAGAAGCAGCTTACGCCGGAACAGTACGACGTTACTCGGCATGCCGGAACGGAGCCACCGTTTCACAATGTGTACTTCGACAACCATAAGACCGGAACGTACTACTGTGTCGATTGCGACCAAATTCTCTTCAGTTCGAAGCAGAAGTTCGAATCGGGCACCGGCTGGCCGAGTTTCTACCAGACAATCAAACCGGGCGTTACGCTGGATAAGACCGACAACTCGTTCGGCGTCACCCGCACCGAAGTCGTTTGCAGCCGATGTGGCGCTCACTTAGGCCACGTGTTCAACGACGGTCCCCCTCCGACGGGACTGCGCTACTGCATGAACTCAGCCGCGCTCAAGTTCGTGCCTTCGGGCAAATAACGTAATTTGAACCAATGTAAGGTCCGCGAGACGCCGCCTCTTTCGACACCGATGGGGCGGCGCTATTCCGTACACTGCCGGAAAACGGCGAGGTGCGAACATAATTTGCGGCGGGGTGGCTGGACACGCAGGATTTCCGCCCCTGCCATGTCGCATTAACCCTCGCGCGCAACGGCTTTCTGCCTGCGCAATACAATTAGCCAGGTAATCCATGACACAGCCATCCGCCGCCATCGCCCCGCCAACGCCATTCGGCGCGCTTCCGACGCCCCGCCAGCTTAGCTGGCAGGCTATGGAGATGATCGCGTTCGTTCACTTCACGACGAACACGTTCACCGACCTCGAATGGGGTTATGGTGACGAATCGCCAGCGATCTTCAATCCCACCGATCTCGACGTCGACCAGATCGTCGGCACTACCGCGCGATCGGGATTCAAGGGCCTCGTTCTCACCTGCAAGCATCACGACGGCTTTTGCCTGTGGCCAAGTGCCTACACGGAACACAGCGTCAAGAACAGCCCGTGGAAAGATGGTAAAGGCGACATGGTGCGGGAGTTTGCGGATGCATGCAAGACGCACGGCATCAAGTTCGGCACTTACCTGTCCCCGTGGGACCGCAATCACGCACTTTATGGCACGCCAGCCTATATCGAGTACTTCCGCAATCAGCTCCGCGAGCTGTGTTCGAACTACGGTCCGCTCTACGAAGTCTGGTTCGACGGCGCCAACGGCGGCGACGGCTACTATGGCGGCGCACGCGAGCGACGCGCGATCGACAATACCACCTACTACGATTGGCCAAGTACGGTCGCCATCGTGCGCGAACTTCAGCCCGACGCCGTCATGTTTAGCGACGGTGGTCCGGATGTGCGATGGATGGGCAACGAGGAAGGCCACGTCGCCGAGACTTGCTGGACCACGATCGATGCCACCGGTTACCTGCCCGGCGTCGCCGATTCTTCCGTACTCTACACTGGCACCCGCCACGGCTCCCATTGGATGCCACCGGAAGTCGACACGTCGATCCGTCCCGGCTGGTTCTATCATGACTACGAAGACGACAAGGTCAAGAGTTTGGCGCGCCTGACTCAGACCTATTTCGAATCGCACGGTCGCGGCGGCAACCTGATGCTGAATCTCCCGCCTGACCGGCGCGGACGGCTTCATGAGCGTGATGTCGAAGTGCTGCGCGAATGGCGCGCGATTCTCGACGCGACCTTCTCGGTTAACCTCGCCGCCACCGCTACAGTAACAGCCAGCGACGAGCGCGGTGCCGAATTCGCGGCGGCGAACGCACTCGGGAGCGAACCCTCGCTCTACTGGGCGACCGTAGACGGTGTGACAACCGCCGACCTGACCCTCGAATTCGATGGCCCGGTGACGTTCAATGTCTTCGAAATCCGCGAGCATATCGCGCTCGGACAGCGAATCGACACGGTGGCGGTCGATGTGTGGGACGGGCAATCGTGGAGCGAGTGGGGCAACGCGACCAGCGTCGGCTACAAGCGGTTGATCCTGGGGCCAGAAGTCGCGGCAAGCAAGGTTCGCGTACGTATCGACGCCGCCGCGCCCCTTGCGGTCAGCGGCATCGGGATATATTCCATGCCCCTGCCAATCGCCGACCCGGTGGTCAGTCGGTTGCTAAGCGGCGACGTCGTGATCGCCGTCGCCGAAAGCAGTGCCACCACCCGCTATACCGTCGACGGCTCCGAGCCTCGCGAATCGTCGCCGGTCTACGCGACTCCGCTCTCGCTTCAGCGAGGCGGCACGGTCAAGGCGCGTGCATACGACGCCGCAACGGCCGGGCGTCATAGCGCCATCGTTACGGGGTCGTTCGGACTCGCCAAGGGCGGATGGGCCGTCGTCTCCCCCGCGAACGGCGCGACGGCGATCGACGAGGACTCGGCAACGATCCTCGCCATTCCTGCCAGCGACCCGCTTGAGGTCGTGCTCGACCTTGGTCGAAGTGAAACCATCGCGGGCATTACGGTCCTGCCTCGGCAAGATGGCAATCCTACCGGCATTCCCTCCGCCTACGCGGTCTCTGTCAGCGATTCGCTCGCGTTCCCCGACGCCTCGGTCGCCACAGGCGAGTTCTCCAACATCCGGTCAAGCCCCAACCAGCGCACGATCACGTTCGCGCGCCCCGTTACGGGCCGCTACGTTCGCTTCGCGGCCACGCGAATCGTCGACGACGGCGACACGCTCACTGTCGCCGAGATCGGTGTTCTAGCCGGTTAGTAGTACTCATCGACTGACGAGCCCCATGATGGCGATCACTGCAAACACTGCGAGTGCTATACCCCAACACGTCAGCAAAGACCAACCCGTCGCAGACGCGAAGGTCACGGACAGTTTGGCATTTTGCACGCGCTTGACCGTATGTGGCGCATTGGCAGCGACAGCTGCTTCGAATGCCTGATATTGGGTCGGATCGAGCTCGGTTGCCAATGAAAAGGATTTCATCTTTCCCTTAGGGTCAGGCTGTCGATAGACGATGCAGATGCGGCGTTTGCCGGGGATGAAGGCGATTTGCTCAATCTCGTCCCAGCGCAGCGCGAGCGAACGGTCCTATCGGACATACTCCATGATGAGCGCGGCGATTAGCCAAAGCCTGACGATGAAGACACCGACGAGTATCCAATATTGCTGCTCGGATGGCCGGACCGCCTTGCCAGTTATCGAGACGCCGTCGGCATGGATTCCGATTTCCCCGGTGCGAAAATCCGATATGTAGCCCACAGTTCGAAGCTGGACATTCTTAAACGGCACTGCCGCAATCGGCCTCGCGGTTGGCGCTGGCGGCCAAACAGCCGCCGGTGACGGCTGGGTGGGAGGCCATGTCGATGGAACAGGCGTTTCGAAATCCACGATGGAAGTTTCTCCTTAACGTATTGTATTGCGAAGACAATACCCCGCATTTACTTGTGATAAGGACATAATTTCCGAAAAAAGCAATATTCGGATAGCCAGAAGATCGGTTTCGTCGTGCCTCCTAAAACTATCTGGACGATAATGCGCCCATGATCGCAACCGCCGCGATAACAATGATCCACCCCAGTAGCAGTGACCATCCGTCCGCCGACGCGAACGGCGTTCTGAGCCGCGCATTCGCGGTCCGCTCGACGGTGTCTGGCGCATTGGCGGCCACTGCCGCGTCGAACGCTTCATAGTCGGTCGGCGAGAGCGCCGTCGCGAGCGAGAGACGGCGGGTTTTGCCCCGCTTATCGGTCTGCCGATATACCACGCACGCACGGCTCTTCTTCGCTACGAAGGCTACTTGCTCGATCTCGTCCCATCGGAGCGACAGTGAAGCGCTTTGGCGCGCGAATTCGAGGAGCAGCGCGGCGATCAGCCACGAATAGATGAAGAAGCTCACCAGCAGGATCCAGAACTGCACCTCGGCGCGCGTCACGGCCCGGCCCGTAATGTTAACGCCCTGAGGATAAATGCCGAGATCGCCAGTCCGGAAATCCGAAACGCTGCCTCGAGTTGCGAGGCGGATATTCTTGAACGGCACCGACGCGACCGGGACAGCCGATGGCGGTGGTGGCCAGACCGCAAAGTCGCTCGTCGCCGCACGTGGCGGCCAAACCGTCGGTTGAGAAGATTCGTCGTCCACTTGGAACCTCGCTTACTCGTCGTTGTTCGATTCTACGATACCATGCAATCGCGGCGCTGTTGACAACAGCTTGCGAGATGGCAGGAGAATATCGCGTCTGTGTGCAATGACTACTGTCAAGGAGCCAAGCTTATGATCTGCCCTTACTGCCAATCCGTAAACGACGACGGGGCCGACCGGTGTGCCTCGTGCCTTAAACATCTCCCGCACGTCGATGTCATGCCGTCGCAATCGATCGGCGCGCAGAGTGTTTCCCTGCTCGAACCGAGCTCGCCGTACAAACCAAACGGACCTTTCGACATCGGAGCTACGCTCCGTTTGCTCGCAGCGGGCATTGCCGCCGCGATCGTCGTCGCCGGTATCTATTTCGCGGTAACTCGCCTCGTTGACCTGCTAATCATCTTCCCCGCTATCGCAGGCGCCATTGTGGGAGCCGTGATGGGCAACCGTATTCAGAAGGAAAAGCTACGCAACATCCCGGCAGTCGTCGTCTGCTCGCTCATCGCCGGGTTTCTCACGTCGGGACTGAAGGTGACATTCGACGCCTACGCGCTCAGACCTGACTTAGTCGCATTTTTCACGCAGGAGATCCGCGACCAGACGGGAAGCTCAGAAGCAGCGGCCAAATCCGAGGCTGATCGCTATCTCACCCCGTACCGAACCGTCCGAATGTTCCTCGTCGTCGAAGCGACCGAAGGTGTCTCCGTGGGCCACGTCGGCACCAAAGGCACACCTCTCAAGGGAGGCGCTTTCTGGGCCCTCACCGCGCTTGAAGCGCTGTGCGTCATCGCCGCCGCGATGTCGCTTGCGATCGGAGAAGCGTCGACCCCATTCTGCGAGGCGTGCCAGACCTACCGTAAGACGGCGAACGTGTTCAAGAAGCACCCGCAGCAAGCCGAGCAGCTTGTCGACCTTACTCGCCACCAACAATGGGAATCCGCCCGCGACTTGCCCATCGATCCGCCGACTGACGACAAGAACATGGCCTGGCTCGCTCTCTCCGCATGCCCGAACTGCGGCACCGGCCAGGTGTTCGTAACGTCGAAGGCCAAAGGCAAAACTAAGACCCTGTTTAACGCCGACGTGCCCGCATCAAGCGTCGCCGCACTTCGCGCAGCCGAGGAATCCGAAACTCCGTCGCCATCGGTTGCAGCTTAGCGAGCACACCGCATGGTTGCCCTGCTGCGTGGTGAACGTAGCCTGAGGTCGAGTTGAACATGAGCTAGCGACAACTTAGCCCCCAACACTGAGAAATTGTGATGGAACTTTGCTGTGACGTAGAATTAGCCATGCTATAATACGTGTAATTCTATGTAGTTCGAGGTGAAGTATGATAAGAGCGACGGACATCCATTCTCTAACGGATTTTACGCGAAACGCAAAGTCATACGTTCAACATATCACGACAACAAGGAATCCAATGGCAATCACGGTAAACGGCGACGCGCAGGTGGTCGTTCAAGATGCAAAATCGTATCAGGAGATGGTCGATGAACTCGAACACTCGCGGTTCATCGCAGCAGTTCGTGAGGGAATTGCAGATATGGAAGCAGGACGGGTGCAGGATACCGACGAGGCGTTTGATGAGATAATTGAAGAACTTGGTCTATAAAGTCAAATTAGCCCAATCGGGTCGAAGCGACAGTTACGAATATGCCGCCTATATTCGGACCGTTCAGAAATCCCCGGATGCAGCGCGAACCTGGATTGCCGGACTACGGAAGGAGGTGTCCAAGCTGTCTACGAATCCAGAAAGGTTTGCAGTGATTCCCGAGGCCGCAAACCTTGGCCAAACACGGTCGTTTGTCTACCATTCGCACAGGGTTATATATTCCATAAACAAAAGTTCAAAAACGGTGACGGTGCTACGTGTATTTCATGGGGCGCGCAAGCTCATGATCGACGACTTGAACTAAAATCCCTCCTCACACTATTACTCCCCTACACACGATCGTCGCGGTGGCGTCGCCCGCGAGACCGTCGAGGCTGAATCTGTTACGGTCGAGAGAGAGATCGATGCGGCCTATTGTAGGGAGGCGCTTAACCAATATCGAATCACGACTCGACCTTGCGGCGATATTGCCCCGGCGACATTCCTGTCACGCGCTTGATTACTCGGTGAAAATGGGCGATATCTCGAAAGCCGCTATATTGCGCGACTTGCACCATTGACAGAGGCGATGTTCGTAGCAGCCCAATTGCTGTCTTTGTGCGTGCTTCGACCAGCAAGTCTTGAAACGATGCGCCGCACGTTTCTCGTACGAGGTGGCTCGTGCGGCTTTCGCTCAGACCTAGCCGTTCCGCGAGCGCAGACAGCGTGACCGCTTCCCTGTGACTGGACACGATAAAACGCCGAATGAGCGTCGCTCGCACGGTGGCGTCGTCTCCAGAGGGAGCGGACAACGACCTGTTGGCGTTGCCGTACACTTCCTCCGCCCAAACTCTTAGCCGAGCGGCGAGTTGTCGCAGGTGCTCGAGAATATCGTCCGCTTCAGGCTTTTCAACGGAAGGCGGCAATACGGCGATTTTGGTCCACGGCTTATCGCCACCCAGCCATCGTCCCATGCGGTACGCGGTTTGGAGGGATGTTCCGGGAATTCGGGGTCCAGCAAAGAGAACCCACGCAAGTTTGGTGGCATTGAAAACAGGCACGACCCATTCCACCAAGCCAGCATGGCAAATGTGCATTCTTCCTGATGGTTTGGCCGAGAGGTCCTGCCTAAGTTGCGTAGTCTCCAGTTCGAAGCAGTAAGCCCCGTCATCGCGAGCCTTTACCGCCGTGCATAAGGGATGACTGTGCCGGTAGCGCTCTTCTCCCACCACCCCCCAAAGCGTACCCGATAGGTCGTGTACTGCTACACGCAAACCATGAATCCTTTCGAAGGAAGCTATCGCTGTTTCAGGTTCGTCGAACATGGTCTCATATTAGCAGGATATACGCTGTTTTCGACCTGATATCCATGTCCTGTCGCATGATATACGACTTATAATGATCCACGCGTCCGAGAACGCAGAGCTCACGCTGAAGGAAATGACTTAGTGCGAACATTTAGACTGACCCGCGAAGTAGCGATAGAAACCGCCTACGACCTTGTCGTCCTTGGAGGCGGCCCTGCCGGTGCCGCGGCTGCGATCTGCGCCGGACGACTGGGAGCCAAAGTCCTGCTCGTTGAAGCGACTGGCTGCATGGGAGGCATGGGAACGTCGGGGCTGGTCACCGCGTTCGACCCAATGGCGAACGGCGAGATTATGCTAGTGGGAGGTTTGATGCGCGAGGTTGTGGAGACGCTTTACGTGCGCGGATTCCTGACACCTGGTATTGACCCTAACATCTGGCGCAAAAACTACCATTGTTGGACGCCGTTCAATGTTGAGGGCTATAAGCTCCTGCTAGACGAACTCGCTGTCGATGCCGGCGTTGAAGTCCGATACTTCACAAAGCTGATCGATGTCGATTGCGAGCCCAGCAACGGGCGAGTGACTGGCGTGGTAATCCATAACATCGAAGGTTATCGCTACATCCAAGCCAAGGCGTTTGTCGATTCCACTGGCGACGCGGTCCTTGCTGATCTGTGCGGCGCCGCATGCCGCGAGGCCGGACGTGACACCCCCAATATCATGCCAGCGACGTTGCCGTCGCTATTCACTGGTATTAAGTGGGACGGCAAGTTTAACTGGCAAGCACAAAGCGATGCGCTGCAACGCGCCCTTGCCGATGGCCACTTCACGCAGTACGACCGGCACCTGCCGGGCATGTCGCGAGTCAACAAGACAGTAGGCTACTTGAACGGCGGCCATATGTTCAACCTCAACGCTCTACGCAACCAAAGCATGACGGAAGGCGTCATGCTTGGCCGCCGCCTCGCCCAGGAGTACTTGAACTTCTACCGCAAGTACGTCCCCGGATGCGAAGACATCGAACACGTCACGACAGCGTCGCTGATCGGCGTCCGCGAATCGCGGCGAATCGTTGGCGAATACGAGCTTTGCTTCGACGATTACATCGGTCGCCGCCAGTTTCCGGACCAGATCGGCGTATTCAATAAGTTCGTCGACATCCATCCAACGGACACATCGGTCGCTGAGTGGGAGCGCTTCTGCGAAGAGGAGTCAAAAACGGCGCGGATCGGACGAGGCGAGTGCTTCGGTATCCCCTATAGCATTCTCGTACCGCAAGGCTGGCAAAATCTGTGGGTGGCTGGCCGGTGCGCGTCAAGCGATGTGAAAGTCCACGGTTCGATTCGAGTCCAACCTGCCGCCTCAATGATGGGACAAGCCGCAGGAACTGCTGCTGTTCAGCACGTGCGTACCGGTCAGCCCGCGTGCGACCTCGATACCAAGACGCTCGTCGGCACCCTGCGAGAGGCTGGCGCGTACCTACCGCAAGCGACTACTTCGGCGACAATGACCCGATGACAAAAAGTCTAACTCCGACAGGAACTGTTACTATTGGACGAAGCCCGTCGCGCAGCGACCTCCAATAATGGCCGTCCGGCCTTAAAGGTCGCCTGAAATCCTCATCACCATTCTCACTCCACCTCAGTCGATCTTCACGAACGCGAACGACAACCGCTCGGGGAGCGTCACCGTGACCAGGTCCCGTGCGATCGTCGCGGTGCCGTCGCCCGCGAGGACTTCGACCGGGCCGGACTCGACGAGACCGTCGAGGCTGAATGTGTGACGGTCGAGCGCGTTTAGCTCACGGAACGCGAGCAGGTAGCCACCTGCGCCGTCGGCGGGGCGGCAGACGAATCCCGTCCACGACGTTCCATCCGGAGCGGTGCCAACCGGGTAGACGGTGCCAGAATGCAGACGACCTCGGTGCCGCTTCCACGTCGCGACCAGCGGAGCGACGTCCTCGATATAGCGGGCGGACAGGCCCGACATCTCGAACCAGCCGAGCGGACTCGCGATCATCGTAATTGCGAACAGGTACGACGCCGAATACGCCGATGGGGCAAGCGGGTCGCCTTCGTACTTATCGACATTTCGCTCGTTGTTCAGCAACTCCATGCGAAGCCGTACCGACGGCAAGTACTGAGCGAGCTTCCAAACGTTGCGCAGTGTAGCGTGGGGCCAGTAGCTTCGCCAATCCGTGTAGCGGTTCTCGACAAACACCGGCCCGGCCTCGATCGCGCCGAAGTAGCCCGGCCTAGTCTCAGCAGTGACATCGAGGTCGCAGATAATCTTCCCTCCCGAGTCGTCGCGCACCGCAGCGAAGAACTTCTGGAGGTTTCCCTCGCCGCGCACAGTGCGCAACTTAATCCCGTCAAGCTTGAAGAAATCGATGCCGTGGCGCTTGTGGAGGTCGAGAAGCGTGTCGGCATCCGCGCGCCAGTTGGCGAAGTCGTCCGCAGAGTCCGGCGCGAACCAGAGGCCGAGACGCTGACCGGTCTCCTTTTGCGCGGCAGTCAGGGGCTCGAGTCCGGCGGGAAATTTCGCCGGGTCGACCGACCAAAACTCTCTCTGAGCGCGAAACCCTTCCCAGACTCCGCCCTTGCTCAGGGCCGAGTTTGCCGTGCGGCCAACCTGCCACCCGTCGTCGATCTGGACAACGTCGACGCCGACCTTCGCACCGGCGGCGACTTCGGTCAGCAGAAACGATTCCGCGATTCGCGAATCCTGGCCGCGATCACCCCATGTGTTGCTCAAAAACTGCCCATCGCGCCCAGGCACATATTGGCGAATCGCGAGTTGAAGCGACTGCAACGCCGCCGTGAGCCCATGGCGTCCGCCATGGTAGAGCATCGATACCGTGCGGTAACCCTCGCCGCTCTCGGGCGAAATGCCAAGGCCGACGACGCGCACACGCAAGCCGCGATCGACTTCGATGTCGAACGCGTCCTGTTTTGGCCGTATTCCAGGAAGCGCCGTGAGCTTGACATGCGCTATCCCCGCGCCCGTGAGCACGTCCTCGATCGCAAAGAGGTTGCCACGAAGTCGGAGTGCGACTTCGCTCATATGCAAGCGATATTCGGACTCCTTCGCGAGCTCGTTGTGGTGATCAGTTTGGTCGACAAGCTCGATGTGACGGAGCCGATAGTGGATTCCGGTGAACGAGAAAGCATCCACGTTGTCGGCGGATGCGGCGCTTGACGCCTGCTCAGGCGTCACTTCGATACCGGTCGCCGTTTCCCTGGTACCCGCGAGTGCGGCGTCGGAGCCGATATCGGCGCAGGCGGACACGGCGACTGCGGCGAGTTTGGGGAAAATCGAGAACTTATATGCCGCCAACTTGTCGGCTGTGACCTCAACGTGGACATTCAAGCTCACGAGAGACACCGCGCTGTTTGGGCTCGCTTCGGCAGTCACGGCGTAACGTGAGCCGACGAGCGACCCGAATACCGAAGGCGACGGACCGTGAGGCTGCGCGATCCACTGATATCCGGTTGCCTTGTCGAACAGGCTGATCCCTTCGATACCGCCGTCACCAAGTCGCCAACGCCGCTCAATCGAACCGTTACCGATCACGAGCGTATCGTGCGACCACGTCGCGTAACAATCCTCGAATTCCGCCAATCCGCTCACATCAGTCAAGTCCCAACCCGCCTTTATTCGTGATGAGGCTAGGTTCGCGAGCACTACATGCGCTTCCTGCTATGCGCCTCAACCTGACGGTGCTTATCGTCATAGAGCAAATCACCTGCATGCCGAAGCCACGTACCTCCCGCCAGCCACTCGCCGCGAAGCGGCATGAGGGATCCAACTCGCATTTGGCGCCCTCCGCGCAGTATCCGCTGGCGGCATCTTCACTCTGCCTCACCACAGCCACTTGCCCCCTCATCGCGCACGGAGCGCATTCAGGATCACGGCCGCGTCGAGAATCTCCTGCAGGAGCGCGCCAGTGGGTGCCGGGATTTTGCCGAACGCCGCCAGGATCATCAGCGCGAAGCTGACACCCAGGCCGATATAGATACTCTGCTTGGCGATCTTCAGCATCCGCTGCCCGATCCACATCGCCTCGCCCACCATGTGTACGTCGTCGACCAGTAGAACCATGTCCGCCGCCTCCGCCGAGATGCCGGACCCATGTGCGCCCATGGCGATACCGACCGTTGCGATGGCGAGGGCTGGGGCATCGTTGATGCCGTCCCCGACCATCACGAGCGGCGAGTAATGCTTCTTCAGCGCTGTGACATTGGCCACTTTGTCCTCGGGAAGCAACTCTGCCTCGACGCTGTCGAGTCCGGCTTCCTTGGCGATTTTTCGCGCGTGCTCCGCCTTGTCGCCGGTGAGCATGACGGTCCGCTTGACCCCCATCGAATGCAGTCGCGCCAGCATCTCGCGGACACCGGGTCTGAGCTGGTCCTCGAAGAGAATCGCGCCCGCAGGCTGATTGCCGATGGCGACATACGTCGTCAAGCTGCCCGTAGCCTGGGGGATCGCGACCGCGTGCCCGGTAGATTCGGCCATGTAGCGGGGCGACCCAATGCGTATGTGGCTGCCGTTGACATCGGCCTCCACGCCACGCCCGGGGATTTCACGGAAGTTAACCGGGATTGTTAGCGCGTGCCCAGCGCTGACGGCCGTCGCCGTGAGCGTCTTTCCGAGGATGTGCGACGATAACTGCTCGGCGCTTCCCGCAGCCGATAGCACCTGTTCCTCGCCGAACCCTTCGAACGCCACTATCTGCGACACGACTGGCGAGCCATACGTGAGCGTTCCTGTCTTGTCGAATACGAACGCTTGCGCGCGCGCGATCTGTTCGATCGCCGCTCCGCCCTTCACGATGATCCCATCGCGTGCGGCACGATTGATCCCGCTTATGACGGCAACCGGCACGGCGAGAATGAGCGGGCAGGGCGTCGCGACGACAAGGACGCAGAGGATAGTCGACAAATGGCCGGTGATCGCCCAGCCGACCCCGCAAATAATCAGCGTGATCGGTGTGAACCACACGGCGTATGTGTCCGCGAGCCGTTGGATGGGAGGCTTCTCCTCTTGCGCCTGCCGAACCAGATCGACGATTTTCGAATACTGGCTCTCCGATGCCGGCTTGCTCGCTCGAAGCTCGAACACGTCACCGGTATTGAGGCTCCCGCTCAGCAGCCTGTCGCCCTGCTCCTTCGGTCGCCCCATCGGCTCCCCGGTGAGCGCCGACTCGTCCACCTCGGCATGCGGCGATGCGAGCGTGCCGTCGACCGGCAACAGGTCGCCAGGTCGGACAACCAGGATATCGCCTACGGCAACTTCGCCGACATCGATGTCGGCCAACTGGTTGCCTGTTCGCCGGTGCGCGATCCGGGGAGCACGCGCGAGCAGCGCGTCGAGTGACGAGGATGCTCGCCGCAAGCTGTATGTCTCTAGCGCCTCGCCGCCGGTCTGCATCATCAGCACGATTACGCCGGCAAAGTACTCCCGCATCACGACCGCCGTCACAATCGCCAGCATTGCCACGACGTCCGACGCGAACTCGCCCTTGAGCATGCCCTTGAGCGTGCGCCAAACCACCGGAAGCCCGCCGATAACGAGCGTGACCATCCAGATCATCCGGCCCTCGACCGGATTATGGATGTGCATCACGGAACCGGCAACGAACCCGACAAGCGCGAATACGGCAATAGGACTCTCGCGGATAACTGACGGCACCTTCTTCAATACACTCTCCCAACGCCGCTTCTCGCGCGACTGACATTGAGTATGCTTCCGCGCTTATCCCAAAAGCATCCGCCCAAAGCCCGATTCTGGTTATCGAAACGCACGAGCGCCGCCCCAAGCAAAACCAAGCCAACGGCCACTCTTGTCGAAAAAAGGCCCTGGCGGCCTGAGCCATCCTAAATCTGCCCACATTCGATCCAGTATAATCACCCTATGCCGCCACGCGTCCTCATAGCCCTTTTCCTCGCCGCATTCGCCACCCTCGTGCCCGCGCGCGCCGCCGAACCGCTTACCGTGCGGGTCGGCGGGGCGTCGTCGTGGACCATCCCCGACAAGAACGCCGCCGACCCCAAGAGCCGGGCTGACCGAGCGGTGATCGAGGCGTTCGAGAAGTCGCACCCGAATATTCGGCTGGCGAACTCGAACGGGCTCCAAATCCAGGGGCCTGCCGCCGAAAGCAATCTGCTGTTGCAGTTTGCGGGCGGGTCCGCGCCGGATGTTGTGTATGTCAACTTCCGATCGATGAACAACTACATCCAGCAGGGATTCCTGATGCCGCTCAATGATCGGCTCGCGAAGCAGCCCGAGATACTGAAGCGCGTCAGCCCGATCATCCGCAACGTGATCGATGTCAACGGCAACTACTACGCTCTGCCCTACGCTCAGTACGTCCAGGCCCTGTATTACCGCAAGGACTTGTTCCATGAGGCAGGACTAGATCCGAACAGCCCGCCGAAGACGTGGGACGAGTTCTACTACGATTGCAAGGCGATTACGAACCCGAAAACCGGAGTGTGGGGTTTCGAATGGCCCGGCTCCGCCGATGGCACCGCGTACTGGTGGTGCAACTTTTTATGGCAGGCGGGTGGGGAAGTCACACAACTGAACGAGAAGGGGCATTGGGTGGCGGCGTTCAACTCGCCGCAGGGGATCGCGGCGATCGAATTCTACAGGAAGCTCACCGCCGACAAGTACAAGGCCGGCGATATAGAGACCGCAGCCACACTGCCGAACTCGTCCAGCTACAGCAGTGATCGCGCGCGCGGTAAGGTCGCGATGTGGTTTGCCTACCAGAGCAACGTGATCGCGAACATCGCCGATGCCACGGCGATCAACCCTAGCCTCGTCGGTATCGCTCCGATGCCGGCCGGCCCGGCTGGCAGCGCCAACGAGATCAACGCCGCCATGTGGGGCATCTCGTCGCAAATTCGCGACCCCAGAGTTCGCGATGCCGCCTGGCAGTTCATTACATTCATGGGTAGCGACGACGCCGACCGCATCCGCACACAATCCTACGTCGAAGCCGGTCTCGGCAACCTGATCAACCCGTCGTCGCTTCTCAAATACGGCTATGGCGACGAAGTCGGCTCGATGTCGAAAGCGTGGCTTAAGACCAACACCGAGCTTTTCGCGCATGGCCACCCCGAGCCCTACGGCGCGAACATGCAAGCCGTCTACAACCTCGTTGGCCAGCCCTTGCAGGCGATCGTGCTCAACCCGAGCGCCGACCCGCGCGCGCTGCTCGCGCAAGCGTCGACCCAGGTCGATAACAAGCTCATCGGCTACGTTGCTCCGGCCGTGCAGGCGAAACGACGCGCCATCGCGCTCGCCATTTTCGTCGTCGTGATCGTCGCGCTCGTCATCGGCCTCGTACTTGCGGGCCGCAAGTGGGCATCGGAATGGACCCGGCAGGCGACCGACGAAAGCGGCTCGACGCCGCTAGGCAAGCGCCGCCGCATCCAACTCCTCGCCTGGCTGTTCATGCTCCCCGCCGTCGCGTCGGTTCTCGTATGGGCGTACTATCCCATCGGTCGCGGCCTCGTGATGGCGTTCCAGGATTACAAGGTCATCCAGGGCGCGCACTTCGTGGGGCTCGACAACTTCATCGACGTTTTCACGTCCGAAACCGTGTGGCGCGGGCTCGTCAACGCTGCCCTGTTCACAGTATACAGTGTCACCATCGGCTTCTTCCTACCGATCATCCTGGCCCTGATGCTCTCTGAGATCCCGCGCGGCACTGCGATCTTTCGTACGCTGTACTACCTGCCAGCCGTCACCAGCGGTCTCGTCATCATCTTTCTCTGGAAGTGGTTCGAAGACCCGTCGCCGACGGGTCTGTTCAACACGCTGCTCGCCTACGCCCATATCCCGCCAGTCAACTGGCTCGGCGACCCCAAAATCGCGCTCCTCAGCGTCGTGCTGCCTGGCGCGTGGGCGGGAGCCGGCCCCGGCTCGATCATCTACCTCGCCGCACTCAAGTCGATCCCGACAGACATGTACGAAGCCGCCGACCTCGACGGCGCGGGTGTTTGGCAAAAGCTCACCCGCCTGACCCTCCCAACCCTCAAGCCCCTTATCCTGATCAACCTCGTCGGCGCGACCATCGGCTCGTTCAAGGCGATGGAAACCATCTTCATCATGACCGGCGGCGGGCCGCTTCTCGCCACCCACACAATCGGCCTCGAGATCTGGTACAACGCCTTCCTCTACCTCCGCTTCGGCTACGCCACCGCCGCCGCCTGGCTCATGGGCAGCCTCCTAGTCGGCTTCACCCTCTTCCAGCTAAGAATGATGCGAAACATGCGCTTTAGCGCGTCGACGTGAGGGTGAGGGAGGGGATTGTCGGACTCCTCGGACCGGAGCGGCCTTCTTTCGAAGCCGCTTCGCGACGGGTAGAATAGGGGCAGGGGCGCTAAGGTTAAGCGCGAGGGATAACACGTGGCAGCTATCGACAGCATCACCGTACGCGGATTTAAAAGCATCAAGGGGATTGAGGACCTCAAGCTAGGCCCGATCAACGTGCTCATCGGCGCGAACGGGTCTGGCAAGTCGAACTTTATTGGGGTTTTTGAACTGCTCCGGGCGATGCGTCAGGGCAAATTAAATGATTACGTGAACAGGCACGCAGGGGCAACAAATGTTTTGCATTTCGGATCAAGATCGACTGAGGAGCTGTATGTGAATCTCTGCCTATTAGGTGGAGACATTCACTACGAAATCGCATTAAGGCCAAATTACGATGATTCTTTATACTATAACACTGTTAGGGTAGGGTTACAGAGTGATGACCTTATCTCATGGGAAGGCGAATCCGCTGAGGCAAGCAAAAAGGGCATCGAAGTCCGAGCTATGGTCGATGATTGGGTGGTTTACCACTTTCATGATACAGGTGAATATTCGCCCATGAAGAGAACTGCCCAAGTTGACGACAATCGGTTCCTCCGAGGTGACGGTTCCAACCTTGCCGCGTATCTCTATTTCCTTCGCGTCAAACACTCCAAAGCCTATGAACTAATCCGGAGCACCATTCAGCATGTCGCGCCGTTCTTCGTGGACTTTGTTCTCGAACCATTGCGGCTGAACGAGCAAACACTGAAGCTTGAGTGGCGGCACGCTGGATCGGACAGCTATTTCACGGCATCTGCCTTTTCAGATGGCACGCTTAGATTTATAGCACTCGCAACTCTGCTGCTCCAGCCAGCTGAATTGCGACCATCCGTGATATTGATTGATGAACCGGATATTGGTCTGCACCCATTTGCGATTGCAATGTTGGCCTCTATGGTAAAGCGAGCTTCGTTAGAGACACAAGTTATTGTTTCAACTCAGTCGCCAACCTTACTAGATCACTTTGCCCCCGAGGATGTCCTTGTCGCAGACCGAGTAGATGGTGGAACGCAGTTGCGGAGGCTAAATTCCTCGGAATTGGCAAGTTGGCTTGAGGACTATAGCCTCGGACAGCTTTGGGAAAAGAACGAATTAGGCGGCTTCCCCGCTTCGGAATAGAGAAATGCCGCGACTTATCGTACACGTAGAAGGCCATTGCGAGTTGGCGTTTGTTAATGAGATCCTGTCAGTCCATCTTTATGGATTTGGATATACCGCCGTTCGGGCAACGATGCTAGGCAATTCACGAAAACAGGATCGGGGCGGTGTAAAGCCTTGGCCCTCGGCTCGTGACGAAATCGTTCGCCATCTTTCTGGCGATAACAGCCTGGTCGTCGCTACGATGGTTGACTTTTATGGCTTGCCAATAAGTGGACCTAAATCATGGCCGGGACGCAATTCTCCTCCGGAAACTCCCTGCCAGGATCGCGCTAAACAGATTGAGGTCGGGATGTCGGCCGATGTTGCCAGAGTAATGGGGCCGTCATTTCATATTGATCGATTTGCGCCGTATGTGGCATTGCACGAATTTGAGGCGATGCTTTTTAGCGACGTGGCAACGCTAGCGCGATCACTTGGAAATGACGGGTTAGCAACGAGATTTCAGGCAATTCGTACTGCTAAGGAAACGCCCGAAGAAATAAACGACTCTCCGTCAACCGCTCCATCAAAGCAACTTGAGGCAATCGTTCCGACCTACACGAAAACCATAGATGGCCTCAAGGCAGTGAAAGCGATCGGCC
>FSUB01000150.1_pt1 | contig 17840 bp, 8 predicted proteins | sample 1637331 | NCBI WGS metagenome assembly FSUB01 (sample SAMEA3914816, study PRJEB12502) | metagenome | biome: forest; material: soil | place: USA | collected 2011-09-16 | depth 0.3 m
GCTTCCCATAGCCTACATCCACGACCTGCAAGAGGTCGCGATGTCGAATCTGTCACGCGGCGGGACGTGCGCCTATACGAACCAGATTGCGCCGTCGCCGGTGAGCGACGGGGTTCACGGTCTTTGGTACCCGATCGAGCGGCACTACCTTGGCGGCCATACGATGCCAGTGATCGTGGACGATCACTGGACGGTCGTCGCCCGCGCGTCGAAGACCGCGTACACCGTGCCTCCCGTTATCACACCCAGCGACGGAAAACCGATGGACGGCAGCACCATCCCCACTGACCCGATCAAAGAGCCCGCGCTGTTTGCGATCCGCGAGTTCCCCGGCGGTGGGAGGATGGCGGTTATTCAGCAGTGGTATCAGTTCAACGTCGGATCGGGGATGAAGTGGCTCTACAATAACGAAGTCCTCAGCAAAGGGCTCCAAGGCAAGCCCAGCGACTACGGGCGCCTGATGCAGAACACGTTCCGATGGCTCGCCGAACCGAGCGGCAAGTCGGCAAGCCTTGGCGGCTTTGTGGCCGATCCGAATCGTCTCAACGAGCCACAGCTCAAGACGGGTGCGATGGACGCCTTCCACGAGTGGAAGTATAACGAAGACAACGTCTTCGAATACCATCGCCCGCCGTCGAACGGCAAGGTCTTCCGAGGCCTCATCGGCGCGCAGACCAGCCTGAGCGGCGGAGCAGGAACGGTCGCCGACTACGCAAAGGTGGCTGGGGACCTGCACCTCGATTTCGTGGTGTTCACCGAGGACATCGAAGGCATGACGGCCGCTAAACTCGACGCGCTCAAGCGCGATGTTGCCGCGTACAGTACCGACACGCTCAAGTTGTACGCCGGCTATCGCATGCACAGCAATCTTGGAAACGATATGCTGGTTTACGGGCAGAACCCTCATTGGCCGAACGATATCTTGCTGGTCGGACCCAATCGGCGGACATTTGCCATCCAGTATCAGGACACGTCGGGCAAATGGCTGCCGGGAAACCCGGCCCTTGGATGGCTGCTAGACAACGCCACCAAAGGCAACTCGGTGGGCTACTTCAATTTCGGCAAGGCAACGCGCGGGATGCGCATGAGCGACCTGCGCCTATACAGCGCGGCGGCGGTGCGCACATACGCGAACGGCAAGCTGGTCGAGGACATGACCGACGACTACCTCACGACCTGCCAATCGTCGGCAGTCCCGTCGCCGATCAGCGTCAACCTCGTGCGGTCACCCGAAGAGATGCGCCAATCCGTCGCGGGGCATCAGGCCCTCACGTACGGCAAAGCGCGCTCACTCGACTTGCTATGGAAAGACGCCCTGCGCTGGAACAACTCGTACGACGGCCTCGATATCTTCCTGTCCGACGGCCCTGTGATCGAGTCGTGGCCGCAGAACCTGCGAGTGATGACCTTCGGCGCGGAGTCGTTCGTGAGCGCGCGGTCGGTTGTCCCCTCCCCGATCCATGTGACTTCCGACGTGGGGCTTAAGGAGATCCGTATCTACGATGGCCGCGAATTGTTTCGCAGGTTCGCGTGCGCCGGAACCAAAGACTTCAGCGCGACGTTGTTCGTTCCCGGCACGCTGCAGCGCAGCATGGTTTTGATCGCCGAGGATATAAACGGCGGGAAGGCGGTTAGCTTCGCGTACCGAAACTATAAAGACAGCTCGCTGTGCCCCGTATTCTGCTCCGACCATGTCAACGATTGCGGCTACATGCTGCTCACGCACGGTCCTGACTGGCCGATGTTCGACATGGCACCCTCGGTGCCGAATGCGGGGCAGACTTGGGACGGAGGGCCGCTGGCAAATCGTCCGCTGATCAGCGGCGAGTTCACGGCGCCCGCATTCTCAAGTTCGGCTGGCCGGTTCGAATCGACGCCATACCAAACTCCATTGGTCGAATTCAGCGACGAGGGCGCAACGCGGTGCCGCATGGTGAGCGACCGCGTCATGGACCCGGCCGTCCCGCCAAGCAACGCATGGGGCTCGCTCGGCCCTCTCGATCCGAACCCGCTGTTCGATGTGTGGGCAAGCCACACGTTCTACGACGCCTACACGACCGGCGTCGACCCGTACGGTTATGGCGCGCCAGGCCGCCCCGATGGGCCGATCGAAGGCGTGTTCACCGAGCACTTTACATTCAAGCAGCCACAAACGGTTCAGCGGCTCCGCCTTTTCATGGCGGGATGGCGTACTGCGGCATTTACGCGCACCCTCCTCGTCACCGGAACCGGACACGCCATTAAGAACGTGATCGACCTAACCGATCCACCACCCGCGACGGCGCAGATCCTGCTCGGCACCGGTGATTGGTTCGGCCTCTACAGCGGGGTCGCATCGAATAGCCACCTGTTCATCAATCGCGGCGGACCGGTGATTTTGCAACTCGGCGCTGCGGGGTCTTACTGGCTCGAACTCATCGCGGCGGGGATATCGAAGGAGGTCAAGGCAGGAGACACGTATGACGCCGAGTTCTTCTCAATGGCGTGGCCGATGAGCTGGAAACCAGGCGATGCCGCCGCGATCGCTGACGCCGTCGCGTACCTTGACGCGCCAACGGGCATGGACCTCGCTCGCGGTTCGCGCGGCCCGCGCGTGGGCGGACTATTTGAACTCACTCCGTCGAATGGCGCTGTGGAGTTGTCGATCCCGAAACCAGGAACGACGCCGATGGTCATCCCGGTGAGGGTAAACGGGCTTAACCGCAGATGGTCCGTGGGACTCTACCAATTCGACGGTTATCGCACCCACTACTACAGTAAAGAGAACTCTGGTTGGCGAGCGCTCGGAACCGATTTCGCGGGTAGCGTGTATGCGCCACTGTACGTGTGCGAGGCGGACAACACCCACGTCCTGATCGGTCACCCGATAGTCGCGGATGCGGCTGGGGCGGACTTGTTCGTCCAGGCGACACGCATGAATGACGGCGACGGCGTGAAATCGCCGTTGTGGCATGTGTCCGTGAACAACCCCACAGACCGTATAATAACATCGACGCTCAAGCGCGCGATGGACGTGCCAGGGCTAGAGTTTACGAGCGCAATGGTGACTCTTCAGCCTGGGGAGTACCGTGTCATCGGCAAGTGAAACGCTGCGAACAGGAAATCCGTCGGAATTGTTGACAACTTAGGGCCCGTGTACTAAAATAGGAGTTGTCAATTATATGATAATTGCTGTACTCGCGCAGTTTCGCGAATGAACGGATGCCAAGACCATGCGAGTTCCCTATAAAAAATCGACAGTGCACGACGTGGCGCTCAAGGCCGGGGTATCCCAAAGCGCGGTTTCGCACTACATCAACGGGCGGGTAAGCGTCTGCTCGCCGGAGACGGCGGAGCGCATCAATCAGGCGATTAAAGAGCTCCACTTCACGCCGTCGCGCGCTCTGCGCCATCAGCGCAGCCAGGCAACGAACACGATCGGCGTATGCGTCTCGCTTCCGTCTGAAGACGCGATGACATCGTCGTCGACATTCCTTCACCGATTCTGGACCGGTATCAGCCGGGTCGTCGACGAGCACTCGTATCGCCTCCTCCACTACCCGAAGTCCCTGCGAAACTCGCAGAGTTGCAACCCTTACCTCGACGGCAGTATCGACGGCCTCCTTATCAGCCTCACCCTGGACGACAGGCGCATCGACACGCTGTGCGACGCCGGGATGCCGACCGTTGCCGTCAATCGATCATCCAATCTGCCTGCTGGCGTCAGCGCCGTTTACGCAAACGAAGAGCAGATCGTCGACCTCGCAATGGCCCACTTCACGGAACTAGGCCATCGCCGCATAGCCTATTTCGGGCCGAGCGATTCGGAGGGCCGACGTGTCGGGAAACGACACGCGGAGCCGAACGAGCCCGCTCAAAAGCGGCTCACGCAGTATAAGAAGTGGATGGCGAAGATCGGGGTCGACCCGACGGACGTGATGGTGTACGCCTACAACTTCGACTACATGCCCGCTGAAGACCTCTACGATACCGTCGACTTCTGGATGGCCCTTCCTGAGCCGCCGACCGCGCTGCTATGCGGTAACGATCGGCTGGCCATGTCGGCGATGGCCGCGATCAAGGAGCGGGGATATCGCATCCCGGAAGATATCTCCGTGGTCGGCATCGATAACGAGGGCTCTGGAGCGATGTTCGAGCCGAGCCTTACATCCGTCGAACTCCCGGTCCATGAAATCGGACGTCAAGCGACCAACCTGCTACTCGATGTCGTCAACGGCCGCAGCGAGCCGAAGCTGATCGAAATCCCGGTGACGCACCTCGAGGTGCGTAGCTCGACCGCGCCGCCAAAGCGGTAGCCTCACACGTGCCAACGGCCCGCCACTGCGCTTGCAGAGGCGGGCCGTTGTCGTTTCCAAGCACACTACGCTGCCTTGACGCGCGCGCTGCGCTTCTTGACGATCTCGTCGGCGATGACGCCGACCAGGATGACCGCGCCTATGACGGCGAAGTTTAGCGAGCTCGGGATGCTGAGCATGTTGACCAGGTTCTGCAGAACCTGTAGAAGAGCGGTGCCGATCAGGATGCCGATCACCGAGCCCTCGCCGCCGCGAAGGCTGCATCCGCCGACGACCGCCGCCGCGATGCCGTACAGCTCGTAGCTGTTGCCGTGGCTGGACGGCGAGATCGAGTTGGTGTAGAACGCCAGCAGGATGCCGGCGATACCGGCAAGCAGGCCGGAGACGACGTAGACGCTGGTGATGACCGCCTTCGAGTTGATGCCCGAATAGCGAGCCGCCTCCTCGTTTCGTCCGACGGCGTAGATGTAGCGCCCGTACACCGACCGGTGCAGCACGATCCACATGATCGCGGCGATCGCGATCATCAGGATAAACGGCGCCGGCACGTTGCCGGCGTTGCCTGTGGCAAGGTTGACTAGAACGTTGAATCCCGTGCCGTCGCCGAAGCCCTTGGTGGCGTCGTTCGCGACGAACCGCGCCAGGCCGCGATAGATCAAGAGGCCGCACAGCGTCACGATGAACGGCTGCAGCGGGACTCGCGTGATCAGCAGGCCGTGAACGAAGCCTAGCAGCATCGTGAGGCCGAGCACGGCGGCGATCGCGACGGCCCACGGCCAGTCGTGCTCGGTGAGCGCCATCGACAGCAGCACGCCTTCGAGGGCGAAGACGGAGCCGACCGAGAGGTCGATGCCGCTCGTGATAATGACCATCCCCGCGCCGATGCTGAAGATGCCGTAGATGCCGATCAGCTGCGCCAGGTTGTGCAGGTTGACCGGGTTCATGAAGTCGTGGTTCTTGACATAGGTCATGAACATCACCACGACGAGAAGGCCGAGGATGCCCAGCTCCTTGCGGTAGCTCGCGATATTGATCGCTGGCCTCGACGGCGCCGATACTGGCGATTGTGCGTTTGTCATAGTGTTCGCTTGTCGATACAGACTGCGGCGGCGAGCATACAGCGGCTCGAAGCGCAGGCGTCCTTCCCGGACGGGGCCAAGCCGAGCCTGGCCGATGATCATGGCCGGACAACCGGCGGTTCGTCAGTGCGCGGCGGTACCCGCGCCGACGGCGAGTTGCATGACCGACTCCTCGTTGGCGTCGGCACCTGGCAGGATACCGGTGATCCGGCCCTCGTGCATGACCGCGACGCGGTCGGAGAGGCCCAGGACCTCTTCCATGTCCGACGAGATCATAACGATGGCGACGCCCTCCTTGGCGAGGCTCCGCATCAGCTCGTAGATCTCGGCCTTCGCGCCGACGTCGATTCCGCGCGTCGGCTCGTCGAAGATGAGCACCTTGGGCGAAAGCGAGAGCCATTTGGCGAGAACCACCTTCTGCTGGTTGCCGCCCGAGAGGTTCCTCGCGAGGAAGTCGATGCTCGGCGTCTTGACGTTGAGCGCCTTGCTCGCCTTCTCGGCCGCGGACCGTTCGGCCCCCGCGCGGATCAGGCCGCCCGACGAGTACCGGAGCATCGCGGGCAGCGTGATATTCTGGCCGATCGCCATCTCGATGATCAGACCGGACCTCTTGCGGTCTTCGGGCGCGAGATAGATGCCGCGCGCGATCGCGTCGGCAGCCGAGCGGACCGTGAAGCTCCGGCCGTCCAGCGCGAGGGTGCCGCCGAGCATCCTGTCGACGCCGAATATCGTCTGCGCGACTTCCGACCTGCCGGCGCCGACGAGACCGGCGAATCCGAGGATCTCCCCGGCGTGCACGTCGAAGCTCACCGTCTGCTTCGGATACCGCGTCGTGCGCAATCCGTTCACCGCAAGGCGCACCGCGCGGCCCTCCACCGCTTCGGCGGGTTTCTCCCGCGCGATATCGCGGCCCACCATCAGGCGGACCATCGCGTCGTGCGCGATCTCGTCCTTGGCGAGCCCGCCGGCGTTCGCGCCGTCGCGGAGGCCGACGACGCGGTCGGCGAGTTCGCGGACCTCGCCGAGGCGATGGGAGATATAGATGATGCTGACGCCGTGGGACCGGAGGTCCTTCGCGACCTCGATCAGGCGCGCGGTCTCGGTGAGCGTGAGCGACGACGTCGGCTCGTCCATGATCAGAATCTTGGCGTCGAGCGAGAGCGCCTTGGCGATCTCGACCATCTGCCGCTGGGCGAGCGAGAGCCGCGACAGCGGCGTGTGGCTGTCGATGGCTAGCCCGAGGCGCTCCAGGTAAGGCTGGGTCTCGCGGTGCATGCGCTTCGAATCGATGAGCTTGAGCGGGCCGCCAATCAGCGGCTCGCGACCGAGGAACACGTTGCCCGCGACATCGATGTTGTCGAGCACGTTGAGCTCCTGGTGGATGAAGCCGATGCCTGCGGCGATGGCGTCCTTGACGCCCCGTATCGCGACGGGCTTCCCGCCGACCTCGATCGTGCCCCCGTCGGGCTGGTGGACCCCGCCGAGCACCTTCATCAGCGTCGACTTCCCGGCCCCGTTCTCGCCGATCAGCGCGACGATCTCGCCGGGCATGACCGCGATATCGACGCCCTTGAGCGCGTGAACGCCAGAGAAGCGCTTCTGAACGCCCTTCATCGAAAGAACCGGAAGCGCGGATTCGGTTTGGGTTGATTCCATGTTGGTTTAGCGGATCCTCGCCCCGCTCCCACGATCGGGGGCGGGGCGACGGGAGCGGCTTACTTGCCGAGGAGCTTGTTCTGGCCGGCGATGTACGCGGCGACGCCGTCCGGCTTGATCGCCTGGGTCGGGACGATCACGAGGCCGGTCTTGGGCAGGCCGCCCTTGTCGCCCTTGGCGAGCTGTTCGAGCAGCTTGACCGACTGGTACCCGAACTGGTACGGCTGCTGGACCACGGTGCCGAAGATGGCGCCGGTCTTGAGGCCGCCGAGGGTGTCCTCCTCCTGGTCGAAGCCGACGATCTTGACCTTGCCGATCTTGCCGGCGTCCTTGACCGCCGAGAGGATCGCCGGGGCGTTGTAGCTCCAAAGGCCGACGAGCGCGGCGACGTCGGAATACTTGACCAGCGTGTCGGCGGCGTTCGCCTTGGCGCGGGCGTGGTCGGCGTCGTCGGTGCGCACGTCGAGGATGTCGATCCTGGCGCCCTTGATGGCGTCGCGGATTCCCTGCTCGCGGTCCTTGGCGTTCTGCGCGTCGCGCTTGCCGACGAACAGGACCACCTTGCCGCCGGCCGGCAGCGCCTGCTTGAGCAGGTCGCCAGCCATCAGGCCGGCGGCGTGGTTGTCGGTGCCGATATAGCAGAGGCGCTTGCTGGATGCGGCGTCGCTGTCGGACGTGATGAGGTTGGCCTTGCCGGCGACGTCGTTCAGGTAAGTGGTTTCGTTGGCCGGGTCGACCGGGCTGATCGCGATACCCTTGACGCCCTTGGCGAGGAGGTCGTCGACGTCGCGCTTCTGGGTCGCCGCGGTCCCGTCGTCGGGCATGACGAACTGCACGGTCACGTCCCCCAGCTCTTTCGCAGCGGCTTCGGTGCCCTTGCGGCAGATCGTCCAGTAGTCCGAGGGGTTGTTCGTCACGAACGCCAAGGCGATAGTGCCGCTCCGAGAAGGAGTCGAGGCGGACGATCCGCCAGGTGCCGACGGCGTCTTGTTGTCTGAGCAACCCGAGATCACTGCGATGGCAGTCGTTGCTGCCAGGACCATTAACAAGTTTGGTTTATTCATAGAATCGTCCTAATATCGTCCTAATGTTGTATAAAGTCGTTCTGCACTACTTGGCAGCAACAGATGGTCGTGTTGAGCCGGCGTCTGTATAGAACAGATTCGTGTCTAGCCCTACCCATTTCAGCTCAGTAGCAACTTCCGGCAGAATGTTACCAGTGAGCCGAATAGACGACGCCCTTGCAACTCCAGTCGCCAAGACAGGCGCATCCCTTCGAACACAGGACGCGGTAAGCGTCATCGCACCGTCTTTAATGTCGAAAGCTGGATTCCCGGGATCGCGGATATGCGCGCCGTCCACCCTAATCGTTCCATTGAGAACCTGGATCGCACAGTCGGTGCGACCACCCCACGCATTGAATCCATAAAAACGAGATATACCGCTAAACTTGTCGCCGAGCTCAATGTCGTGCCGCTGGCCGACTAACAGGCTCGTCACTACGATCTGGCTGTTGATGAGTGGGAAGCCACCGTCGCCGATAGCGTCGATGCGAACCGCCGTCGTCGAACCGTCGACGCCGAGTTCGAGGCACGTGCCGGATGGGCCCTTTCCACCTTCGGCTATGCAGTGCAATCCATAGCGGCCCGCGAAGACGAAGTCGCGGTAGAACCTGAGATTTGTGCAGTTGCCTAGCACGAAAACTTCGCCATGCTCCTGAAGCCTCTGAGTATAAGCACCCACAATCGCATCGCGCTGAGTGCGATCAAGCCATTTCGCCTTCGCGCCGTTGAAGATGGTAGAAAATGTCCAGTTCGACGGGTTGAGTTGAACGTCGGATACAATCGCATCGCGTGAACCGCCACCGAGCTGGATACCGATGTGGATCGGCTGGCCCTCGACGTGGTCGACATACGCTCCATCACACCTAACTGACATAAGGTCGATGAAGCGCGAAACGTTAGCGGACGCCGTATCCACAATCGTCACATTAGCGCCCGCGCCACGCATGAGGAACGGAAAGTCTACGATGGCATCCATCTCCTGATCGGGATAGTGGAAATTGAGGCCACGCACGGTGCTGCCTGGCTGCATAGTCAAGAAGGCGTTGCCGTCTGCCTCGCCTTTGCCGGTCTTCACGAAAATGCAGCTGCCTGCGGTATTCGCATCATGCGGGCCGTCGAACGCCCCGCGCAACTCGACGCCGCTAGGCAGGGTGAGCGGCGTTGATATCACATACACGCCTGGTGGGACGAAGATTATCCCACCGCCGGCGGCTTTCGCAACGCGGATTGCGCCGCTGAATGCGGCGGTGCAGTCGGCCTGCCCGTCCTTGATCGCATTAAACGGCACGTCAGTTACGACGAACAGCTGCTTCGCCCTTGCGCCCCGTGCGGCCTCGAAGTCAATAGGATTCGCGGTATAAGTTTGGCGGGGAGCGGCGGGCTGGTCGATGATATGGACGGCGTTAGCACCTGCGCCCTTGATCGCAGGAGCGATCGCAAACGTATCACTGAAGAACGAGGCGTTCTTCAGTGTATCCGCCGCCTCGATAACTGGCTTAGCAAATGTGCTCGCGACGCAGTCGATCACGCCGCTGGCTAAAACACCGCCGGACCGTAACGCACAGTCACGCATCAGGATACGGCCAGTCCCATGGCTTTCAAGCGAGAGCACGCCGCCTGAAAGGCGCGAGTCGAGGATGGTTGCGATTGCATCGAACTTGTCGGCGACGTAAAATGCGGCGACGCTGGCATCGATGTCGAACCGCGTGAAGATCAAGCCAGCGTTGGCTCCACAGTCGAGATAAACGCCGTAGTCGCAGCTTGTGATCTTGTAGTTGAAATTCTCGCCATTCGGCGAGACGGTGAGACGACCTCGGTTCAAATCCTCAGTGTTCTGCGAGTAGCTCGTGTAGTACCCCTTGTTGTATCCGTCCACACTTACATCGGCTGTGTTGGTCCAGTCGATGCGGCGCTCCCAAATTCCAATTCCCTTCGCGCGCATGAATTTGCGGTACGGCGAATTTGGCGACGTTGGCGCGCCCGGTAGGCCGCTGTGCGCCCAGTACTCCGGAGAGAGATCCACGCCTTCGACGCGGCCGGTGTCCGCGAGGCCGTCGATTTCGACTCCAACAGCGAGGGCAGTGCCGCGTATGTTGCGGACGTAGGCGCGTCCACCCATCCGGTAGCCGCATCGGTAGGCCTGGTAGGAGTTGACGAAAACGACGTTGTCTACAGATGTCGAGTTACTGGCGTGGTTTACCGATGGCGGATAGGGAACGACCGCGTCGGGGTTCTGCTTCGGATACCAGACGATACAGTCGCTTATACCCGCACAACTGGTGAGCGAGACGAGCGATTTGCTGTCCGGCTGGCCCTCGCCTGCGTAGGCTGCTAGGATGGTACCCTGGTACCGGTACCGATCTGGAGTTGCTCCGATCTCGCCGCGAAGGTAGACGCCTGGAGGGAGCGTTATCGGGTTATCGAGCCGGTATGTTCCTGCAGCTAGGAACATCGTTCCGCCGCCAGACGCACCGATAGCGTTAAGCGCCGCCTGGATAGCAACGGAGCAGTCGGCTTTGCCGGTGCGGTCAAGGTTCCAGTCGGCGTCTGCGTAGGCAGCAACGATTTGGTCCCGGCTTGGGAAGCGTGACGGGATGAGCCGGTATTTGATCGGAGGAGCCGTTGGACCAAGATCCGCGACCGATGGCGCCGAGAAGCCTGCGGCAGTAATGGCGAGAGACGCGATAGCGAGTATCGTGTAGTTAAAGTGTTTCATATTCGTCGTTCCATTTATGCGGACAGATCCAAATGAGCGATTTCGCTATGGTTTTTCTTCAGCGCCTCTCATTTGACCCAGAATATCGGGCTGGCTAGAAAGGAGCTTGAGACTAGGGCCGGCTGCGGTGCTGTCTTGAGTGAGGATCGCCTTAACAAGTATGTGGTTCCAGCCGCTTTGAAATAGCACCGTCCTCGCAATCGCGCCATTAGAAGCCGCTACCGCATTGATCGACCTGCCATTCAACCATGCCGATGCCATCGACACATTGCCGATGGCCAAATCGATATTCGGCAAGTGCGGGTCGAGCAGCAAATTATTTAGATCCTTCGGGCTATAGATCCACGCACTCATGTACGAAAAGATGACCGGCACATTACGGACCTGTGCCAGCGGCTTGAGGTCCATTGCGCCGGAAGCATCAGAATCGACGGGTACCCATGGATGGTTCTTCGCAACTGCGCCCGCGACGATCGCGGTCGGCTGGCTGGTTCGAACCGGCGATTGACTGAGCGCGTCGTCAACCGTCGCCGCGCCGAACTGCCCGCAGGCGAGAGCGTGAATGACCTGCGCGGCGGCGTTAAGCGTGTTACGCTGGGAGCGGCTATCGCCGAGCGCGATGCCGAGATTGGAAAGAAGGACGCGGTTGAAGGCTGCGGCTTTCGACGTCTGCGCGTCTGGAGATACGTTGCACACGATCAGTCGGCCCTTGCCGACCGTGAGTGACGCGAGAGCGACACCGGACGGTTTCGCCTCCCGCTCAGATCGGAGCAGCATCGATGTCTTAGTCAGTTCTGGCTGGTTGTTCCATCGCTGCCAGTTGGTGTCGCAGGCAACGAGCAAGGGAATCGCCTTGTCTATAAGCGGTCCGGCGAGTCCGGCAGGCAGGATGACCGGGCTGCTCAGTTCGGAGAAGTACATCGACGCCGGAGACAATCCGGCGACCAACGGATCGACGGCAGACGCCACGAGCGACGACGCTGTCCGATCAGTCAGGCCCATCGGGAATGGCAACAGCGCGTTGAGCGCAACTAGCGAAGTAGAATTCGCGCCCCAAACGAACACCGTGCCGCCGTTTTCGAGCGTTTTCTGGATATGCGCGTTGGCTTCAGCGGTAGGCGGGGTAGCGCCGTCGACGAAGACAAGCGGAGGATCGACACCGGGTGGTGCAACCGTAACTCCGAGGTCCACGAGTGCCTTGCCCAGCGAGCCGCCGTCGCCTGCCAGCAGGCCGACGGCTTTGATCGTCCCGGCAAGCGAGGGCTTTGTGGAATCGACAGCCAACGCGCGGTCGGGCTTATACTCCAGGGGCGGGTCTGCTGACGCGTCGCGGATCGCGTCGAACAGCGGCCACGTTTGATACAGCGGGAGAGCCGGATCATAGCCAGGGTTCAGCGTCGTGCAATAGGGTCCAAGTCGCTCCGGCTGCACGCCGGCCTTACCTTCGACGTATGGGCCGAACGTTATGCCGTCAGTGAGCGCAGGCGGGCGCGTCGTATCCGCCATGCCGAGATTTAGCGGTTTAAGGCCATACCACACGAGATTGAAGACACTACGGTAGTCGCCGCCTAGCCTGTTTTGGTCCATCAGGCTGTTGTACGACACAACTGCGACCCCTTCCATACGATCTAGAGTCGACAGGTAGGCTCGCGGATCCGCAGCCATTTGCTCGATCTGCTCCGGCGTTCCATAATAAGCCGGGCCAGCCTCGCCCACGCCCCAAGGCTTGCCGCTCGCCGTAGCGCGTTTCATCGTTTCACTACCGCCATAGTGTACGACGTAAGCCGGTAAAACGCCACCGGCATCGTCCTCGCCATCGGCGGAGATCCATTCGCGCGTGGGGTCGTTCTTGCGACATATGTCCTTCCAGATACCGTCGTACCGAATCAGGTTATCCTGAATGTCTGCCGGCGCGTGAAAAACACCGCGAACTACCGCCATCATCTCGTTTGAAACGCTCCACCCGAAAACGCACGGGTGATTACGGTCGCGCAAGACAAGATCGGTCAGGTGTCGCTCGGTGTCGGTCCAAAATGATGGATCGTCCACTTTCGGCCCCCCACCGCTTCCCCAGACCGCATCCTCATCGAGGACGAGCATTCCCTGCTCATCGGCGATATCGAGGAAGAACGGCGGGTACGGCTCGGCGTGGAGTCGGACCGCGTTCAGGTGAGCGTCTTTAGCGGCTCGGAACCAGGCCCAAGCATATCGCCGCGTCATTTCAGGGATCCCGATAAAGTGCCACGAATCGCCTTTCATGATGATCGGCTTTCCGTTAAGTAGCACCTGTGATCCTTTGAGCGTCACTTGACGCCAGCCGAAGCGTGTGTACTTGGCATCGGACATGCTAGCGCCGCTCAGAGTGCAAACGAGGCCGTAAAGGTTGGGAGAGTCGGGCGTCCAGTACTTTAGCCGACCACTGACTGTGCTCGCTAGCGCAATCACCGCGGAGCCGTGCGCAGGCACTGCTGACGTGATCGAGGGGCAATTGATGGCTGCAGGCTTCGCAAGGTGCCATACCGGCTCTGGGGACGAAAGCACGTCACTTCCAGCGTCGGATACCCATGGGTATGCTGCTGCGGATGCCGAGATGGTCACGTCTTTGTCCGTGTCGTTTTGAACGGTGACATCGGCTACCAGCAGACCGGCATCGACCTGCTGCTTAACGAAAACATCCGAGATACGGACCGACGGCACGCCTTCGAGGTAAACATCCTGCCAAATTCCGGCAATCGATTCGCCCCACATGGACCCGGCTTGATAGCGGCGCTTGCCGTATTTTCCGGGCAGATCGAAGAGGCTTGCCTTTCGGACGCCGACCAGAAGGTCGTTATCAGCCCCGAGCTTCACAGCATCGGAGACGTCGATGTCGAAGGGCAAGTGGATATCGAAGTGTCGAGCGAGTTCCTTGCCATTAACAAGGACTTGCGTGTCTCCCGCTACCGCTCCGAAATGGAGCAGAATGCGACGCCCCTTCCAATTCACCGGCACCTTGAAACTACGGCGTAACCACCCCATTTTTGCGCCTTCCCATACGGCTGGATAGCTGGGAAAGCAGCGAAAATCACCGCCGAGCCCCTTCTGATCGGGGAAAGCGTTCACGTTCCAAGGCGACGGAATGCGAATCGGGGTTTTGTCCCAAGCCGTATCTACAGGCGGCGTCAAGTCGGGCGCAACGCCCGTGTTTGGCTTGTATCCGGAAGGAAGGTCAACAGGCTGGAACTGCCATGACCCGTTGAGACATATCTCGTCTCGGTATGGCTTCTCCATCGGCGCAACGAGCCCTTGTTGCGGGGCGAAATCACGGCTAAACAGAACGGCAGCATTTGCATTGGGGGTAGCTAACGCAATAATGCAAGCAATGGTGGCGGTGCCGACCCGCGTGGTTTTTGGGGTTTTCATTTACTCTAGGGTCTCTTCACTTCGTATTCGGCGCATGGAACGGCGTAATCGTCCCGTCGGCGCTCGCGAGATAAATATCTTTGGCCCTGGTTTTTGGGCTCACTGTAAGGCTGACAATCGTTCCGTTTGCAACCTCCCCCGTCAGGGTTGTGTTGAACGGTGCATGGAGCCTGAACGACGCACTCCAATCCGCTGGCCACGACGGGATCAAGAGGATTCTGTCGCCTTCCGCCTGTACCAACATCAGTTCTAGGCCCAGCATCCCGTTTCCGCCGTTGTCCTCGTCTGGGGTGTAATCGTGTGAAGCTGTCCAGAACGTCGGGAAGCGTTCCTGCGCATCGCTCTCGCTGCTGCCAAAATTCTTGATCACATCTTGCCGGGCTAAATCCGAATATCCGATGTAGGCCGCGTGAATAGGATCTTGCAGCCAACACCCGGTGCCTCTTGACTGACGAACATCAAACGTGTCGCGGGCAAGCTGTAGGTCGGGCTTTCCAAGTCCGTAAAGGCGGAACGGATAAACGGCATACAGTTCCGGGTTTTCGCCGTTGCTGCGATGAGTCTGAAGGGTCGCGCCATTGAACGGCAAGATCACTTTCGCTCCAGCTACCGATATGCCCATCGGGAGGTCAGGCGTTTCGGCGAGGATGCGCGCCCATTCCGACCGCTCATTCGCTGTCGTCAGGCTCACCGGTAGGGCGAGGAGGCGCGTCAGAACATACCGCAGCCCTGCGATATCCGGAGCAGGATTGCTCGCGCCCCAGTATGTTTCAATAGCATTGTCCGGCGTTAGATCTAGCTTGCCGTCTGCGGATTTCTGAAAATGTTGATCGAAGAACGCGACACCGTCGTCCGCTACAGGGAGAAGCGTTTTACCGACAAATACCTTATCGCCAGTGTAATCGTAATAGTCCAGCATCATGGCGCTAAGTTCCAGGATCGGGGTGTAGTACTGTAGCGTCCACGATGGCGTAACATCGGGCTTTACGTTTGGCAACTGGCTCCAAAACGGGTTCGTCTCTGCAAAATATGCTCCCCCGTGGTTGTAGTAGCTCTTCACCTGGGCTTCCGCGTCCGGCAGCTTTTTGGCGTACATGTCGAACAACGGCAACATCATTTCGAAGTCCCCGCTTTGTAGCATTGGCCAGTACATTGGGCGGGTATTCTGAAACCAGTATTGTCCGCCCCAGGCCCGGTAATCCGCATTTACGTCTTCGGTCGTTTTAACTCCCTTGTTGTTGTGCGTGACTGTATAATCCGTCGTGAAAATCGACCCGTTAAATTTTATGGGATACCGGCCCCGCCCCGCGCATGCCGACACAAAGCGTTGGCGCGCATATTCTTCCGTCACCGTTTGCGCGTCCGGCGTTCCGGTCACGATGATCCAGCTTCGGTCCCAAAAGTTGTTCCACCAAGTTGTATGGTTCTTGAACGCCGCGCCGATGTCCGCGTGCGACGCATCCTTTGCAAGGCTGTCCGCTTCTACTTTCCACACGTCGACAGTGTCCGTCTGCGCAGTCAATGGCATGACCCGAAGGTGGAACTGCTTTTGTCCTGGTTGGGATTTAAGCGTCGTGTCCGACGTGCTCGAAAATCCGTCGCCTACTATTTCCGCACCGAAGGTGAGATTCGTTAGTAGCGGTTGAACCTTGTTCGTATTCCGATAGCACCAAGCAATAGACCCCGGCTGAGCAGGGAGCACGATGTCGGCATTAAGATGGTGGGCAGGCATTGGTCGATAACTGTCAATCACTGCGGTAACGCTCTCTGGCTGGACGCTCGTGCCGTCGACGTGAATGACGGGGTTGTTCGCATCCACCCATAAGTGTAAATCGACCGCAGTATCGGAAGAGCCCGCCTTGATTCGAATCGTGCCGTCGCTAAGACTCAACGTCTGCTCGAACGGCGCGCCGGCGACGAACGGATTTGGGTCCAGCTTAACGTGCACCCGCCCCACTTTGGGTAAACCGTAGGACGTGAAGACTTCGTCGCCCCAAGCGTCGGTCTTGCTAACGTAGAAAACAAGGTCACCACCCGCCTCGACCCAGACATTCAGACCGATGTCGCCATTGCCAAGCGGCATCGACCCGCGCGAATCGGCACTCGGGATAGTCCAAACGACGTTGTAAGGGTCAAGGCTTGGGGAAGCGTGGGCGCAAGAACTAACAAGGCCAAGTGCGGCGATGATGGCGTTTTTCGGGAGGGTTGGTGCTAATTTCATGAACGACTTTCTAACCGGTGTGTACGCGAGAATACGTTTCGCTTCACACATCGAGAATGATCCACCTTCGTAGTCCAATAGGCACGCACATGTTCCTCAAACGACGCGAAGTCAACATCGCATTGGTCTGGCGGGACGCGATTCGCTCCCCGCCAGACTTTCGTTGATGCCGCAGCCGAGGTCATCCAGACTGGCACGCGCTACGGTCGTGCGGCAATGATCGGTTCCAACAAGGGGCACGCTGGTCGTGCCCCTTGTTGGAACCCTCTACTGATATGCAGGTGCCACAGCATGGTTCGCGAGCGCAGCAGAGGGGCCTTGAGACGTGTATTCGTCCTGGAGGATCTTAAACGCCAGCGTCGCGCCCGCCGAATAGCCATCGCAATTGAAGCTGCTCTTCGGGTACGAGCCTGCCGGGCAACTCGTGTCAGCCGGCGAGTCGAGAAATTGCCCCCACATGTTGGGCACGCCGTGAGCGCCAGCGGAGTTCATGGGCGGCACCATTTTAACATGGCCGTCGCAAAACAAGACGTTCATCATGCCGTTGTGGCCCGCGAACATGTTCTTCCAGGGATCTTGATAGTTTGCCGCGCTTTGCGCCGGAGTTTGGCTCAAGTAGAAATCCCCCACTGCGGTATCGCCTGCTCCGTTCACGCCGGATCCCCCGGCATAGGCAACGGTCTCCGTGACCATCAGCTTGTTGGACGGCTCCTGAATGAAGCTCATCAGGTGCGGCGCGCCGTACGAGGTGCTGAACAGCTGCCTGCACACTATGTATGAAGCCTTGCCGTACTGGTTGGTGGCGTAGTTCATCGCGTTGTCGCTTACCGGGTTGCTCGGACAGGCGAAGACGTTCGGTGCCTTTATGTATGGAGTGATGACCTCCAGCACATTGATCTGGGTCGCACCCCACATGCCGATGCCGTTGAGACCCGAAATGAAGGTCTCGTCGTAATCCTGGACATACTGCGCCATGCCCATGCCGATCTGCTTGAGATTGGACTGACATGTAGACTGCCGCGCCTTCTCGCGCGCCGTTGCGAACACGGGGAATAATATCGCTGCCAATATCGCTATGATAGCGATAACTACGAGTAGCTCAATCAATGTAAACGCTTGCTTTCGGTTCACGCTAGCGCCTCCTTCAGAAACAACAGGACTGTTGTCCAGCATTTGTTCAACTTGGTACATATTACTATAGAGTAGAAATTTTGTCAAGAACTATTTTCCGGTGGCAGTACTACATCTGGATTTCTGCCGCGAAGCCGTATATTCTACGGCGCTCGAGGTCGGCCGATAGGTTTCCGCCGGAAAGAAATCCGCCATCACGCGGGTCTGTTGGGGGAACATGCCGGGGTTGGTCAGCCGATGTTCGATTCGCTTTGCCGCCATGTGCCCCATCTCGAC
>FSUB01000346.1_pt1 | contig 17689 bp, 20 predicted proteins | sample 1637331 | NCBI WGS metagenome assembly FSUB01 (sample SAMEA3914816, study PRJEB12502) | metagenome | biome: forest; material: soil | place: USA | collected 2011-09-16 | depth 0.3 m
AAGTTGATATTGTCGACGGTGCTCTTAAGGCGTGTCTGTAGGTTGGGATCGGCTACGATCTTGTTGGCTGCCACGGCCGTTTTCGTGACCTCGTCCAGCAGATTGTTCGCCTTCTCGGTCGTCGTCGTAAGGTTCTGCATCAAGTTGCCGGCTTTGACCATCAGCGTGCCCGCTTGCCCCTGCAACGTCGAAAAGTCAACGGCGTCGGTGCCCTTAATGGTGGCACCTGGTTCGAAATACGTCGCCTTGACCACGCGAGCGGGACCCGGTGGCGGAATGATCTCCACGGTTGACCGGCTGCCGAGGAGGCTGGTCGAGAGCGTCACCACGGCGTCGGTCGGGATTTGAATGCCCCGGTTGATCCGCCCCTTAATAAGCGCCGTGCCGGTGGGCGAAAGCTTGACATCCTCGACGTGACCAACGAGCACACCCGAGAATTCAATGTCCGATCCTTCCCGAACGCCTTGGGCGTTCAGAAAATTGATGGTCACGAGGTACGAGTTCTGCCCTATTTCGGCCCGCTTGAAGAACACGTAGCCGCTCCCAAAAAGGACCGCACCGAGAATTACGAGAATTCCCACCTGTAAAGCCGCTCGCGCTGTACCCATAGATTAGTCCTGCTCGCTTTAATAACCGAGTCTTGAAAATGGCGGCACCAAGGCGTTCGCCATTAAGTACTGCGCCATTTCGGGCGCAAGCTGTCACTACCTGTTGGCTAGCTCAATCGGGCCGGTAGTTCGGCCCTCGACAAACTGTTGAACGATCGGGTCCGACGAGTTGCGGATTTCGTCCGGAGTCCCGAACGCCTTCAACTGCCCCTCGTGTAGCATCACAATGTGATCGCTCATCCGAAACACGCTTTGCATGTTGTGCGATACCACCACGCTGGTAACTCCCAGCTTGTCGCGCATACTGATAATCTGCTCGTCGATCACGGACGCAACTACCGGATCGAGGCCGCTCGTCGGTTCGTCGTAAAGCAGAATGCTAGGCTCCATCGCAAGGGCTCTCGCAAGCCCAACGCGCTTGGCCATACCGCCGGAAAGTTCGGCAGGATAGAGCCGCTCGGTGCCAGGCACTGCAGCCAATGTCAGCTTTTCTCCGACGATCCGCTTGATCTCCGCTTCCTTGAGCTTCTTGCGCCGTCGAAGGCCAAACGCTACGTTTTCGAAGACTGTGAGCGAGTCGAACAGCGCGGCGTATTGAAACACCATCCCCATCGATTCGCGAACGCGGTTCAATTCGCGCTCGCGCATCCCAACGATCTGCGCATCGCCGATAAATATCTCGCCCGAAGTCGGGCTCGACAACCCGCCCAAGCAATGGAGCAACGTCGTTTTTCCACAACCGGACATGCCCATCACCGAGAGGATCGCGCCACGCTTGACTTCGAACGAGATTCCTTTGAGGATGTCCTTGTTCGGAACGCTGTACTTGACATCCTCGAGCCGTATCGCCGCCGCGTCTTCAATTGGTACAGTCTCGTCCGGCATAATGGATCGACTTTCGCCTTGACCTAATCGACTCGGCCGCCAAACATGACGTAGGCGAGGAAGAAGTTCGCGATGTATATCAAGACGATCGACAGCACGACGGCGTTGGTTGTCGCCCGCCCTACCCCCGTTGCGCCGCCTTTAGTCTCGAAACCCTGATGGCAGCCGACCAGTGCGATGATGGAACCGAATACGATGGTCTTGACCATGCCGAGATAGAAGTCGCGCGGCTCGGAATACGACTGGATCGAGTCGGCAAACGACGACGACGGCACTCCCTGCCATACCGAGATCAGGTAACCGCCGACAAGACCTGCCGCATCGGCTACGGCGCATACGATGGGCATCATCACCAATGCCGCCAACAGTCGCGGCACGATCAGGTACTGGATCGGGCTGACCGCGAGCGACCGAAGCGCATCGATCTGTTCGGTCACCTTCATAGTCCCGATTTCGGCGGCAATCGCGCTTCCGGCTCGGGCAGCAACGACAACCCCGACGAGCACCGGTGCGAGTTCGCGACTGAGCGCCAGGGCGACAATCGCGCCAGTGAGGTCGGCGGCGCCGTACTGGATCAGGAAATTGGAGAAGTAGAGTGCAATCACCGCAGCGGACGTGAACGTCGTCAATATCGCAATCGGGACGGAGTTCACGCCAATCGCGGCCATCTGCTGGATGAGGTCCTTTGGGTCGATCGCCCCCTGGAAGATGTATCGAGACGATCGCGCGACGAGGATCGTGACTTCGCCTACATAGACAAACATTCGCACAACGATGTCCCGAAGGCCCACGAGCGGTGCGAGCAAGACCGACGCTGTCGAATTGTTGGTTGAAGTTGAGGCCATGGCGTTATCATCGAGAACGGTATAGTATACCTCTATCCCAATCACGCCGCTTTTTCGCTCCAAATTGCCTACCACAGCCGCGCAAGTCCGACGGCCCGTGCAAGCCTTACCGAGGCTAGGGGGCAAGCCGCCCCCGCATTACAACGGGATTTTCTGCCCCCCTGCCGCTAGTAGGCCAACAGTGGCACGGGATATGCATTAAATGAGCGTGTTACCTCATGGCCGCACAGCGCTAAGTTAGGATGTGACACGCTTTAGGTCCGTGCTCGAAATCTTGATGCCTGTTGTAGAGGGTCGCTTTGCATTCTAATAGCTCGACAAAAAGTGCCAGAGATGCCGGGATGTTCACCGGTCTCTCGGCGGAAATCGCCAACCAGTTCGCGCATGCCGTGACAGATCAGGTCAACGACCTGCACCAGCCGAATATCCCATTTGGCGCGGATCCCGTGCGAGAGCCGCTGATCGCCTCCGGCGACGATGTCTGGTTCTCACCGATCTTCAGGGGGCGTCGAAACCATCGTTTCGACGTGGTCCGCCGCATGCGGCCCTCAGCCCGGTTAACGAAACAGTGAAACTTCCTGAGCGGTTTGCCACGCTTGAGTCACTGGTCGGCCTCCCAAGTCCCTCCGGAGACGAGTGCCTGATCGCCGACTGGCTCAGCGCGTACATCGCAAGCGCAGCACCCGATGCCAAACTGGTCCGGCTTGGCGATTCTCTCGTGGCCTCGCGATCCGCATGCCCCACCGTCGCCGTCTTCGCCCACACCGACACGACAGGGTTCACGCTCGGCTACGATCGCGAACTGATACCCCTTGGCTCGCCCGCCCCGAAGGCCGGCGAAATTCTTAAGTCGGTGGAAACCGGCGAGGTCTACAAACTAAGCGCTCGTAACCCGCTTAAGTGGCGGCTCACGCGCGGCAAAGGGGCGAGGCCCGGCGATAGGTTCGTGTACGCGACCGAGCCATCGGCGGCGGACGGTTACCTCAACGGCCCCTACTACGATAATCGTGCCGGGGTCTGGGCGGCGCTGGAAGCCCTCCAGCGGTGCGCTAGCATCGCGGTGGCGTTTACGGCAGGCGAGGAGCACTCGGGAGTCGGGGCATCGGTTTGCGCCCGGTACCTTTCGGAAGCGTTCGCTTTGAAATCAGCCATCATCTCCGACATCACGTGGCATACCCGAAACGTCACCTGCGGCCTCGGTCCCGCGATCTCGCTTCGGGACCGGATGGTCCCACCGCAGCGGTACCTTCGACGCGTGCTCGCGGCTGCCGCCGAAAGTGGCATAAAGCATCAAATAGAGATCGAATCGTCTGGCGGCTCCGATGGGATGTACATTCAGCGCAGCGGCTACCCTATCGACTGGGTTTTCGTTGGCGCCCCTCAGAAGGACCCGCACACGTCACAGGAAGCGATCTATGCCAACGACCTACTGGGCATGGCCGACCTCATCTCCCACCTCGTCGTAGCGCTGTCCAAATAGCCGCACGGCGCAACAATAACGCTTTAGGTTATCTCGAACGCGTTAATTCTCGAAACTCTAAAAATGTCCGAATTTCGCCTGGAACGGTATTGCAATAATCGGCCCAAAGTGTTAGAATTGGCTTAAGTCCGATGCAACCACTCGGCGGCCTGTTGCGACGCGACAGGCACCGCGCCATTCGGTTGCGAAGTCGGCACTGCTCTTTCACAGCTCTCGATTGATCCGGGTACGCCTACTGGACACACCCTCCGTTCTGTAGGTATTTCACATCCGTGATCCTAGGTCCTGGCAAACCGTGGCCAGGACCTTTTTTTTCCTGCCGGAACTTAGCGATAGGTTGGCATATCGCATTTTGCGACCACGCCCCGCGAGACCAAGTCTCGCGGGGCGTCGCCATTTGGCTGCGGATTAGAACCGGTAGCCGACGTTCGCGCCGATGGTGTTGGTCGTGAGGCCGTTCACCTTGCCGCTAAGCGTCAGAACGGCTTCGCCGTAGACACCGCTGTCGGCTTCGATACCGACGAGCAGCTTGCCGCCGACGCTGGTGTTGTTCTTCGTGGCCGACGACGTGATCGAGCCGCCGCCGCTGCCTTGCGATTGCGTCGTCGTGGTCGTCTTCACGCTCGTGAAGGCGACGCCGATGCCTGCGCCGAAGTAGGGCACGGGGGAACCCTTGACCGATGGGCCGAACGACTTGCGGTAGACGTAACCCGACAGGGTGCGGTTGATCTTGTTGCCGTGACCCGAGAAGGAGTCGTAATCGACGTCGACCGAGCTCTTGCCGAGCACGAGGCTCGATGGCTGGCTGACATCGTAGGTTCCGCCGACATGGAAACCGGTGCTACTGGTAGCGTTCTTAGCTGTGCTATCGAGAAGGAAGGACGGACCGACATTGAGGGTAAACGGCCCCTTGGCACCGGGTGCCGCGAATGTGGCCTTTGTGGTCATTGACAAGAGGACGACAGGCGCCGTCAGCAGGATAGCTGCTCCAGTGTAGTACTTCAATGTATTCTCCTTTAGAGTCAAGGTGCCGCATCGAAAGCGGCGCTTCCGCAGATTGACAACAGAGCGCGTTGCCAGGCACCCGGCTAAGCCGGGAAGCTACTTCCCACGAAAGTTGGGCGTGATATCGACGATGTCCTGCTTGTAAAGCAGGCCGATATGAAACGCGACATCGTCGTAAGTTCCCCGCGACTTGACCGAGACCTCTTCAATAAGGTCGCGACAGGCAATCCAGTCGTCGGGCGACGCGCTCAAGGCGCGAGTGAGGACATCCATTACGGTGGGCTGCATCACGGGCAGCAAGTCGTCGTAAAAGACCATCTTGCTTTCGCCGGAGATGACGTTCTTGCCCTCGTCGGTCAGTCGAACACTGGCCGAAGGGATGTCGATGGTGTTCGTCGCGTAGTGCGCGAAGATTTGTGTGTAAGGCGTCGGGAGGCCGAGCTTAAGGGCGGCGGCTTTGCGCCTTGCGGCTTCCTCCGCGGTCTCCTGGGCTCCAATCGCGAAAAGCTGGTCGGCCAAAGCGAACCACTGGTCGAGGGTTTTCGCCCAGGTATACGATTCGACAGCTATCTGCCTGCCCGCGTCGCCCATGCGCTTGCGCAGGTCGGGCGAGGTCAGTAAGTCGCTCATCGCCGCCGCGAGGCGGTGCGTGTCGACGCGTACCATCTGGGCCATGCAGAGGAAGTCGAGTTGGAACGGGGTGATCGGCGAGAGCGCGGACACGCGCGCATCGGCGGGCATGTACGTGGTCGGGATCTTGTAGCCGTTCACGCCCTCGTCGACCATGTCGCGCATACCGTCCCAATCGGACACGATCACCGGCAGACCGGCGGCCATCGCTTCGAGGACTGTGGTTCCCTGCGCCTCGTTCATGCTTTCACCTGGGAAGCAGAAAACGTCGGATGCCGCGAATACCAGGGGCCGCACCTGAGCCGGCATGTTGGCACTCACGAGCAATCGATCAGCCATACCGATCTCACGCGCGTACTTTTGGATGCTGGCCATGTATCCGGGAACGGAGTCGTGTCCGGAAAGCAGGAGGTAGTGCTTCGAGTCGCTCGACGCGAGCTTGAACGCGCGCAGCAGCGGCTTGAAATCGGCTTTGGTGTAGGGCGTCCAGCGCCCATGGAACGTCACGATGGTTCCGTCTTGCGGCAGGCCGAGTTGGCGACGCGCAAAACGGCGAGTTTCGTCGGTCGCTGGCTGGAACTCATCGGCATCGACCCCGTGCCGAACGAGGTCGAGGCGAGCGAAAGGCGGATGACCTTCGGTCTTGAGGAACGGGCTCATCGTAAGGCGATACGCCTCGCGGAGGGCCTCGCTGATACAGACGATGCTGTCGTACGCGACAGGCGGTGCGTCGAGGAGGCGGTCCCAAACCGGCCACTGGTGCGCGTACCCGTGGCAGTGCGTGTCTGCCATCACGGGCGACGGCGCGGTCGTGAACCGGTCGCGCAGGTAGCGGACGATCCTCATATCCTCGGGGTCGGTAACGTATACCAAGCGCGGTTCGCCGTCGGACCAGACCTCGGGTATCGCGTGGTAGGGATAAAAAGTGAGGATCCCCTTCCCTTGCCGATGCGGCGGCAATACCGCGGCGGCGATGCTGGCGAGCTGCGCGCCCTTGCTGATCTGCGCTGGGGGGAAGAAAACGTCGAACCGCGTCACGCGGTCATGCGCGATGAACCCTCGAATGAGGTTCGAGATGACGAGGTTCGCGCCATTGAGTTCGAGATTCGTGACATGCGGGTCGAAGTACTCGACATGGCTGGCGATAAACGAGATATTTAGGCCCATCGTGCTTTGTTCGCGCCTCTGCGAATCGAGCCTTATTACGGCTCTCAGGGTATTTCTGGTGGCATATTGGAGATTAGTGGAGTTGAGTCCTCCTTTTTCGCGAGATAGATGGGACTGGTGTATGCGAAATACTCGGGCGGGAGCCCGACTCGAGGTACATTGCGACGCCATGACAGCATATTCCGTGCTATTCGGCACGCCATGATGAATATTCAGGGGTTTGCAGAATCGATTTATTCATTCATGTTAAGCACGATGGGCCATAATAACGTGCATAAAGCGGCAATATTGGTGATCGGCATCTGGATAATTGTACGCTGGAATACAATTATAGCCACACCCACCGTGTTATCGGAAGTGACAGGTGGTTACGATCCTATAAGTTGTCAATGTACGAATGGTTTCTTTGTTAACTTTATTGTACCTAATAAATAACTTATTGTCAATACCAAATGAAAACAGGTGTTTGCCATGGCGGACCCAAGGCGGTGCCCTTCGCTACGGCTGAACTACCACTTCGGGGCGGCAGAGGTGCGTTGCGCCCTCTCAGTGCCGTAGGAAACCTCTCTACCCCGCAAGCGGGGCCCCTTTCTCTCCAAGGCGGAGAGACGAGGAGTCTGGAAGTGCCGCTTTGTGCGCCATCAAGCGCAAGCTCACGCCGCCCCCCAGTCGGAGGCGGCGTGATGGTGTTTGATTGTCCTGCCCGTGACTAGAATCGGTAACCGATGTTGGCACCGATGGTGTTGGTATTGGCGCCGTGGGTTGTGCCCCCGAGCATGTAAACGGCTTCGCCATAGACGCCGTTGGTGCCTTGGACGCCCAGCAGGAGCTTTCCGCCTAGCTCCGAGGTGCTATTCGATGTCGTCGTCCCTGTCGAGTGATCTTGAACCCTCACGGTCGTGAAGTTGACGCCAAGTCCTGCTCCGAAGTAAGGCTCGGAGCCGGATTTCGCGCCAAAGCCTTTCCGATACACATAGCTCGGGGTCAATCGGCTGACTTTGCCGCCGTTGCCGGTGAACCAATCGTAGTCAAGGTCGACCGAGTTTCGCCCGGCGGCGAGCGAACTTGGCGAGATATCGTACGTCGCGCCAACGTGGGCGCCGGTCGACGCGGCCGCGTCCTTTGCCTTCTGGTCCATTAGAAACGACGGGCCAGCATTGACGCTGAATGGCGTCTTGATGATCGCCGGCGCGGCCCCCGCGCGTTCGGAGATCCCTGCAAATAGTACGGCGGGCGCTACAGCTAGCAGCGTGCCTGCAATATTGAACTTCAAAACTTGCCTCCTCGGTAAACTGGTTGCCGCTCTCGTTCGGCAACTCCGCGTGCACGGACGATTTCGTACCGCGTCTGGCTAGTACCGATACACTCATCGCAGTATTATCAGCGACACAGAGACGGATATCGCCTCTGTGCCGTCATCGTGGCAGCTGGTACAGCCGACTTTCGTGCTTATACCCAATTCGACGTTTTTCAATCTTTGCGAGCGTAACTGGTCAGGCATCGAACACGGTTTAAGCGGACCTGCGGCGTTGCCGTAAAGTACGGTTAGGTCGCACCTCCGGCGCTGTAAGAACTTCAGTCGTCGCCCCGTCGGGACGCGTCCGCCCCCCGAGACCCTGCGCGCTGATACGCGCACCCGAAGCGGGGGTATGATCTCCGACCACCGCTTAACGGCGCGACTAAGTAGCGGAATCCGGAATGTTGGGTATTTAACGAAACGAACGGCCCCCCTTTCGGGAGGCCGTCGTTTCGTTGTTTGTTTCGCTTGTCGAGTGACTAATCGGCGACGAACGGGAGAAGGGCGATCTCACGGGCGCGCTTGATGGCACCGGCGAGCGAGCGCTGGTGCTTGGCGCACGTCCCCGTCTTGCGGCGGGGTTCGATCTTGCCGCGCTCTGACGTGTAGCGCTTCAACTTCGTGGCGTTCTTGAAGTCGATGTAGACGGTCTTGTCGACGCAGAAGCCACAGACTTTGCGGCGGGGGCGTCGGAACTTATTCTGCTTGCGACCAGCGGGTCCACCGCTGGATTCGCGATTACCATAACCTGCCATGCTTGTTTTCCTTCAGTTTGATTTAACTCTAGAGACTACTCGTCTGCAAACGGATCGTCGAGCTCGGAGTCGCCGCCGAACGGGTCCGCGTCGTGTGCGAATCCGGCCGGTTCCGGTGCCGGGCCGCGCGGTGCGGGGGCAGCGCCTTGGGGCGCTCCGCCGTACGCGGGCCGAGGGGCCGCCGGTGGGCGAGGCTCATACGTGCGCGGCGTACCATAGCCTCCTCCGCCCGCATGCTCCGTGTGGTGGCCGGCATCCTCGCCGTTTTGCGGATCGCGCGGTCGCTCAAGCGACTTGAGCTGATCGACGACCACTTCGGCGACGCGGCGATTGCCGCCGTCCTGCGCCACGTATTGGCGAATTTGCAAACGACCCTCGATAGCGACGAGCCGTCCTTTGCCAAGATAGTTCGAGGCAAACTCGGCGGCTTGACGCCACGCGACTATGTCGATAAAGTCGGCCTGCTTGTCTTGGCCCGACTGCCGCGCTTCCGCGGAGATCGGTCGGTCGACTGCGAGCCGAAAGGTCGTCACGGGAATCCCGCTTGGCGTCCACTTGAGTTCGGGGTCATTCGCTAATCGGCCAATCAAAATCACTTTGTTTAACATATCATTGACTCCTCTGCCTGTTCATTCAATCCTTACACCAGTACTGGGTAGCGTAGTTCAAGGTGGGTTTCCGGGACGAGCCCGATAGTATCCTTACGCGGTGGCGAGCTCCGCTTCGGCAACGGGGGCTTCGATGACGGGTTCCGCGGCGACTTCGGCGACCGGTGCTTCGGTGGCGACTGCGACCGGAGCGGCTTCTTCGGCTGCGGCGACGGGCGCGGCAACGGGAGCGGCGGGGGCTTCGGGTCGGTAGGCTCGCGGAGCGGGCTCGGCGGTGACGAACTCTTCGTCAGGGCGAACCACGATCGAACGGAGGGTGTCTTCGCTGATGCGGAAGACGCGCTTTAGCTCGGCCTCGACATTCGGCAAAGCACGGAAGTGCGTCACGACATAGACGCCTTCGTTGTAACCCTTGATTTCGTAGGCCAAACGGCGGCGCTCCCAGATGTCGGTGCGCACAATGGTACCACCCTGATTGGTAATCAGATTGGTATACTTTTCAATTACCGCCTGTAGCTGATCGTCGGAGCGATCAGGCGCGATGATGTAAACGACTTCGTAGAATCGAACTGTTTCGGGCATTCTTGGAATGCACCTCCTCCCTGTGGATGATCGAACAGCCTCTGTCTGAGCAGAGGCAGGAAGGAGCAAGACCGTTACTTAAGTTTTATCGGAAATGCTCAAACGCGAGTCGTGGGCCAGCGACGAAGCTGATTAAGCCCAAAACCGAATCAATCGGGTGATTATAGCACCCCTTTGGCGGGATTACAACCCGTTAGCGGCGCAATTTACCGCCGCATGTCGATATTTTTTGCTTAAGCGACTTTTCTTACGTGTTAAGCATAGAACCGTGGTCGGCACCCTACGCACCCGAAATGGCACCAAGGTAAAGCGAAACGAATCGCTTGACACTCTTCGTATTCCAATGAAACGCCCCGCGTCCCTGACATCCGGAGATTCAGGGAATCGCACCTAACGAGCGCAAACGCCTTGACATCGCCCTTGAGCTTCGTGTATACTAGAGCGTTCCGTTTATAGGTATTCTGTCCGTAATGTTTGAGAGCCTGTCAGAAAAACTACAGAACGCGTTTGGTCGGCTCGGCGGAAAGGGCGTTCTCACCGCAGAGTCCGTCGATAAGGCGCTTCACGAAGTGCAACTCGCGCTTCTCGAAGCAGACGTCAACTTTCGGGTCGTAAAGACGTTCGTAGCGAAGGTTCGCGAGCGGGCGACGGGCAGCGACATACTTAAAGGTCTCGAACCTGCACAGCAGGTGATCAAGATCGTCGACGAGGAGCTTACCGAGCTACTCGGCGGGAGCGACGAAGAGACCAAACTGACATTTGCGGCGAAGGCGCCGACGATTTTTATGCTGGTGGGCTTGCAGGGGTCGGGTAAAACGACTCACTCTGGCAAGCTGGCGGCGTTTGTCCGCAAGCAGGGTCGCAACCCGCTGCTAGTCGCGTGCGACATCTATCGCCCGGCGGCTATCAGGCAGCTCGAGGTTGTCGGCGAGCAGGTCAAGACTCCGGTCTTCACTCTCGGCGATAAGCGAGACCCAGTCGATATTGCGCGGGAAGGCGTCAAAGAAGCCGAGCGCACCGGTCGCGACGTGGTCATTATCGACACCGCCGGACGCTTGCAGATCGACGATGCGCTAATGGACGAGTTGAAGCGGATCAAAGCGGCTGTGAAGCCGACCGAAATCCTGCTAGTGCTCGATGCGATGACCGGCCAGGAAGCGGTAAACGTCGCGAAGGGCTTCAATGAAGCGCTCGACGTCGACGGCTTTATACTGACGAAGTTCGATAGCGATACGCGCGGCGGCGCGGCCCTGTCATTGAAGACAGTTGCCGACAAGCCGATCAAGTTTATTGGAGTCGGCGAGAAGATGGATGCGCTAGAAGCGTTCCATCCTGACCGGATGGCCTCCCGAATCCTCGGGATGGGCGACATCCTCTCGCTGATTGAAAAGGTACAGACCGAGTTCGACGAGAAGCAGAGCGCGGAGATGGAGAAAAAGCTCCGTCAAAACAGCTTTGACTTCACCGACTTTCTCGATCAGATGCGGCAGCTCAAAAAGCTAGGTCCGCTTGAAAAGCTACTCGGCCTATTGCCGGGGGTTGGCGCGGCCATCAAGGACGTCCAATTCGACGACAAGCAGATGGGCCATGTCGAGGCGATGATTCTTTCGATGACTCCTGGCGAGCGCCACGATCCTTCGATTATCAGCGGGCCACGGCGACGACGAATCGCCGCAGGCAGCGGAACGACCATTCAGGAAGTCAACAACCTGATTTCGCGCTTCGAACAGATGCGCAAGTTGATCGGCAAGGGGCTAAACGATCCCCGCGCCATGCAGGCGGCCCAGCAGAACGGCCAAGCGCCGTTTAGTCTGCCCGGGGTTCGTGGGTCAAACGCGGGCAAGCACTCCGGAAGCAACCGGACGCCGAGCAAGAAGAATAAGAACAAGAAGAGCAAACTGCCCTACGCCTGGTAAGTTTGTCTCTTGCAGCGGTCCGATGAGGATCGCCTCGCGTCTTTAGTACGAAATCGGTCAGCATGTCTGTCAGGTTTCAAAAATGTTTAACTTTGCTAGAAATTCTGTATAAAGGATAACGTATAGATCATGTCAGTCAAGATCCGACTTAAGAGAATGGGCGCCATTAAGCGACCGTTCTACCGTATCGTTGTTGCCGATAGCCGCGCGCCGCGCGATGGCCGCTTTATCGAGACCCTGGGCTACTACAACCCTTGCGTCGAGCCTTCTGAGCTCAAGCTCGATAACGAGCGTGCCAAGCACTGGCTTAGCGTCGGCGCTCAGCCTACCGACACGGCAAGCAGCCTGTTGAAGCGCGAAGGTTTGATCGCTCGCGAATCGCCTCGAACCGCCAAGCCGAAAGCGGCTGCGGCAGCTTCGACCGAAGCCGCTGCCTAGTCTCATCGTTTGAGCTAGCACCGGTACCGGGGGCAATGGCCAGCGGCTTTGACAACTAGACCAACGCTGATAAGACCGCTATCTGACTGCCAAACAAGCAGAGGATAACGTTCCAAGGATGGGGCGAGCGAGGAGTAGTAAGTGAAAGCATTGATTGAGTACCTTGTTAAGGCATTGGTTGACGAGCCGGAGCAAGTGTCCATAACCGAGGTTCCGGGTGACGAGTCCACTACGTACGAGGTGCACGTCGCTCCGACCGATCTCGGCAAAGTCATTGGCAAGCAAGGCCGCATCGCCAATGCGTTGCGCACGGTCGCTAAGGCCGTTGCGATGAAGGAAAAGCGCAAAGTCTATCTTGAAATAGTCGCGTAATTCCCCAAGCTAATCGATCAGGACTGGCCCGTCGCGACGCTGAAAGGCGCGAGACGGGTTTTCCTGCGATTACGATGCAGACCGATAGACCTCTCTACCCCGCGAGCGGGGCCTCTTCTCTCCTAAGAGGAGAGACGTAGAGTCCGAGATATGGCCGCCAAGCCTCAATGTGCATGGGCGGCAGCGTAGATTGAATAAAATGGCAGAGCAACGCCGCTTCGAAACGCTTGTGGGAACCATCGTTGGGGCTCACGGCATTCAGGGGACAACCAAGGTCAAGTTCGCGACGCAAACTTCGCTGATGATGATCGCTCCGGCGCCGAGACCGAGCGATACGGCCCCGAGGCCGACGGTCGACGTTTGGGTTGGCACATCGCCGGACGACGGGCGAGTTCTCAAAGTGGTTTCCGCGAAGAAGCAGGAACCGAAAGAGATCTATCTCGTAAAGTTCGTGGAAGCGTCGGACCGCAACAGCGCCGATGCGCTGATCGGTTCGAAGATATTCGTGCCGGATGATCGGCGTCCGCCACTTGATCGCGACGAGTACTTCGTGAACGACCTGCTGGGTCTTGCGGTGGTCACGGAGGCGGGACGCGACCTCGGGAAGGTGATCGAAGTGATCCCGAACCCGGCGAACGACGTCTATGAGACGGACAGTGGCGCGATGGTGCCAGCGGTCAAGGAGTTCGTGAAGAAGATCGACCTGAAGTCGGGTCGGATCGTGGTTCGCGATGTGGCGGGCCTGGTCCCCGATGAACAGGAAGAGGTCGGCGGACAAGAAACGAGCGGCGAGACATCGCCTGAGCCTGTCGAGATAGAGCCGGACGCAGACGAGACGACCGCGGTCGCCAAGATCGGTAGAAGGCGCTTTGGCGCGAAGCGGTGAAAATCGACGTCGTCACAATCTTTCCGGAGATGATCCGGGGGGCATTGGGGTACAGTATCCTGGCTCGGGCCCAGAAGGACGGATTCGTCGACATTGGCGTCGTCGATTTGCGAGGCTTTACGCCGGATAAGCGGCGCACGGTCGACGACACACCATACGGCGGCGGCGCGGGGATGGTGATGAAGCCGGACCCCGTGTTCGACGCGGTCGAATCGATCACCACCGGCAAGCCGGGCGCGCGGGTGATATTAATGACCCCGCAGGGTCGTCCGTTCTCGCAAGAGATCGCACGCGAGCTTGCGGCGGAAGAGCAGGTCGTGCTGATCTGCGGGCATTACGAAGGATTTGACGAGCGTATTCGGGAGCATTTGGCAACCGACGAGATCAGCGTCGGCGACTACGTGCTGACCGGCGGGGAGTTGCCCGCCCTGATCGTGATCGATGCGGTCTCGCGACTGCTACCCGGTGTCCTCGGAAACGAAGACTCGCTCGGCGACGAAAGCTTCGAGAACAACCTTCTCGAATACCCGCATTACACGCGGCCGCTCGAATATCGCGGGTGGAAAGTGCCAGATGTCCTGTTATCGGGACATCATGCTGAGATTGCCAAATGGCGATTGGACCAGCAAGAGCAGCGCACGCGCGAGCGCAGACCGGACCTCTGGTCCCAGTACGCCGGAGAGCGCGATCTGCGGCTCGCGGAGGAGGCGAAGGCGAAAGCCAAGCGCCGGAAACAGTTTCGCGCCCAGTCGGGCGCCGACAAGCCGACCATCGGCTTAGCCAATCTTGCCCCTGATGAGGGGGGCAACGAAATTGCGGCGGCATTGCCCCGCAGTGAGATTACTGAGGAGATAAGTTAAACACTATGCATCCATTGATTGCAGAAATCGAAAAGTCGCAGAAGAAGGCCGGTGTGCCTTTGTTCGAATCTGGCGATACCGTCAAGGTTCACTACAAGGTCGTCGAAGGCGGCAAAGAGCGCATCCAGGTCTTCGAAGGCCTCGTGATCAGCACGAAGCAGGGCAACGACACTCGTGACGCTTTCACCGTTCGAAAGCACACCAACGGTGTCGGCGTCGAGCGCGTGTTCCTCCTAAACTCGCCCCGCATCGACAAGATCGATGTCACGCGCCGTGGGGATGTGCGCCGCGCCAAGCTGTATTACCTGCGTGGCCTTATCGGCAAGGCTGCTCGCATCAAAGAGAAGCGCACCTTTACAGCCGCTGCGTAAGCAGCCAGCAATCGGGTTTCTGCACCCCCACGCCGCGCCTCAACAAGGCGGATGGGCGTGGGGGAAGTTTGTGTAACCGCTCCCTGGCGATTACGCGGGTGCACGCGCTCGTTCACTGAGAGAAAAGCGCCGGGTATGGAACTTGCTCGGCGTTTTGTACGATATAGGTAGATAATGACTGACCTCTCGCAGCAGCTAGCCGACGTTCACACAGTCTCCATCATGTACTTCGTGGTGTGGCTGACCCTGATACGCTTCTTTCTGATCAAGCGAGAATCGTCGGTCGCCCGTGCGATCGTGGAGATCGTCGACGCCGCGCTTTTCGCGGCCGTCCTGATGTTCATGATCGTGTTGCCGTTCGTCGTCAAGTCGTTCTATATCCCCTCGGGCTCTATGCGCCCCACCCTTGTGGATGACGACCACATTTTGGTCAACAAGTTCCAGTTCCGCGTCGGCCATCCGAGCCGCGGCGACGTGGTCGTGTTCACGGCCCCCGACCGTGCGCTAAGCAGCGCGGCCGAGAAGCCAGATCCCGCAGGCGCGCCGACAGACTACATCAAACGCCTCGTCGGACTACCGGGCGACACGATCGAAGTCCATGCCGGCTTAATCAAAGTCGGCCCCGTTGGCGCACAGCAGTTCAAGTCGCATCAAGACGTGCGGCAGGCGTTCCAGTTGCTCGACGGCGACCACATGCATGTGAAGTTCGAGCCGTCCGGTCTCAGCGTCTTCGATGGCACGTCGACGACGACGTACAGTAAGGACCAGGTTGCAGACCGGCTTGGCTTCACGGGGCAGCCGATCGAAATCGACCCGGGGTATGTGGTGCGCAACGGCACACGGCTCGACGAGCCGTATATCGCCGAGGACCCAGAGTACGATCTAAAGATCTACGGCGGCAGTTCGCTGATCCGCGACGACCGGGGCGTCCACCTCAACAACCAGGAGTTCGGTGGCACGCCTGCCGGCTTTGATAAGATCAAGACCGAGGCGCTTCCGCCGCACCGCGTCATGGTATTCGGCGACAACCGCAACGACAGCAACGACAGCTCGCGTTGGGGGCCGTTGGAGGACAATCGGCTTGTCGGGCGAGCGTTCTTCATCTTCTATCCCTTCGACCGTATTCGGGTGATCCGCTGATCGACCTCTGGCACTACGAGAAGGTCTGCCGCGCGGAGGGTTTCACCTTTATCGCCGGCGTCGACGAAGCGGGCCGAGGTCCGCTCGCCGGTCCCGTCGTCGCGGCGTGCGCCGTGCTGCCTCTCGATTTCGACATTGCCGGGATCAACGATTCCAAGAAGCTTACCGCCAAGCAGCGCGAGACGGCGTTCGAGCGTATCGTCGCAAACGCGATTGCGTTCGGCATCGGTTTTGCCGAGGTCGATGAGATCGACCGCATCAACATTCTGCGCGCCTCGCATCAGGCGATGATCCGAGCGATCGCGCAGTTGCAAGACGCGCCCGACGCGCTCCTCGTAGACGGGTTACCCGTGCCGATCTTGCCGTGCAAGCATCAGGTGGCAATCGTCAAGGGCGATTCTGCATCCGCGTCGATCGCAGCGGCGTCGATACTGGCGAAGGTGACGCGCGACCGCGTTCTCTGCGAACTCGACGCGACCTACCCGCGTTATGGGTTCGCGAAGCACAAGGGCTACGGCAGCGCGGAGCACCTTGCGGCGCTCACGGCGCATGGGCCCTGCCCAGCGCACAGGCGCTCGTTCGCACCGGTCGCGAACAGCCTCAAGCTCGACCTCTAATTCAGCATCTGCCATGGCCAATATCCCCGATAACCGCAAGCGACTAGGCAACGCCGGCGAGACCCTAGCTGGCGGGCATCTGGTCGCCCTCGGTTACGAAATCGTGGCGACGAACGTGCGCCCGATGCCTGGGCTGTCTCGGGGTGAGATCGATATCGTCGCTTATGACGGCGAGACGCTTTGCTTTGTCGAGGTGAAGACGCGCCGCTCGCTCACGGCCGACGCGGCGGAGAGCGTCAATGACGCCAAGCGGCGGAAGCTGGTGACGCTGGCGGAAGCGTATCTGAGCGTAAACGAAGTTCCCGACACGGTGCCGTGCCGCTTCGATGTCGTCGCGATCTGCCTTTCTTCGAAACTGCGCGAACCCAGGGTCGAACTGTTCAGGGATGCGTTCACGCCTGGGGAATGAGTGGGTCCCGGCGAGTGGCAAGGCCGATATTCGCCTATTTCCCCTTGACATTACCGGATGCTGGAACCTATAATGACCTATGCATTCGATCCTGACTGTTTCGCTTGGCGATGCGGCCACTGAACCGGCAGATTCGTATGCGTGGACTATGAAGCCATCTCGTAAGAGGCTTCTGAAGCGCCTGGCAGTGCTCGTCCCGGTCGTCGCATTCGCGTCGGTCTGCGCGACGGTCCTGTTTCACAGTTTGATTGGCGGCTTCGCTGCCGCTACCCTCTTAATCGTCGCAGTCGCCGATCAGTTCGTACCGTACACTTTCGTTCTCGATTCGAAAGGCGCGCGAGCTTGCATCGGCAAGTTCACATGGCTCGAAATGCCTTGGACGGCTGTGCAATCGCTCTCGTGTATTCCGGAAGGCATTAAACTCAGCCCGTTTCCGAATCCGGCAATCGCCCGCTTGGAATCGAAGCGCGGCATCCGTCTGGCGTTCCGCGCTACGGACGCCGACGCTGTCACGGCGGTGATCGAGCGCTATCGAGCGGACGCGAGGGACGCGAGGGACGCCGAGAGTAAGCGATGATTACCGACGCTGTCAATTTTGATTGGGATGCACCGCTGCCAGAACCTGAGCGCGACCGGTTGATCGCGAAGATGGCGGATCAAGTCGCGCGGCGTGGCCTGACATCGGCGGCGATTTGGACGCTGGAGATCCACCGTCCGCTGCTACCGATCGCCGGGCAGGCGGCGATTGTGCTCTCGCCATTCTTGGGAACGCTTTTCGCCGGAGGCGCGGGGGACTTGCAGAAGTACACCAAGCTGGC
>FSUB01000207.1_pt1 | contig 17395 bp, 15 predicted proteins | sample 1637331 | NCBI WGS metagenome assembly FSUB01 (sample SAMEA3914816, study PRJEB12502) | metagenome | biome: forest; material: soil | place: USA | collected 2011-09-16 | depth 0.3 m
AGGCGATCGGCAGCGTCGACGAGGCCAAAGCCTTGGCCTCCGAATGGGGCTACCCGATTGTCGTCAAGGCTCGCCACGGCGGATACGACGGCTATGGGGTACGGATCGTCAACTCGCCAGACGAGTGGGACGACAAGTTCCCGAAGGACACTACCGAGTGGTACGCCGAGCAGTTCGTCCAGTTCGAGCGCGAGCTTGCGATCATGGTCGCGCGCAACGCCGACGGCAAGATCGCCGCTTACCCGGTCGTCGAGAGCGTCCAGACCGAAGACGGCCACCGATGTGACACGGTAATCGCGCCAGCACCGAATATCGAAGGCCCGGCAAGGCATAACGCCAAATGGACTGCAGCAGCCGCCGTCGAAGCCGTGAACGGCGTGGGGTTGTTCGGGGTCGAACTGTTCCTAACCTACGACGGCCGCGTGCTTATCAACGAGATGGCACCACGCCCGCATAACTCGGGACACTATACGATGGATTGCTGCGCCACGTCGCAGTTCGAGCAACACATCCGAGCCGTCTGCGGACTCCCGCTCGGCCCGACGCACCTCTTATCGACCGGTGCCGCGATGGCCAATCTCCTGGGCGCCAAGACCGGCGAGTTTTCACCAGGCGACGGCGTCGCGAGGGCCTTAGCCGCCGTGTCCGGCGCGCACGTGCATTGGTACGGCAAGGCTAGCACGCGGGCGGGGCGAAAGATGGGCCATATCAACGTGCTTGCGGAAACGCCGAAGATGGCGCTCGAACAGGCCGTACGCGCCCGAAACGCGTTCTGGTCAGAGGTGAGAATACGTGAAGAGTACCTGTAGCGTGGGCATTATCATGGGCAGCGATTCGGACCTGCCGACCATGCGGGCCGCCGCTGACATCTGCAAAGAGTTCGGCGTCTCCTACGAACTCGCGATCGTCTCCGCGCACCGAACGCCCGACCGTATGGTCGAGTACGCTCGCTCGGCGGCGAGCCGTGGCCTCAAAGTGATTATCGCTGGCGCTGGCGGCGCGGCGCATTTGCCTGGCATGGTCGCAAGTCTCTCGGTCCTCCCCGTGATCGGTGTGCCGGTTCCCCTCAAATACCTCGATGGCATGGACTCCCTGATGTCCATCGTCCAGATGCCCAAGGGCATCCCAGTCGCCACCGTCGCCATCGGCAATGCCGCAAACGCCGGCTTGCTCGCCGTGCGCATCTTGGCGTTGTCCGACACCGCGCTCCAGGCAAAGCTTGCCGCGTATGCCGACGGCCTGCGGGAGATGGTGGAAGAGAAGCAACGGGGGTTGGAGGCGTCGGGAGATTAACGAGCGCATTTCACGAAGTGCGGAGAATGCCCAAGGGGCCAACCTTCCTTTACTGCACGCGAAGAGGCCTACCTTCGCTCCTCATTTACTTCACTCAAATGAGAACTCCAAATCCGGATGCCTCTACCGCTATTATTAACGTTCCTACCTCCGCTCCCTACCCCTTCACAATCCACTTCAACCGACGCGTGTTCAGAATTACCGACGCGCTGGAAACCATCATCGCGATTGCGGCCCACAGCGGGTGAATGTAGCCGAACATGGCGAGCGGGATGCAGACAGTGTTGTAGGCGCAGGCCCAGAAGAGGTTCTGTCGCATCACGGCGGTCGTTTTCGCCGCCAGATCGAGCAGTTCGGGGAGCCGTCGCAAGTCGGCGTTCAGCAGCGTGATCTGCGACGCCTGCGACGCGATATCGGCACCAGACGCCATGGCGATGCCGAGGTCGGCCTTCGCGAGCGCGGGGGCGTCGTTGACGCCGTCACCGATCATGCCGACGAGCTCGCCGGGTCGGAGTTCGGTGCGGAGCTCGTCGATCCGCGCGGCTTTGCCTTCCGGCAACTCGCCCGCGCGCCAGCGCGTGACGCCAAGCGCGTTCGCGACGGCGCTCACAGTCGCTGGCGAGTCTCCGCTGACCAGCTCGACGGCGATCCCGCGCTCGGTGAGGAGCTTCACGAGTTCTGGGGCTCCGGGACGGATCTGGTCGCCGAGCGCGACGAAGCCGCTTATGGCAGCCGCGTCGCGGCCCCAGTAGACGACGGTCAAACCGCCGCGCTCGTAGGTGGCTGCTTCCGCAGCAATCTCCTGTGGGATCACCCCCCCGCAGTCTGACGCCAGGCGCAGGTTTCCGGCGTACCAGTGTACGCCGTCGACGACTCCGCGAACTCCGAGGCCCGCAGCGGTTTGTAACGTCGCCGTCTCATTCTCAGCCGGATGCGCCTTGACGATGGCTCGGCCAATTGGGTGCTCGGAGAGCCGTTCAAGCGCGCTTAGCGGTGCGACATCGCTCCCATGCAAGTAGCGCACAGCAAACCGACCTTCTGTCGCGGTGCCTGTTTTGTCCAGGACCAGCACCTTGAGCCGCCCTAGCATCTCGAACGCGCTCCCGTCCGCGATTAACATACCTCGCTGTGCCGCCGCGCCTACACCCGCCGCCATCGCCATCGGGGTCGCAATGCCGAGTGCGCACGGGCAGGCGATAACGAGCACCGCGACGGCGCGGGTGACTGTGTCGGCAACAGAATGGCCAGTAACGAGCATTATCGCGACGGTAGCTATGGCGAGACCGATGATCGTGGGGACGAACACGCGGCTGATTTTGTCTGCCCACTGTTCGGCGGGAGTCTTCTTCCGCATTGCCTCTTCAACCATGGCGATCATCTTCGACAGCGTCCCCTCACTTCCGGTTCGCGCAACTCGCACATCCAGAGCGCCGTCGAGTACGATCGCGCCACCGGTAACGTTGTCGCCGAGCGTCTTCGCTGACGGCAGCGATTCCCCGGTAAGCAGGCTCTCGTCGACGCCTGCGGAGCCGACGATCACTACGCCATCGGCAGCTATGCGTTCGCCGGGGCGCACCCGGAAGAGGTCTCCGACGGCAAGTTGGTCAACGGCAACAGGGCGCTCGGAACCGTCGCGCAACACGCTCGCCTTACGCGGGATGAGCCCGTACAGCCCAGTCAGCGCATCGGTCGCACCGGCTCGGACGCCGCTTTCAAGGAACTTGCCGACGGAGACCAAGCCAAGGAGCATGCACGCAGTGTCGAAGTAGACATGGCGCGCACCGGCCAGCAGTTGCTGGACCGAATACGAGAATGCCGTCAGTGCGCCGAGGCTGACCAAGGTGTCCATGGTGGTATGGCCCTGGCGTAGGGCCTGAAAGGCGCGGTTGAATATCGGGAAGGCGAGTGCGAATACGATGAGCGTGAGAGCGCAGAGAAACCACAGCACTCCTTGGCCTCGATAGCCGGCATATTGCACGATTTGGAACATCATCACGTTCATCGCGAAGAAGAACGTGAAAGCCGTCCGGATCAACTCACCGCGTCGCCGGGCAACACGTGGGTCGGTCGTATTGGCTTCGCCTAGCGGCTGCGCTTTGTATCCCAAGCCATTAACGACGCGCATCAGGTCGTCGCGGCCTATCTTGGCGGGCTGGAACGTTATCCGCGCGGTGTCGGAAGCGAACGATACTTCGGCGGCAGCGACGCCTTTGCGCTTGAGGAGGGTGTGCTTGACCAGCCAGGCGCACGATGAGCACCACATGCCGTCGACCTGGAGGACGCACTGGCGAAGATCGTCGACTCCGCCCCCTTCGCCTTCGGCTCTCGCCTCTAAGGCGACCGACGGAACCGGGTCGGCCGTAGAGCCGCCTAGAAGGCCAAGGGCCTTCGCTTGTGTGTAGATAAGATTCGTGGACGGATCGCTACCGTGAGTGAACGAGCCACTTTCGACGAGGATTTGGTAGACATTGCTGCATCCGGTGCAGCAAAAGACACGCTCAGTTTTGGCAACGGTCGCGGTCACAGGGACGCGCGCGGGAAGGCCGCAAAGGTCGCAGGTTAGGTCCGTTGCCACCGTCGTCATAATCAGTGGACATTATCCAGCACGCCGTCGCCCGGATGCGGCGCGACTGTCTTGTACGACTCGCTCTTGGGCCCCACAATCACGACGTCGGGTTGCTGCGTCTTCGTAAAATAGTATGCGGTCGAAAAGACGATCGTAAGCATCACAATGCTGAGAAGCAAGTACGCTACCACAACCGGCGGCATGCCTTTCGGCTTTTCCTCATTGATTACGATATCGCGCTTGCGATAGCTCCATGTACGTGCCATTCGATACTCCTGGCTACGGGACATAATAGATGATACGCGCCGCAACTCCCTTTAGGTTACCCGGAATCTTCCCGTCAGACGCGCTAATCGTCAACGGAAGACGCGTCCCGCTTGGAATGCTCCCTGACTTTGACCCAAGTTTGACGCTCACGATCGTTCGCGCCTTTCCGGCGATCATAACTGGATGGATTGGCAGCAAGACGCGTACCCGGCTATCGCCAGCGACAGCGATGGCCGCCGAAGCGTCCTCGGGCCGACCGCTCTCTATTGCAACGCTGTACGTTTCAACGAGTTCACCGCCGACGGTAGCGTAGTCGCCCGACGGGGCGACCGTCATAGCCGTAGGCGTGGGTATGAACGCTGCGAATGAGAAGCCCACGATGAGGCCCAACAAGACGACGCAGAGAAATATGCGTTTCACGTCCCAAACACCGACGCGCTGAGCGAGCGGCAGAGTCCGCGTAATCGTTGCCGGGTCCGTTCCGTAACGGTACTCAATCAATCCCCCAACAGGCTTCTTCATTCGAGGAAGAACGTCGTTACAGGCGTCGACGCACTCGCCGCAGCCGATACACTCTATCTGGTTCGCGCCGTCGCGAATGTCGATGTTCATCGGACACAACGTAACACACTGCCCGCAGTTGATACAGTCGTCGTCACGCTCGTCCAGATAGCGCACCGTCATGGTTTTCGTGTCGCCAGCAAGCGATAGAAACTGCCCGTACGGGCAGGCATTGGCGCAAAACTTGCGTCGAACGAACAGCAAGTTGCCCGCCATGAGGGCGGCGAAGGCGTAGGTACCGTCCGCGACACCGGGATTGGCGGTCGGATGCACAAGCGAATCCCAGACAATGGCCGGGGCGATAAAGTAGGAGCCAAGGAGTGCGGCGGTCACGACTGACGACACCAGCATGACGACCGACCACGTCGCCGTTGCGGCCCCCACACGATCGGGATATACGTTCACCTTAAGCACATGACTGATCCGCTTGTTTAGGCTATCCCCAAAATCCGATGCCAGAGTTTGCGGACAGGCCCAGCCGCACCACCAGCGACCGTAGATGAGCGAAACGGCGAACAGCAGTATCGCGAAGATCGCCGCCGACCAGAAGAACAGGATCACATGCTGCGCGCTATAACTGTGCCCGATGGCCCAGAAGCGCGCTGCGCGAAGATCGAGGCGAAAGATGTCGAGCAACGGGCAAACGACGATAATGACACCGAGCACAACTTGAACGGCACGTCGCAGCGGATGCAACTTAACGACCCTTCGCGGGGCGGGAGGCAGAGGTTGGAGAATTCTGTCGGTAAGATCGATCGCCATGTCGCTACACTTTCAACGTTGCGGCGTTGCTTGTGGTTCCATGGTCGTCGGGGTCACGGTTGTTGAGCGTGGGAGTGAAAGGGGGCGGCTATGGAGCTTGGCTGGTTACAGGTTTGGTCACTATCACAATCGGACGGCCCTCTCGAAGTTCGAGAGGGCCGTCCGATTTCTTACATACTCGTGTGAGGTGCTCTCACGTGCACGGCTGCCCCGTTGGCCGCCCTTTGCGACTCTTCCAAGCTGTTCTGCTTGTCTTCGGGTCGCAACCACGGTCGATATCCGCCCTGTCCGCCGTTAAGAGCGGGATCCCAAACCATACGGTCGGCCCCGAGTTCTTGCAAATACGCGACGAGTGCAACGCATTCGTGCGACGGAACCGGAGTCATGCTTGGGTCGGCTGCATTCGGGTTGCTGAACAGCCATGTAAATGCCGGCATAATCGAGCCCGGCACCATCTGCTGCGGGTTGTACAGATGCGAGAACTGCCAGTCGTCGGCATACTTGCCACCGACACGCGACAGGTCGGGCCCGTTACGCTTGGTACCGAGGAAATGCGGTTCGTCATAGATACCTTCGCGCTCGTCCGCCGGTGGGGCTGGCGAGTGGTGGATGCCATAACGGATCATCTCGGTCTTTAGTGGGCGGATCTGCTGCGAGTGACAGTAAGAGCATCCTTCGCGCTGGTACACCAAGCGGCCCTCTTCCTGAAGGGCGGTGTAGCCCGTTCCGGTATCGGCCTTAACGGTCTTGAAGTATTCCGCTCCATCGACGGTGTTTGTACTCCATCGGCTGTTAAACGACGGGAAGATCGCCGTGAAGACCAATGCGGTGATCATTGTTAGGGAGGCGAAAATTCCCAGCCAGAGTACGGATTGTTCAGCTTTCGGCTTTGCCATTCATCTATGTCCTGTTGTGCCCGTCTATGCGTCAAGCGCTCGTTGCGGGCGATGCCAATTTACGCGGCGGTACCAGCAGGTACCGGGCTCGTTTCGGTTACGCTCTGTCCACCGCTCGAAGGAGCAGGCGAAGTTGCAGTCTTGTAGACGTTCCAGCCAACCAAAACCATGCTCAATACCATCAGAAGACCACCACCGGCACGAGCGTGCCAGAACGGGATCATCGCGACGACGGTTTCGATGAACGGCATGTGCGGATTATCCATCCAGAGCTTGCCCTGATAGATGCCGCCAACGGTCAGCGAGAGAACGTAAACCGTAATACCGATGAACGAGAGCCAGAAGGCCCACTCGGCCATTCCTTCCGAGTACAGCGGTCGTCGCCACATGCGAGGAGCGGCATAAAGAACCGAACCGAACGCGAACATCGTCGCGAAGCCGAATAGCGCAAGATGGGCGTGGCCGACCGTGTAGTCGGTAAAGTGGACGATCGCCTGGACCGGGCGGAGCGCTTCGAACGAGCCTTGGCTCGACACGAGAGCGTACATGACGGTCGCGGCCATGAAGAACTTGAACGGCACGTTATATCGTAGCTGATGCCACTCCCCGCGGGATGTTCCCAAGAAGTTGATCACGGCAGCGGCCACCGGGATGAACAACAGGAACGAGAAAATCGTCGCCACCGTCTGCAGCCAGTAAGGGATCGGGCCGTAGATCATGTGGTGCGCGCCTACCCAGAAGTAAATCGCACCGAGTGTCCAGAAACCGATGATGCTAAGCTTATGGCTGTAGAGCGGCGCGTTGATCGACTTCGGCAGGAAGTAGTACGCAAGCGCGATGCCGCCGGGAGTTGCCACGAGGCCGACGATGCTATGACCGTAGAACCAGTTGACGTTCATATCGTTCGAGCCGGTAAACCCGAAGTGCGCGAGCGCGTCTTGGCCAAAATACCTGTGCATCGTCCAGTCGATCGCTTGGCCGGGCCAGTTTCCAATCACGTAAACTAGCGAGGTCCACAGGATGGTGCCAACCGCATACCAGGTCGCGACATATATCTGTCGATATCGGCGACGGGCGATCGTTCGGAAGATGTTGTAGTCGACCATCAGAAGGCCGATGGTGATGAAGATGTTGGAGACGACGTTGTAGTCTTCCCACTCCTTGCCCTTGGTCATTAACCAAGGGTTGAGGGTACCGGCCTGCAACTCGCCGCCCCAAGGATTCATCAGGCCGAGGGTCCCGATGATAACTCCGATTTCCCAGATAATCAAGGCGATCTTAGCAATCTTGTTGCTGTAGATCTTCGTGCCCGACAATCGCGGGATGAAATAGTGGAACATGCCGATCGAGATCGGGACCAGCCATCCGAAGACGACGCCGTTGACGTGCGCCGGGCGAATGCGGGGCCATGCGAGCCAGCTTACACCATTGAAGAGACCCGGCATTATCATCTTGATTGCGGTAATCAGACCGAATGTACCGAAGATGACGACGTTCACGAGGGCAAACGCCGTCCACCATTTGGCGCCTTCGTCATCGTGTACGATCTTTTCCGCTTGATCTGTGGGTGCTATCTGCATAATTTGCTGGACAGCCATAAACGTTCTCCTGCCGGGATCCCCCGGGATTGTCCTATACTACGGTTGCCCGCACATCAAGACAAGATGGAACCCGGCTTGGCCGGGTATCCAATGAGCGGCTTCTGCCGCATTCCGTTTTCACGACCGGCTCGGCCGGCGTCAATTTCCGTTCGATTGCCGGACGGATCGCACTACATTTTCGTTGCTGGAGCGGCTGGAGCCGCCGGAGCGGGCGCAGCCGGTGCGGTCGGCGTCGCAACCGTCTGTGTAGTCGACGTGCTCTGTCCGGTATCGCCGCCTGCGGGCTTGAAGGTCGCCGTTGTCGGGGGTACCTTCGAGCCGGAAAGCGACGGCGGCGCGGCATGAATCTTATCAGTGGACGGGCCTCCGGTCGGACCGGACGGCGAAGCAGACGACGACCCTGCGCCGGAGAGCGGGTCGACGAAGTTGCCCTTGTCATCAACCGGGCACGACAGACTTAGCACGTATACGATCAACTCGTTGATCTGCGTATCGGTGAGCGTGTTCTCCCATCGCGGCATCGCGGTACCGGGAACGCCCTTGTGAATCGATGTCTCGATGCGCTGTAGCGACATAGCTTGCATGAACGGCGCGTTGCGCAGGTTGCGAGGCGCGGGGTTCAAGTTGACCGCGTTCGGACCGGCGCCGTCCTGGTTCGGACCGTGGCAACCGATGCAGTAGTGCTGGTAGAGGTCCTGCCCGGCATTGATGTTGTCGTTCAGGCCTTTGCCGCCGCCGATAGCGTCGTTAAGCGACGACATCGTGAAGTATGTCTGCTGGGTCGCTGGTGTCGTCGTGATCATGCCGGTCATTTCGGCCTGGACTTCTTGATAGCCCTTCGCGGTGCGCTCAGGGTTGTAAGGGTAGCTGACGCTTCCCATCTTGACGCCCGGGATCGCGCCCGAAATCAGGAGGGCACCGATGATGCCTGCGATTACGAAAGCCCAGAATGCCCAGAGCCACGGGCTTACGGTCGTGGTCGCGTGCTCCACGATCTGTCCGCCAGAGTAGTGATGAAAGTCTTCGTGGACTTCGGCAACAGGCTCGACGGACTTAACGTCGCCGCCGCCAAAACTCTGAACCTCATTGATCTCGGTGGTCTGCTTTTCCACGTGGGTCTCTTTCGATGTATCAGCCATTAGGGGTGTCTCCAATGCGGCTTCATCCGCGTCGATCTCGGTGCCTGACGGCCCGTGATCGGCCGAATGTCAATTGCCTGCGAGGCGGTTCCATGCGCGGCTGTATTGCTTGAGCCTCACCTGGGATCGCGCCTCGCGCTTTCCTTTAACGTATCGTAATCCTATCGCGTCATGTAGCGGACCTGGGGGTCCGGAGTCTTATTGACGACCGCACGATCCTTATCGTAGTGCATGCCAGCCATATCCTGATCCGGGGACACCGGGCGAGCGCCGGCCTGCATACGTGACGCATCGTACAATGTGAGCGCCGCACGCTGCGAGTCCGAGAACGGGAAGATCGGCATGATCGACTTAGGCACGAACTCCTGCGGATTTCGGTAGTGCTCCTCGATCCACTGGTAGCTATGGCGCGAGCCTTCCCACGACAGGTTCGGGGCGATTCCGCCGCCCTTGCCGTTTCGCGGGCTGGCCGGGTCGCCTAGATAGTGGCAGGCGTAGCAACCGCTCTGCTCGAAGAGCAGCTTGCCGGCGTCCACGGTCTTCGGTGCATCCGGCGGGAGAGCCGTGTTGTACGCAGTCACACGAGCGATCCGCTGCCCCTGGCTCTCGGCGTAGTTCATGGCCGTTTGCGCTAAGATGTACGTCGTCAGCGCGGTCACTTCCGGCTCATAAGCCGCGTCGGCGATATAGCCGTGGGCGTCGAGGGAGTTCTTGATGAACTCGTTTGTGATATCGGCGCTCTTTAGCTCGCTGAGAGGTCGCTTATCGCCATAGTCGTTCAAGAAGTATTGGTGCGCGTCGCCCTTCGCGTCGTAGTCGGTGATGATCTTCTTCGAGAAGAAGTACGGCATCACGCAGTTGTTGACCTTGAAGCGCGGGTCCCAGAGTTGGTGCTCGATAGTTTCGTAGCGGACGATCTTGCCTTCGATAGTGAGCTCGGGGCCGACGTTGCCCTTCGAGAAGCCCTCGACCTTATGGCAGCCCCAGCAAGCGTTGGTCTTGAACAGGTCCTGCCCCTTGGTGAGGGTCATCATCTCGGGAAGGTACGTCGCCTTCGACTCGCCCTTGTTATACTTCACATGGCACTGGGCACAAGCGGCGTCCATGTACTTGGACGGCATGAGCGGCTGCAGCCACGCTTCGTTTTCGGTGCCGTGGGCGAGCGATTCTTGAAGTTCGCGTCCCGAGCCGTAGTGGCAAGTGGTACAGCCGTATGTCGCGAACGGATGCTTCGACATCATACTGGTGAGCGACTTGTTGGTGGCGTCGTCGGCAGGGCTCGCAGCAGAGCCGGTCGCCAATGCGAACGAAAGCGCGCCCTTGATGATGCCGCCGGTCTTGCCGGGGTGAGCGGAAAGCACCTTGACCTGCTCAAGCACATCCTTGTGCGCGGGATCTGTAAGGTAGGCTTCGACTTCGCTCGGCTTGAGATTAACCTTGTTGTCGGTGACGATCTTGATCACGTTCTCGGCCGTCATCGACGGGTTTTCTAGACCCGTGTGGCACGACTGGCAGCGATCGACGCGCTGCTGATTGGTGCCGTCCGCAACCATGAACGGAAACTGGAGCACGGTGATCTGCGCCACGTTGTTCGGCGTCTCGAGCGTCGCCTTCTTGACTTCCGGGTCATCGGTCAGCGCCGCAGCGACATTCTTGTACTTGTCCTGCCAGTAGTTGTAGTCCTTGGTGGTAACCGCCTGGTTGTTCCATACGGAACTCACGACCACATAACCGGTCAGAACCAGCAGGAGCACGCTCCAGCCTACAAATTTCGTGACGATGGAGATCCCGGCGAAAAACGTTGAGATCCTTGACACAAGTGATGACATAGAAAAAACACCTGTCCCGACAGTCCGCGGACGAGTACGCGGCGCCAATGAGCCGCGCCAGCCTCATGCCGGACATCGTGCTCTGAGAGCGAGAAGCTCGGGCAGTCGGCCCTTACGGGCCGATCAACCTTGCGAAAACTGAGAAACTAGCGCGGTTCGACCGGCATGTTCCATGGCGGGTAGAAACCCCAGTTCGGACCACGGAAGTACGTCCCGAGAATGATCAGGACGATGGTCGGAATCACGAATAGCACGGTAAACATGAACACGGCGGTCGTGCGGCTCTTCGCGAACCATCGCCCGACGCCGCTGTGGTGCCGGTCGAGGTACGGGATCGCCATCAAACCGATGATCACGATACCTGGGATACCGAGACCGCCCCAGAACGCGTCGTACGAAACCAACTCTTGCAGGCCGAGGAAGTACCAGGGCGCCTTCGCAGGGTTCGGTGGCTTGGTAGCGTCGGCCTGCTTTTCGAGCGGCGGAACGGACCAGACCGCGAGCGCCAGGATCACCAGGAATGTACCGGCGAAGATAAGCGCCTCGCGGATCAGCAGGTGGGGCCACGCGGACACCATATCGTCGGGACCGCGATCGACACGTGGCGACGAACCCTTGACGAGCTCCATCAAACCGTATGTCTTGTTAGGGTTGCGCGGAAATATCTCTTCTTCGCGTATTCGCTTTGCCATATCTTTACTCCGGCGACTCCTTCGGTGAAGAGATACCGCCGTCCTTACGGATGCGCCAGAAGTGCATGATTACCAGGAAGAAGAGGATGCACGGCAGCAACGCGACATGAAGCACGTAGAACCGGATCAACCCTTCTTGACCGACAACGTCGCCGCCAAGCAGCACGCCCCGCATCATCAGGCCCATGTGAACGTTCGGAACACCCGGGATCATCGCAAGATGGTCGCTGATGTAATCGGCTTTGCCCGCGATGTTCGCACCAACAGTGATAGCCCAGAACGCGAGCTGATCCCACGGGAGCAGGTATCCGGTAAATCCGAGCACGAGCGTGAGCACGAAGAGGAGCACGCCGATCACCCAGTTGAACTCGCGCGGCGGCTTGTATGCGCCCGTGTAGAACACGCGGCACATATGGAAAAACACCGCGCCGATCATGGCGTTGGCGCTCCAGAAGTGCATCCCGCGAAGGATCATGCCGTACGACACCGCCGACCGGAGGTCAAGCATGCGGTTGTACGCCTGCTCGACCGACGGCACGTAGAAGAACATCAATAGGATGCCCGACAGCGTCAGGAGCAGGAACATGTAGAAGGAGATCAACCCGAGACCAAAAGTGTAGTTAAAGCGAAGAGCGTGCTTTTCGATCTTGGCGGGCTGAATGTGAAGCAGGAACGAGTTGAAGAACGCTTCGGATCGTTCGCGCTCCGTCTTCGGAAACGCCGTCGTGCGGTAGATCGACTTATAGATGTTGTACGGAAGCAGCTTGATATTATCGATCACTTCAGGAGCCTGCCGATAGATGGCTCGGTTCAGCTTCTGGAATGCGCTCACCTTCGGCTCGTCGGCCTCTGGCTGCTTGGTAGGTTCTGTGGTTTGAACGCTCATTCTTAGGTTCTGCCTCATCCGAGAGACAAGCTCAGGGATCCGGACCGATCAGGAACGCCAACTTCGAGCTGGCAGCGAGAATGCTTACTTGACGACGTAGTACGAACTTACGGGCTGGATGACGCTCTTGTCGACTTGGAGCTCGCCACTCGGGAGAAGATTGATGCCGAACCAGTCGAGGTTGGCCTGGGCGGGACCGTGGGTCACCTGCCCGAGCGCGTCGTACTTGCTACCGTGGCAAGGGCAGTCGTAGCCAGTGGACGAAGCGCCGACGGTGCAGCCGAGGTGCTTGCACACAAGCGAGATCGCGCCGAGATTATTGCCGTGGCGGATAACCGAGACCTTCTGGTCGATAATGGTCATCTGAGCGCCGTCGGGGTAGTTCGCGGCCTTACCGATACTGAACTTCGAAGGAGGGCCATAGCGGACATTGGGAACGAAAAACCGGCCAAGCAAGCCACCGATGCCAGCGAGTCCGAGTGTGAAAATCCCCCAACCGCCCAAAGAAACGAAGTTGCGGCGGGTGAGCTCTTGCTTTTCGCGATCGTAGTTGATTGCCATACAGTATTATCAGATCCTTCGAACGGCCGCTCAGTGAGAGCGCGAAGGGCGGGCCGTTATCCAAGGCCGGCTGCTATTCGTCTTCATCGTCATCGTCGCGGAACAGGATGTACTTCGCGTCTTCCGCGTGTTCGAAAGCCCCTGCCGTCGCGCCCCAGATGAAAACGCCGAGGACCATCGTGCCAATGATGACACCGACGACGACGGCGTAGGTAGTTCCCGCGTCGAGGCCCATAGTTCACAGCTTTCCGCGAGGAGTACGCCAGTAGCGCGCACAGAGTTCCCCGCATAAATCGGTGCAAACATGATACCTACCCCCCGCTTGTATGTCAAGGCGACTCCCGCGCCCTTTGTGAATTTTTTCTCGAAGTTTCATCCCCCAATCGGAGGATCATATTAGGGCTGCTCACGAGGTGGCGTAGCCGAATCGGCGGATTTTGGGGAGAATGCCAAGGCATGTTAATGTGCGGTGGCGGTAGGGAGTGGCTGCGCGAGATGCCTTTCGAGGTACAGAAGGAAATCAGGGACGCTTAATCGCTGTGACGCTATTGAACGACCGGTTGGGAATGTTCAGCAACGGCGTTTATGAGGTCGTTCCTGGAAATGACACGTGTAATCAAGTCGAGAGTCAGCTTAACTGCTTGGTCGCTTGTCATGACAAGCTCGATCCCATTTAGCTTCAGGAAGACGTCTGCGGCCCTTAGGCCCACTCGCTTGTTCCCGTCTATAAACGGATGGTTCAGAACGAGTCCTGACCAGTAGACAACTGCAATCTCGGCAAGGGAGTGGTAAAGTGGAACGCCGCCAAACGACTGCTGCGTCTGGCCCACTGCGCTTTCGAGCAGATGACGATCACGAACTCCATAAGCGCCGCCGTACAAACGAATACCTTCGTTATGCAGAAACACAACATCGTCAATCGTAAGGTATCGAGGCGTCATTTTGCGAGTTCGACATACGCTTGCGCGTACTTCTCATCGGATTGGCGCGAAACGTCTTCGATCGACATCGGTTTACGAATCACTGCGCGGCCTGATTCTACTGACACGTCGACTTCGATATCGATGCCCAGCTGCGCCTTAAGTTCGGGTGAAATCAGCAGCGCCATTCCTTGTTCTGTTTCAATGAGTTTTTGAACCATGCGGTACCCTCAATCCCATATTACCAGATTTGACGCCCACTCCCCCTCACCCCGTGATCTCCGGCACCTCTAGCGAGAGGATGCGCGAGATGCCGGGTTCGGCCATCGTGACGCCGTACCAGATCGGGGCGGCTTCCATGGTGCTGGGGTTGTGGGTGATGACCAGGAACTGTGTCTCGGTGCCGAAGTCGCGGAGGAGCTCGGCGAAGCGCTCGACGTTGACGCCGTCGAGAGGGGCGTCGACTTCGTCTAGCACGCAGAAGGGGGCGGGCTTGACCTTGAGGAAGGCAAACAGGAGCGCGACCGCAGTAAGCGCCCGCTCGCCGCCGGAGAGCAGCATCAGGTTCTGCTTCTTCTTGCCGGGGGCCATGACATTGATTTCGACTCCGGTTTCCAGCAGATCATCCGGCTTCGTGAGCACGAGTTGCGTCTCGCCGCCATTGAAGAGCCGCTTGAAGATGTCCTGGAACGCTTTCCCGACCGCCTCGAAGCTCTCCATGAAGATGCCGCGCGTGCTCTCGTCGATCTCGCCGATGGCGGCGAGAAGCTTGGCTTTCGACTCCTCGCTGTCGTTCTTCTGTGACGTCAGGAACTCCTGGCGATCGACGAGCCGCTCGAACTCCTCGGCGGCGCCGGTGTTGACATCGCCCATGGCGCGCAGGTCGCGACGCATGCGGGCCACTTCACGCGGGGTGTCTTTCGGGACTTCCGGGTCGGCGTCGAGCGAGAGCGCGAACTCGGCGGTTGTGTCGTACTCCTCAAGGAGCCGCTGGGCGAGTTGCTGGGTCTGGATCTCGAAGCGCTGCTCGCGTAGCTCGTGCTTGCGGATGGCGTCGAGCGCGGTTGCGCGCACCTCGTTGAGGCGCTTAACTTCGCCCGCCGCCACATGCGCCTCGGCGTGGAGGCGCTGGCGTTCGGTCTGAGCCTTTTCGAGACTCGCCTTCTCGGAGTCGAGCGCGGCGGATGCGGCGTCGCACGCCTGGTCGCGGTTCGTCGAATGCGCCTGTAGCTGGCCGAGTTCCTGCTGGGCTTGGTCGAACTGCTCGCGGCGGCGCTTGATCTGGGTGTCGAGCCGGTCGGCGTCGGACTGCGCGCTGCGTGCGGCACGCTCGAGGCCGTTGGCCTTCTCGGTGAGACCTGCGACGGCGATCTTCTCCTGCGTAAGGCCAGACCGCAACGCTTCCTGCTCGGCGACCAGTGCCGCCAGCTTTTCGCGCTCCTGTTGGGCGCCCTGCTCAGTGTCGGCCGACGCGAGTTGGGCATCGGCAAGGGCGGCGGCGAGTTCGGCGACAGTCTGCTTGATCTGCGCGATCGTGACCGACGATTGCTCGACGCGGCGGCGGATGGTGGTCAATTGCTCGTCGGAACGCTGCGCCTCTCGCCTGAGGCGATCGCGCTCTTGCTGCGCGCCGCCTACCGCGAGGCGGGCGGCGTTGACGGCCTGCTGGCCGTTGTTCGCGGCGGTTTCGGCGTCGGCAATAGCTTTGCGTGCCGCGTCGAGTTCGGCGCGGGACTGCTCCTCGCGCTCGTTCTGCTTGGCGAGGGTCTTCCGCAGCTCGTTCAGCTCCGTCTTTCGCCCGAGGAGCGAGCTGCCTTTGCGCTGCTGGAAGCCACCCGTCATGGCGCCGGTCGGCGAGACGACCTCGCCGCTGAGCGTGACGATTCGGCTCCAGCCGTCGGCGACGCGCGAGACGGCGAGGGCATCGTCGAGGGTTTCGCAGATCAGGACGCGCCCGAGGAGTGTTTCGAGGGCGGGACGGAATTTGTTGTCGAACTCGATCAGTTCGAGAGCGGGACCGAGGAAGCCGCGCATCGACTGGGCGCGGCCCAGCGAGACGCCGCCGCGTGACGGGCGCATGCGCTCTAGCGGCAGAAACGTGGCCCGGCCCTGCCGGGTGTCCTTAAGGTACTCGATACCGTCCTTGGCTTCGGCTTCGGTAAAGGTGATGATGTCCTGGATCGAGCCGCCGAGCGCGATCTCGAAAGCAGTTTCGTAGCCCGGGGGAGCCGTGAACGCGTCGGCGACCACGGTGTAGCTGGCGTTGATCTGGCCGCGCTTTGCGGCTTGGACCACAGCCTTGACGCCCTGGAAGTAACCCTCTTGAGACGATTCCAGATCTTCGAGGGTCCGCAGACGAGCGGCGAGCGAAACGGCATCCCCACGTGCGGAGTCGGCGCGCTGTTGGGAGGCGCGGGCCTCATCGCGTGCCGCTTTGACGGCGGCGTTAGCGTCGGTAACTGCGCCTTCAGCGTCGCGAAGGTCGGCGGTCGCGTGTTCGACCTTGGATGCGGCCTTGTCGGCGTCGCGGGCAAGCTCCTTGACGGCGGTTTCGAGCCGCTCAAGCTCTTCCTTCAAAGCCGGCGCGGCGGCTTCCGCTTCGGCTGCGCGGGCTTCGGCGCGCGCAAGCTCCGCTTGCTTCATCGCCTGCTGGCGGGCGATCTGCATCGCTTCCGTGCGGCGCTGCTCTTCGCGCCACTGGAGCTGGGCAATCTGCTGCGTGAGGTCGCGGGCCTGCACATCGCCGGCACCGAGGCTCTGGTTGAGACCGTGCTGCTCCTCGCGGGCGGTTTTGGCCTCGACAGCCAGCGCGGCGGCCTGCTGGACCGCGTCGCTGTGGCTGGTCGCCAGATGCTCGAGCTCCTGTTCGATGATCTCGAGCTGGGCGCTCAGCCCCTGCTGCCTCTGGGCGGCAAGCTGGCGCTCGCTCTGCGCACGCTCGAGCGCGGTCAACGCCGCCTGATGGCGGCAGCGGCAATCGTCGAGCACCCCTTCGGCGGAAGTGAGCAACCCGTCGAGCGCTTCGGCTTTCGCCTGCGCTGCAGCGAGGTCCTGGCTGAGCGCGCCAGCGGCGGCGTCTTCGGTCGTGCGCCCGTCGCGAGCAGTGGTAAGCTCGCGGTCTGCGTTGCGCAGCTCGACGATCATGAAGTCGCGCTCGATCTGGCTCAAGCTCGCCTTGAGGCTGTTGTATCGGATCGCAAGCTCGGCCTGCTCGCGCATGGGTTCGACCTGCGCGTCGATCTCGCCAAGGATATCTCGGATACGGGTGAGGTTCGCCTCGGTGGCTTCGAGCTTCTCGAGCGCCTCGCGTTTCTTGACACGGTACTTTTTGATGCCAGCGGCCTCTTCGAAGAGGCCCCTTCGCGATTCGGGGTCGGCGGAGAGTACGGCGTCGATCTCGCTCTGGTTGACCAGTGCGTACG
>FSUB01000201.1_pt1 | contig 17166 bp, 12 predicted proteins | sample 1637331 | NCBI WGS metagenome assembly FSUB01 (sample SAMEA3914816, study PRJEB12502) | metagenome | biome: forest; material: soil | place: USA | collected 2011-09-16 | depth 0.3 m
AGGCCGAGCGACGCGGCGCAGTTGCCGTCGTAACCCCAGCCGATCGGGAGATGGAAGTTACGGGAAGCGTATGTTTGCTTCGCGATTTCCAAACCCGGCTTGCCGATACCATAGATAGGAAACGGCCAAATGGCGTATGTCTCCGGGTTCTCGCAGTTGTTGCGTTTCGGAGCATACTTGCGGGCCGGTGCGATTACGGAGATAGTTCCGCCTGTCGTTTGGCGCTCTTCGGTCGGTACCGACGGGCAAGCGGCGTTGACGCGGCCAAATAGGCTGCGTTGCGCGGGCGTAGTCAACGCCAGCGGCAACGCTACGAGGCGCGGGCAGATATCTGCGAGGCCGGAGACGGTCGGGGTATCGTCCGCCACGTCGTTCCAGTAGGTTTCGATGGCTTGCGTAGGGTCGATCACGAGCTTGCCGTGTTCGTCGCGACCGTACCGCGAGTCGAAATAGGCGAGTACCGTATACGCCATCGGAGCGAGATGCTTCTTCACGAAGTCGACGTCCTGCGTGTAGTCCCAGTAATCGAGCATCATCGCAACCAGTTCCGGGCCTTGGTTGCGGGTCTTCTTGTGCCAGCCCGATGCCTCAACGCCGGTATTGTTCGGCCCCGCCTGCTGCCAGCCGTAGTCGCCGTTAGCATACGTTCCCCATACGCTCATGGTCTCCGGGAAGAAGCCGCCCTTCGCCTTCTCGGCAAACGTCGCGCGCGCCTCCGCGATCGGCAGCGCCCGCTCGTATAAGCCGAAAAACGGGGCCATCATATCGAAGTCGCCCTCGGCGAGCATGGGGTAGTAGATATGGCGGATATTCTGGAACCAGTGGGCGTCGCCCCAACGCCGGGTGTCCGCGAGCGCTGTCTCCCCTCGGTAGCCTATGGTGAACTGGCCGCCGTTGAACTTGATCGGGAACGCCCCACGTCCACCGCAAGCCTGCATATACCGCTGCCAAGTGTACGCCTTCGTCACGCCGGTGTACTCGCCGCCAGGAAGCGACGCGACGATGTTGCCGTTCAACGAGACCGTTTCCGCGCCGGTCGCGCCGTCGATGGTTGCGGCTACGAACTGCCACTCGCCTGTCTTAAGCGTGCCCTTTGGGGCCGCGATCTCTTTCGGCCCGCAAATGAAGCGGATCGCGCTCTCGGGATGGGTGTCGAGCAGAAATCCATCGTTCTGCCCGGCGGTCAATTTGTCGAATATCCGACCGTCGCCTGCCCGCTGCGGATTGATCCACGCGGCAACCGTGAAGCCGTTGGAGGATGCCATGCTAGCTGCGGCGAATTCCGTTGGCCCTGACGCGGATTCCGAGATCAACTCACTGGTCACGGGCGAAGGGCCGCTCCTGTCGGCCGCGGCGATCTTTTTGATCTCGTCAAGCGTCAGGACGCGCCCATAGACATCGGCTCGGCCGATGTCGCCGGGGAAAACGTTTTGGTGCTCGGAATCGTAGCCGACGCGTAACGCGTGCTTGCCGCCCGGGAGCCTCGCCTGTTCATCGCCGCTGACGCGTACCCACGCATTGTCCCAGTAATGGTGCCACCAGGACTCGGTGCGTACAGCGGCGATCGTCGAATCCTTGCTCGCATCCAGCGCCGTGGCCGCGAGCTTCGACCACTGTTCCGGCGTATCGGTTTGCGCGCACGGGCATGCGATTCGCAATGCGAAGTCGCGACTCGGCGATGCCGAGACGAGCGTCCGGCTGTCCTTGGCGACGAAACCCGCCCCGGTGACCACGGCTCCGAACGTGCGGTGCAGGATGGGATCCGCGAACTTGCCTGGAGTCGGATCGAGGCCTTGGAGGGCGAGGGTCTGCGGAACGCATGTCGTCTCGTTGCGGTGGTACCAAATTACCGACGACGAGTTCGCTACCGCGAAATGATCTGCGGATTCGACCAGCGGCGTGGGCGATCCGCTCATGGTCCAAACGCCGCCGCTGTCCTCGCCCTTGATTGTCTTGTCCATTTCACGCCACGACTCCACTTCGAGCGTCGCGGTCAGGACCGTATCGGCGTGCCCCTCGCAGTGGATGACAGGCTGGTCGGCGTCGACAAAGAGGCACATAGCCACATGTGCCCCTGGCTTGCCGCCATCGATATCGATTACGCCGTCTCGAATCCGCAGGTGCTGGGAAAACGGCGCGCCGCTCGCGAACGGGTTCGGCGAAAGGGTGATTTTCACCAGTCCGACCTTGAGAAGGCGGGACACCTCGCTGTACGAGTCGGTCCGGCTGATATAGAATTGCAACGCGCCACTGGCGTCGACCCACGCCTGGATGCCGACCTCGCCATTGCCCAGCGGCATCGCCCCGCGCGCATCGGCGCTAGCGGTATTCCACACGACATCGCACGAATCGGTCGCCAACGGCGCAGCTGAGATGGGCGAACCGAACAGTGGAAGGAGAGCCGAAGCCAGTGCGAGAAGTTGTTTCATCATTGGATTGCCCGTATCGGCTTCGATGCCGCATGCCGCCTTGAGAGTGACAGATATCCAATAGTATAGCCCGTAACCGTTGATAGGACAAACTGATCGTACACGTAACTGGGCACAAGACTTGTCGTACGACACAGCTGCTTAGACAACCCGCATGGCAACGCGTACGGCACAGCTACACTCTTAGTCTCTCCGCCTCGGAGAGAAGGCCCCCACGGAGTGGGTAGAGAGGTCTTGCGGGTAGAGAGGTCCGCCAACGCCGTCGGTCATCATAGCCCTCGCTTGCGGGGGCAGGCGCGTCCCGACGGGACGGCGACGGGGGTTCCCTGTCGGGCCGATCAGGCCTTTGGGGGGGCTGTCGATTCGCGTACGACGAGTTCCGGAGCGACGAAGTGATCGCTAACGTCCACAGGTCGGTTGTCGATGCATCCGATCAGCAGCGACGTCGCGAGCACGCCGATCTGGCCGAGCGACTGGCGTATTGTCGTCAGCGGCGGCGTGACGCGCGCGGCAGCATCGACATCGTCGACGCCGACCACGGAGACGTCGCCTGGGACGGAGTATCCGAGATCGTTGAGCGAGCGAATAGCCTGGAACGCGATGTTATCGTTGCCGCAGAAGATCGCCGTTGGCGGCTCGTTCAGCCCCATCATCGCGGCGACGGCTTCGGGGACCCCTGCGCCGCTGTACGATGCGTGGTGCACGTAGCCCGGCTGGATAGGCAGGTCGTGTGCGGTCATGGCCGCGCGATAGCTCGCGAGGCGGCGGCGTGTGCTCGTGAGGTCGTCGTTGCCGGTAATGTGCGCGATCCGACAGTGGCCCAGCGTGACGAGGTGCCTGACTGCGAAAGCGCCGACTTTAGCGTCGTCGGTATCGACCGACGCGATGCCGTAGAGCTGCGAGTCGCCCGACACGGTGATGAGGGGGCGACCGAGATTGGCCAAGCCGCTGACGATGTCCGATTCGCGGACGGGCGCGATCAGCAGGAGGCCGTCGGTGCGCTGGTCCTTGAATAGCGACGCGGACTTTTCGGCACTGTGCCAGTGCCGGTTGACCAGATTGACGTCGAATCCGAACTTCTCGGCCTCCCGAAGCACGCCTTCAAGGATGCCCGACATATAGGGGTTGGTCACGGCGGCAGCCGCGCCGACGATACCGAACGCCACGCCGATCGTGTCGGTGCGCTTGCGCGAAAGTGCGCGCGCGGCGGCGCTTGGCTGATAGTCCAGGCGACGGATGCACGTGAGCACCCGCTCGCGCGTCTGCGTGCTCACATCGCCCTTGCGGTTGTTGAGCACCGCCGAAACGGTCATCGCCGAGACGCCGCATTCGCGCGCGACATCGCGTATGGTAGGCCCGCTGGTACGGCGGGGCCGCTGGGCCACGACGCGGGATTCCGTTGGTGCGGTACCGATATTCGATTGCAGTTCGTTGGCCATGCGGATCTCTTCGATGTCTGCCGGGACGTTTCGCGAGGGCGACTTCTCAACCCTATTTTACTTCATTCGCCACGTTTGGCGTTGGCTATCGAGCCGCTACCTTTCGTCGGAATCCGTCGATCCACCAATCCTCCGTGTAGTAGTTGACGGGTTGCCTCGGGTCCTGCCATTGCCTGAGCCGCGTCGACCACTGCGCTTTGAGCGAATCGTACGAGTCGACCGCAGAGTCGTACCGCATCGAGTCGCCGTAGTAGTTGAAGCTCGCCCAACCACCGTTGTTCACCGCCTTGTAGCACCACACCGCCCAGCTCCAATGCCGCGCCTGCATCGCTTGGATGAGTTCCCTCGCCGACTGCAGGTTATCGTCGGGTGCCTTCAGCTCCCCGATAAAGACGGGGGTGGGCACGGCCGGATTGTCGGCGACCTTATGAGCCTTCGACCAGCGCTCGACCTTTTCCTCTACGGTTCCGGCGGCCTTGTCGACGGGATAGTGGTCCGACCAGCCGGCATTGGTCCAGTACTTGTCGTTGAAATTCGTGTACCAGACTCCCTCGCCGAGACAGATGCGATCAGGATCGGCTTGGCGAATGGCCTCGTAGCTCGGACGCTGCAGGGAGTCCCCCGGCGAGCCTTCGGGCTCGTTGAAGAGGTCGAACGCCGCCATCGTGCCGTTGCCCTTGAAATGCTTGGCGACTTCGGCCCAGACGGTCGCCGCTTTGGCGCGTTGAACGTCGCCGGGCGACTTCAGCAGCGAGATATCCGAGTAGCCTTCCTTCTGCCCCTGCCAGATATGGTAGTCGAGGACCACGTACATGCCGCGCTTGCCAGCCTCATTGACGATCCAATCGAAGCGCGAAAAGTCGATCTCGCCTTTGGCGTTGCGGTGCCAATCGCCAGCGGCGTTCTGCAGGTTGCGGTATCCGAACGGGACTCGGATGAAATTGAAACCGTAGCTTTGAATGCGGTCGAGATCGGCAGTCGTCATCCAGTTGTCATACCAGACATCCATGAGCTCGGCGGCCTTCGCCTCGCCGAACCGCTGCTCCAGCCGTTCCAACAGGAACCGGTCGCCTTGCTTGTCGCCGCACATCCAGCCTTCGGTCACTAGCCACCCGCCGATGTTCACTCCTTGTAGAAGAACCTCATTGCCCTTCGGGTCGACGAACTTCTGGCCAAATGTGTGCAGAGGCGGCAGCGTCGCTGGCGTTGTGGACTTCGATACGGTTGGCTTGGCAGCGGGTGTGAGCTTCTTCGCCTTTGCGAAGGCGGGCGCCGCGACGAGCGCTGTTCCCAGCGAAAAGCCAATAGCGATAAGTGCCGCTGTATGGCGGTATCGGACGGATCGTTGAATCATGGTCGTTCTCATGGGACGGCATCGAGGCGAGCGAGTTCCGCGAATCTCGGACGCGTGCGACGACTAAGTCGCGGGCGGTGCCCCGCTCGATCATCAGAGCGAGGTCGAGTGAATCGTTTCGTCGTCGTCTACTGGTAGGTAGTAACGGCCGTCTGAAGGATCTTGCTGGCCGCGTTGAAGTCGTTCGGCGAATTGCAGTGGTTGTCCGACGTGCAGTCGCTGAAGCTGTATCCGTCTTTCGTCCAGTAGTTGCTGGGCGCCACACCGCCGTCGGCGGTGGACAGCGTCTGCATCGGCGTCAACGACTTCACGTGTCCGTCGGCGAACGCGTAGCAGGTCATACTGGTGTGGTTTGCGAACAGCCGACCGTTATAGCCGGAGTTGCTGATGTCCATATTCACCGATGTGGTCGAGCTGGCGTTTTGTTCGAAAATCGCGATGCACTGGGCAGGCGCTACGATCTTGGTGTACGAATTCCCAAGCGTGTTGATATCGCTGCCGCCGCTGGCGACCGATTTGAGCTGCCAGCCGATAGCTCCGTCCCCGGTCACCTTGCAGTCACCGGAGCAGAAACCAGGATAACCGCTCGTTTGATTGGAAGACCGAGCCAAGTTGGCGTTGGCGACATAGTCGAGAGGCAACGCGCTGAGGCCGTACATCTTGTTCGTGCAATCGGCGGTGCTCAGATAGCTCATCAGCGGGTCCTTGGACCGCGAAGGGCACTGGAACAGCTTGTCGGACTTGACGTAGGGGTAGATGGCAAACTCCCAGTTGTAGTAGGTCCAGCATCCGGTGTAGTTCTGGTAGGCCGCACTCGGAACCATTTCGTCGTAGTCCTGTATGTACTGCTGGATGGCGAGGCCGATCTGCTTGAGGTTCGACGAGCACTGCGACTGGCGCGCCTTCTCCCGCGCCTTCGCGAAGACCGGGAAAAGTATTGCTGCGAGAATCGCTATGATAGCTATAACTACGAGAAGCTCGATAAGAGTAAAACCATTGGACTTGCGGCTTCCGCTGCCTTGCATTGTTCGTTCCATGATTTATCCATCCTTTCCTACATTACGCAACATCGGATCGGTGAGGGCAACGCGAACACTGACGCGGTCCACGTAAACCTTACCGGTAAGGTTTACATATCTTATCACAGCCGTTTCCTGTTGTCAATGCCCTTTGCGAATCTTTCTTCAAGCAAAATTCTAGGTCTCCCCCAAGCTTGCCGCCACTTGTTGCGGAAAGGGTCCGAAATGGGAATACGTCATGGTATCAGCAGAGGAGTCAACAATGCGATTAGCACGAATTTACGCAGCGTCGGCGGCAATGCTCGCGTTGCTTGCGGCAGGGTGTTCACAGCAAACCATCAATAGCGCCAACAAGGATGTCGATCGCGACATCAAGGTGGCCGAGCAGCAGGCGGACAAACTCGCGGCACAAGCCAAGCCCGGCTTGCAGAAGCTCGACACCGGAGCGCGTGTCACGGCCGCCTTGAAGGCGAACGAGAACCTGAAAGGCGCGCATATCCGCGTCGACGCCGACCAAGGCGGCGTCAAGTTACGCGGCAGCGTCAAGAGCGCCGCGCAGAAGACGCTCGCTGGCCACGTGGCACGTGAGACGCTCGGCGACGGCAAGTCGGTCGAGAACGACCTCAAGGTCGCGGGGTAGTATGGCGATCTGTGTTGGGTGTAATACATGCAAGGTGGAATGTCTCACCGCGCCAGACCGGGAGCGTACTATCCGCGAGGCGAAGCGATATTTCGCGTGACTGTATATCGAGACGCATCCTTGCGGGAAACCACCGCGGACTTTCCACGGGCTACGTGATATAAATGCTCGGATGAGGAGTTGGTCGCGTTTTCGGTCACACGGATGACCGATGGTCTCTTAAGCGTAGTCCGGCGTAGAGTAGTCCGCGCCTGCTCCTCCTTCGCCGGTCCAACCACGACATTAGTTGCGTCATGTTGCGGAGACGGTGAAATCTTTGCGTCGCCAGGGGCCGAGTATGCGGACGCGTCGGACGCATTCGCCGGACCATCTCCCGATACCCCGTCAGCAAACACTCCGCCAGCAGCCACGTAATGCTTGTCCTCTTCGTCCGCCCAGCGGAGTAAGGTTGCGTGACTCAATGTGTATCGACCCATAATGCTTATTCTCCTCGCAGGTAGCGCTCTGACATGGCTTGCGAACACTCGAAGTACCGCAAGTAATGGTAGTTTTCATCGGCTCCGAAATCGCGCATCTTCATTGTGCTACGATAAAACGCTTCGGCCTGCGGCAAGGAATGCAGTCCTATTCTACCTTTGAAGCCGAGTCTTTACTGAGCCGCATCGCACTGGCGATCATGACGGATCCAAGTGCGCGGAACTGTGGCTCTGCCACTAATGTCTGCTGGTTCCAAGGCGCGACGGCCAGATAATCGACATAGAGTAACCTATTCCCTTTGGATGATAATAAGCGAGCGGTCTTGCCCTCCACGACGATCATCAGTGCTTGGATAGAGTTCACGCACTCAATTCCCACGAAGTGACTGATCACATTATATCGCTCCCGAACCATTTGCGCCTCTCTCACTTTCAGCTTCCAGTTCCAGTGAGCGTGTTCGGGCGCTGTGGTATTTCCATCACCGTTGCTACCGCCAATCCTGACAATATTGTTCATCGCGGCGGCAAACTTTGATCCAGCTTCTTCAGTCTGGTCTGGTGGCAGGCCGATTACGAGAGTTGCAGATACGGCTTCCCTCGTCGTTCCGTCAATAATCTGTATAGGCGTGCGTGTCATATCCAACACCTTTGGTAATCGATCATTTGAGCGTTCAAGCCTAAGTCGCATTATGGCATGTTGTCGCTAGACTCCTTGCGCCCAAGGCGGCGTCAAGCTGCGAGGCAGCGTCAAGTCGGTCGAGAACGACCTCAAGGTCGCGGGGTGAATGTCTCCAGCCGAGGCGATCGGCCGGATCAGCCATACCGCTTCCCGCCCACCACTGCCGCGTAGCGGCCTTTGGATCCAACGTCACGTTGGCGCCCTCCGCGTAGGAGCCGCCGGAGGCGTCCTTTTCCGGGATTTGCCCCATTGCCTTCAATCCTCCTCTCACATCCCAACGAAAGTTAGACAGGATACACATGCGCCCGTCTCGAATAGGGCTAGCATGTTAGATTCACGTACACTGAGAGTGGGAGTGATTGGCGCGGGAGCGTTCGCCTCCCGACGACACCTGCCCGACGTCCTGCGCGACGAGCGCGCGACGTTGACCGCCGCTTGCCGGCGGGACCCCGAAGCGCTTGCGACGGTCGCGGATCATTTCAGCATTCCGGGCCGCTACTCGGACTGGCAAACAATGCTTGCCGAAGAGCCGCTCGATGCCGTGATCATCGCGACGCCGCATGACCAGCACGCCGAGCAGGCGATCGCGGCGCTTGATCGCGGGATCCATGTGCTGCTCGAAAAGCCGATGGCGATCACGGTGGAAGAGGGCGAGAGAGTCGCCGCCGCCGCGAAGGCGTCGGGTTGCGTGCTCGCGGTTGCGTTCAACGCCCCGTATTGGCGGCACACGACCGCCATGCGCGAAGGGCTGCGCGAGGGTAAGATCGGCACGCTGGAGTCGGTCACGATCCGCTGGAGCGGATCGGCGGCAGCGGTTTTCGGCCGCGCGCCGCTCCCGGAGACGATGCCGGGGATCGTCAAGCCTACACTGTTCCGCGCCGACGCCGTCGCGAACGGCGGCGGCTTCCTCTTCGATGGCGGCGGGCACCTGTTCAGCGAACTGCTGTGGGTCACCCGGCAGAAACCCGTCGAGGTAATGGCCCTGATGGACCGTGTACCAGACGATATGCGGGCGAGCGTCATGGTGCGCCTCGAAAACGGCGTGATCGCGCAGATCATCGCAATCGGCGACAGCGACTATACCGAACGCCGTATTCGTTCGTCGTATGCCGGTAGCTCCGGCGGCGTCGTCGCGAACGGCATTCCGTTCTCCGTCGCTTGGAGCGAGCCGGGTCGTACCGAGACCGAGAAGGAAGAGGGCCTGCCCAATGTGCCGAGCCCGGTTATTAACTGGCTCGACTGCATCGCCGAAGACCGCGAGCCGCTCGGCTCGATAGAACATGCGCTCATGATTACGCGGCTCCTCGCGGCATCGTACGAATCCGCCACAACCGGCAAAGCCGTGAAGGTGTGACGTCGGTCGCCAGCCCCGTTTCGATCTAGGTGCCCTCGCGCACCACTCCCCGATATTGACTACGAGAACTCCATGATGAACTACAAACCTTCCCTACACCAGGTCGCCGCTGTCCTCGTCGCGCTGCTCACGATAGCCTCGCCTTCTGCGAAGGCGGACAGCACGCTGCCGTTTCTCAGCCCCGTCTTCGGCGACAATATGGTCTTGCAGCGTGACGCACACGACCGCATTTGGGGATGGACCGCGCCGGGGACGGCGGTCGTCGTGACCCTCGCGGGCAAGGCATACACCAGCAAAGCCGACAAGTCGGGCCGCTGGATGGTAAGCACGGACCCGCTCCCAGCGGGGGGGCCGTATGAGGTCACGATTGCGGGACCGGAAACGAAGACCCTGAGCAACGTCATGCTCGGGGACGTCTGGCTCTGCTCCGGGCAGTCGAACATGGAGATGGGGATCGGCAACGTTACGAACGCACAGTCTGAAATCGCAAGCGCGAACTACCCCAACATCAGGCTCTATCGCGTGCCGCATAACATTGCGGCGACGCCCCAACTCGTGGTTACCCCTATCGCAGACCCCAACACCCAAGTTTGGCAGCCGTGCTCGCCCGACACCGTCGCGAAGAGCGGCTGGTCGGGCTTTTCGGCGGCGGCGTACTTCTTCGGGCGGCGCTTGAACAAGGATTTGAATATCCCTATCGGCCTGATCACCGATCCCTGGGGCGGAATGCCCGCCGAGGCGTTTGTCAGCGGCGACACGCTAAAGAAGCTCGACGACTTCAAGCCCGCCGTCGAAGCGCTTGCTTCCGCCGAAAAGGCGGCTTCGAGCGAACAGCAAGCAAAGCAGGCGTTCGACACGTGGTACGCCAAGAACGATCCCGGCTCCGCAGCGCCCAATTGGGCGACGCTGGACGTTGATGGCGCGAAGTGGGCGCCGATCAAACTCGGGACGCCGTGGGAAAGTGCCGGGATTCCCGAACTGTCGGCATTCGATGGCATCGTCTGGTACCGATTGGCGTTCGACGCCCCTGCGGAATGGGCTGGCAAAGATGTCACGCTCAGCCTTGGCGCGATCGATGACGACGATACGACATACTTTAACGGCGTCGAGATTGGTTCGACCATCGGCTGGCAGAAGTTCCGCAACTACACTGTGCCGGGGAGCCTGGTGGTCGCCGGTCGCAACGTGATCGCCGTTCGCGTGCTCGACACTGGCGGCGGCGGTGGCATCTACGGGCCCGCCGACGGCGTGTGGACATCGCTCAAGGGCGACGCGACCAGCAAGATCGCGCTCGGCGACAAGCCGTGGACCTACCGCATCGCCACCCCGTTTGCGGGCCTTCCCGCGCCGCCGGCTGTGATCGATTCCAATCAACCGTCTACCCCGACCGTGCTCTACAACGGGATGGTCGCACCGCTTGTCCCGCTCGCGATCAAGGGCGCGATCTGGTACCAGGGCGAGTCGAACGGCGGGCGAGGGTTCCAGTACCGCTCCCTGATGCCTGCGCTGATCCAGGATTGGCGGGATAAGTTCCAGAGCGGCGACTTCCCGTTCTTCATGGTTCAGCTCGCGAACTTTGCAAAGGCGAAGTCGAGCCCGCTGGATAGCGGCTGGGCGGAGGTCCGCGAAGCGCAACTGATGACGACGCAATCGTTGCCGAAGGTCGGAATGGCGGTCGCCATCGATATCGGCGACCCGGTCGACATCCACCCGAAGGACAAGCAGGATGTCGGCGAGCGTCTCGCGCTCAACGCCCTCGCGATCGCCTACGGGCAGAAGATCGAATACTCGGGGCCGATCTACAAGTCGATGAAGGTCGAGGGAGGGTCGATACGTCTCTCGTTCACCCATGACGCGGGCTTGAACGCGAAGGGCGGGAAGCTGACCGGCTTCTACGTCGCCGCAAGCGACCATGTTTTTGTGCCCGCCGACGCCGCTATCGACGGTAACACCGTCGTCGTGTCTGCCGAAAGCGTCCCGTCGCCGGTAGCCGTCCGGTACGCGTTCGAGATCTGCCCCGACGCCAACCTCTACAACGGCGCCGGCCTGCCCGCGAGTCCGTTCCGCACTGACATGTGGCGTCCCGTGACGACGGCCCCGGCCAACTAGCGCGCGCGCTGGTTGGCGACTGCCTCGTTGGTGTACAGCGGGCGGTCGTAGACTCGCATCGCAAGGATCGCGCCGTCGAGTGACGGCGCGATTTTGGCATTTGCGGCGCCGTTAACGTCGTCGAGGTTGGGATGGAAACGGCCCCAACCGTACGACCGCTGCGCGCCTCCGTCGCTGAGGCGGCCATCGATCACCCAGGTGATCGTCTTTGGGCCGCCGTCGACAATTACTGTCGCCGCCAGCGGCTTGCCTGACGCAATCAAGCCGGGGTCGCACTCCCACGCGCTCTCGGCGAGCCCCATTCCGTGCATGTGCGTGTTCGCATTCCACATCGCCCCGCAAAGCCCGACCTTGAGGGTCGCGCGATCCGTCAGCGTAAGCGTGACGCCCACTCCGCGCTCGTCTCGGCTGTCGAACAGCAGTTGATGGGGTGCGAGGCTGTCGAAGCGGACGACGAAGTCGAGGCTAAATCCGCCGCAGTCTCGGAAGAGGCGCGGGAACTTGGCCGTCGCGGCCTCCGGAGAGAGCCCGTCGACGCCCATGGCGTCTGTCGCGGGCTCGCGCCACAGCCAAGCGAGCAGGTCGGGTGAGAGGCAGTGGCTGCGCGCGATGGTCTTTTGGGTTTCGGTAACAAAGATAGCACCGTCCTGCTCGATAAAGTCGGGATAGCTGATCCGCGATGCCACGTTGTCGTCGTAGAGCGCGATTTCGGGCTCCGACCAGGCGATCCGCTTGCCGCCCGGGGCATCGACTTCGACGCCGCCGAGCAACCACACGGGGTTGCGCCCGTCGTACCACGCGTCGCCGTGGTTATGGAACCAGTAAAGGAACTTCCCGTTGCTGAACCGTCGAACGAAGTTCGCTGCGCGCGGATGCTTCAGCTTGCGCGCACCGGGGCTATAGGTCATGTGCTCAGGCGGGGTCCACGTGTGCCCGTTGTCCCGCGAGTACGCGTGGCAAGGGTGGCCGTCAATGGTCCGGTAGGTGCAAAAGAGCGAGCCGTCGGAAAGCGCGGCGACATTGTGCTCGTCGGCGACCGCATTGACAACGGCGCGCAGGCCGATATCGCCGTCGGGCAGCGACTCCCAGGTGGCGTCGGCGGGATTGTCCACGGCCAGGATGTCTCCGCTCGCTAGGATACAGCCTTCGGAACGCTCCATGAAACCGTGGCCGAACTTCCCGACTTTGTGCAGACCGATATAGACGCGGCCATCCGCAACCAGCGGCTTCCCGACGGTCCAAAAGAAGCGCACTTTGCCCTGATACGGGTTTTCGCGGTCGATCTCGAACTCGCGCACAGGAATCTCGTATCGCCTGGCCGACCATGTCTCGCCGCCGTCGTCCGAGTAGCGGAAGACATAAGCGCCGAGGGTGTCGACGCGCCTGGCCGCATACTCGTCGTCCGCGATCACGCGGCGCAGGTTGTCGATGTTGTAGACGTAAAACACGTAGACGCGCCCAAGCGGTCCGCCAACGGCGGGAACATGCAACGGCATGGCCCACGACGCTTCCGGGCCGTCGGCTGGCTCGATCAGGACCGGTTCCGACCAGGTCGCTCCTTGGTCATGCGAGCGGATAGCGATTACGTGCTGGCCGGGTTCGCCCTCCTCGCCCGCACCGGTCGTGAGCACGCAGAGCCACGACCGATCATTGAGCGTCGCGACATAGGGCTGATCGGCATAGGACCGCGACGGGATCACATTCCCGCTGGCCAGGTTGCGCGGGTCAGTTGAGTTAGGCATGGGATTATCGGCTTACGCGCTCTCTGCCTTTCGGGTACTCATGGCAGAGGTAAAAGCGCCTCGGCTCGTCCTCGTCGATGGTCGGGAACCGCTCCATTGCGCCCAGGAAGCAGTTGTCGTTCCAATCGTCGCAGACGCTGGAAACTTCACCGGACGCGGTCGCGCCCCCTTCTTCTTCGCCCCAAAATTGGTGGATGGTTCGGGGCGGAATATGCAGGCTCTGACCGGGTAGCAGCCGAATGCGCCCGTACGGCTCAAGCGTCCGTGGGATGCCATCGACGCTGATCGCGTGCGGCTCCAGGAGCGGCTCTCCGAGCGCGTCGGTCGCGCAAAGCTGCACGATGATCGCGCCGCTTTGACCGCGGTGGATGATATCCTCGCGTTTCGAGCGGTGGTAGTGCGCGGGCGCGCGCTGGCCTTCGGGGTCGTAGATATACTTCTCGGCGTAGGTCTTCGGATACCGCTCGTCACCCACTCGTCCGTTGCGCAGCGTGAACAGGGTGCGCCCGATCTTGTGGAACTCGCCGCTTCCGAAGTCGGTGACATCCCAGCCTAGCATGCAGTCGCGAACCTCGTCCATCTCGGGCCCGACGTCGTCCCACTGTTCCGTGCTCCAGAAAGCATAGGGCGGCAGCCGAAGCGAGTGCTGGGCGAAGATCTGCATCGCAGACTCGATGCTGGTGTTGATTTGCGATCGTTTTAGGTTTGGCATTCTTACTGTATTCCAGGCGTTGCAATATCGTCAGGAGTGTATGGCGCGGTTACGCGTATGGGACATTCTTACCGACAAGGAAGAACTTGCGGTCCGGGTACCAAAGCACGCGCTTGCCTTTGCGGTTGGTAAAGCTCGAATAGAGCGCGAAGTCGGCTCGTCCGCCTCCAAAGCCAATCGCTACTCCGTCGTTGTCGGCGAAGAAATCTGATTCTTCGAACCAGATCGGCTGTTCGGCATCCGGACGGAACTTGCCGATGAACGCGATCACGGGGCGACGGTTATGGTGCGTGTCTTCGGGCTTCCAGCCGTTGAAATGGCCGTCGTGGCCATGAAGGAACAGCACGTACGACCCCGGTGCCAATTCGAAAATCGGGCAGGGGCTAATCGGGTGCAACAGCAACTCGCCATTGTCTCGATTGCGTATCGGCTTCGGAGCGCTCCACGTGAACCCGGCGTCGGACGACACCGAATAATACGGATTTCCGGTGCGCGTGCGTAGGGACGTGAACAGCCTGCCGTCGGGCAGAGCCACGATCGCAGGCTCTTGGACGACGCTCATTTCCGGGCAGCCCGGATACGGCACCTGCAACGCGTCGTCGTTCGACGCGATCCAGGAGATCGCGAGATCGGACGGATCGGGGTCGTCGTAGAGGTTCTCGAACCGCATGAACTCGACGACGCTATGCTTCGCCGTCCAACTGTCGGTCGGAGGCGCGCACGCGACCGCCGGGCTGACCCAGCGGGTGAAGCCAACGAAATACTTGCCGTCCGAAACCCGTGTCGGTTTCTGCCAGACGATCCAGTTCGACGGCATCGCGGCGTCCGGGTTGTCCCACTTGCTTCGCGGCATGGGAATGATCGCTTCGGGCGACCATGTAACGCCGTTGTCGTCGCTATAGATGCCCGCCATCAGGCCCGTAGTGTGGGCGAAGATGTCGTTGACGCCGATGTGCTTATTGTAAAGCACGTAGATGCGCCCCGACGCCGACACCATGGGGAAACCCCAGCTCGCCATCGGGCCGTGACCGGGAATCGAGCCGCTGGCGATAATCTTCGGCGCTGTCCACATTACGCCCTCGTCGTCGCTGCGGACGAATACGAGCCGCTGGTCATCGCAGCCCTCGATCGTGCTTTGCGTCCATACGGCCATGAGGGAGCCGTCCGGACCGTCGAAGACGAGGAAGTGCTCGTTGCCGGTGTCGTGGGTGGAACCGTCCGAACTTCCGGGCTTATAGACGAGATAGTCGGGTTTGGTACGTTGTAATTCTATTTCGAAATCCATGGTTGTCGTTCCTGTCTTAGTCATCGTTTCGATACTTGGCTGAGGTTCTTGTCAAATGCGGCTCTCAGAACCGCCATACGCGCCGTCGGGTTTGGCGACGGAGTTGTGACACTCTTATCGTCTCCCACTTCCAGGCTCCAGCCCTGCCATTCGCGGAAGGCGTGGTAGCTCCAATCCCAGTGGTTTTCTTCGAGCACGTCGATCACATCGGCGAGGTACTTGTCGGCGCCTTTCGCCCATCGGATCGCGCTGAACTCGCCAATGTAGATTTGCACGTGGTTGTCTTTGGCGAATTGGGCGGCTTCGCTAAGGTCCTTGCGAATCTGGTCCTTATTCCATTCGACGCCGCCGATGATTCCCGGATAAATCGGCCCCATCGGCCGCTCCGGGAAGGCCCCTTGCCCCGTGAACATCCCCGGATCGTACATGTGCACGCTGTAGACGATGCCGGGCACGTCGAGCGGTTCGAAATACGTGAGAGAGTTTACGCCCGTCGGGTCGGGCTCAATGACGATCGCGTGATCGCGATCGATGGCGCGTACCCGCTTGGCGGTCTGCTCGGCTAATTCGCGCCAGTCAAGGAGCCCTGTATCGATTTGGACCTTCATCGGTTCGTTAACGAGGTCATAGCCCCAAATCTGGCGATTGCCGCGGTACTTTCGCGCGATCTTGTCCCACTCCTCGCCGAACCGATCTTGCCACTCGGCATCGGTGAGTATTCGATACACGAGATTCGAGTCTCTCCCTCCAGGTGCCGTATGCATGTCGATCAGCACGGTTATTCCGGCTTTCTTGAAGTACGGCAGCATGTCGTCGAGATGCCCAAGGCACGACCACAGCCATTTGTCATAGGCGGCGTAGTCTGCCGTATTGGCCGGTCCGTTCGGGAACGAGTCCCACAGGAGTTGCCAGCGGACCAAATTGACATGCCATTTCGCGAGCTCCGCGATGTCGTCGGGTCCCATCTTAGGATCGATCATCACCCCTCGGAGCGCGCCTGGTCCGTGCCCCGTGTAGACGGGGCCGGAAACGTTGAGCGGGTGGGGAACATAAGCGCGCCCGGAAATTTTGACGACCGGCAACTTGAAATCCGCTTCGCCCGTCGATTCTTGGAGACCGAGAATCAAGGTCGCGCTAGTGGCCCCTTTCGGGATTGCCGTCTGGAACGAGAGCGGCTTCCAGTCGTACGACAACGGGAAGGTCGGGCCGTTCCCATTGGCTTCATCGTAAGTGTCGGGCCGCCCGGGAGCGACCATGTGTACCATCGCCTTGACACCGTTGTAGCTATGAGCGGGCTGGGAGACGTTCCTCGCGCGCGTCAGCACGGTCACCCATATTTTGTCACCGGCGATCTCGCTCAATGGCAAATCGAACGTCGCGCCGGTCCATCCCGGCCCGTCGCCCGCCGATCGGTTCGTCACAGCAACGTAGCTTGAACCGTCGGTGTCGGTAGCGATCGACGTCGTCGCCGACCCTGCGAACGTCCATCCGCCGTGGCTCGCGGTACCGTCCCACTCGGTCAGCGGAACCGGAGTTCGCACTTGAGGGGCCGCTTGAGTTGCCGAAATCGAGACGGCGGCAATGAGTGCGATCGCGCAGGCGATCTTGTTCGTATTTGACATGTTGTTTCCAGACTCGGATGAATGGCGGCTCGAAGCGAACGAAGCTTCCCCTAACCGCCCTGGTACTGGGCGTTGCTGCACGCTGTCGTGAAGTTCAGGCAGGACGAGTAGGTTGTGCCGTTTTGCGTCGTGCCGGTCGTGTTGTAGAAGCGGTCGACGCCGAGCGTCTTCGTGTGTCCGTCGGCCCAGAGGACGTTGCAAAGGCCCTGATGCCGCGCAAACGGAGCCGCGAAGATCGCGTCGTTAGTGAGATTGCCTCCGTCGAGACCCTGGGTCCAGGACGGAGAGTTGCCCGAGATGTCGAAC
>FSUB01000219.1_pt1 | contig 16682 bp, 12 predicted proteins | sample 1637331 | NCBI WGS metagenome assembly FSUB01 (sample SAMEA3914816, study PRJEB12502) | metagenome | biome: forest; material: soil | place: USA | collected 2011-09-16 | depth 0.3 m
AGGCGGGCGGACGATTGGAACTTCATTTCAACTCTCCTTGAGTGGTTTTGCATAACGACTGGCGAACATTATCGTTCATCACTGAACTACAATCCATCATAGCACGACAGGTTGCAGTGTGTCAATAGTAGTGCTATAAAAAATATACCGCTATTTTTTCGCGGTCACGCTGTGGAGCCACGACTCGGCATCGGCGGTCCATTGCGACGCCGGGATGTCCGGCGCTAGGCGGACGCCGTAGCCATGCCCGCCGGTGGAGTAAACGCGCCCCTCGACCGGCGCGCCGATGGCGGCGGCGTGTTGGGCATACGCCTCTACGCAGAAGTGGGCATCGTCGCGGCTTTGCTCGAGCAGCATCGGCGGCATTCCGACAAACGGCTGTACTTCCGGCTGAACGGCTCCGGTCTCTTTCTCGATCAAGAACGCGGGATAGATCGGCAGGGAGAAATCCGGGCGGCACGAATAGCCATCGGCTTCGTCCTCTGCGGGATACGAGCGAATGCCATTGGCGATAGCGAGGCGCGTCACCAAGTGGCCGCCAGCCGAAAAGCCGAGGACGCCTACGCATTCGGTATCTATGCCGAACTCAGACGCGTGCGCGCGAATCCACGAGATCGCACGCTGACCGTCTTGAAACGCGCCATCGCGGTTGTCGGGGCATCGGTAATGGAGAACGGCGGCTGCATAGCCGATTCCGTTGAGCCATGTTGCGACTTCGCTGCCTTCGAGGTCTGCGGCGAGGATCTGGTAGCCGCCTCCAGGGCAGACGATCACGCATGGACGGGGCGCTGGATCGGAATGCGGATAAACGAAGATCTCGGGTCCCGTGATGCCGCCCAAGCGAATGATCGGCCCCTTGCCTTCATCGATATCGTGCCCGGTTTCGGCGGTCGATTCGCCTGGCGCAAGGCCCGGCCACAGGGAGTAACGCAACGCGTGTTTCATAAGATTGCCTCGATAAATGGTGTGAGACTATTTACGATCTATAGCCGCGAAATGCCTGCTGGCACAATGATGTTTAGGGCGTTTGGCACGATTTCGATCTCGACCGGCGTGTCGCCGATAGGGTCCCCGTCCAGTTGCGCGGCAACTTGAGGTTGCGATTCGATGCGCACTTTACGTGCGCGGTAGTACCGGAAACGGGGGTCGCCCAGGTGGCGACGAGCGAGCATAAGCATGACCTGTCCCACGAAGCCGATGCGATGTAGCGGCGGCTTCTCGAAGATGCATACGTCCAGCCAGCCGTCGTCGATCGCCGCGAAAGGCGCAATCTTGACGCCAGCCAGCGCGTAGTTCGAAACATTGGCAACGACGGCTAGGAACGCGTCGAATGTGACGACTTCATCGTCCAGGCTGAGGGTCATCTTGCTCGGCTCGTATTTCGCGAGTGCGGCGAGGCCGCTCATAACATAAGCTCCGGGTCCGACGATGCCCTTGAGCGGAAGGAAGACGTCCCGAACGGCTTCGGCATCGATGCCGAAACTGGCCATCAGGAGAAAATACCGGTCGTTTTGGCGACACAGGTCGATCTTCTGGGTTCGGCCTCCAAGCAGAACATCGACTGACGACGCGATATCGGGCCACGGTATGCGGAGTTCGGAGGCGAGGATATTGCTTGTGCCGGTCGGAATGACGCCAAGTGTGGCCGATTTGCCACGCGCCTGCGCCGCCATGAGGCCATTGACGACCTCGTTCACGGTGCCGTCGCCACCGACGGCGACGATCGCGTCGAACTTGCCCGACATCGCGCCGTCGAATGCATGGCGCTCCGCATCTCCGGCGGCATCGGTATATGAGATGGCGGGCAACTCGGATTGGAACGCTTCGACGAGTTCGGTTTGGACATCGTCGGTGCGATGCTGTCCAGCCGCGCTATTGACGATGAGCAAGAACTTCATTCGAAGCTTATTTTAGCACAATCACGCGATCTGGCAATTGTTGTCGTATATTGAATATGGGTGATCGGCTTCTATTAACATATCATAATATCTACAAATTCTCAGCCTAATATTCCGGCAGAACGAATCCGACAATACCAAAGAACAGCTTCAAAGCCAAGCGCTAAAGCGCACTTGATCGTCAAGGGTACCTAATCTATGACTCATGCAATAAAATCCCTGGCAGCCCGGCGCCAGTCTCGCATGTCGGGTTTTACTTTAGTCGAGCTAATGATCGTCATCCTGATCATTGCCACACTCATGAATATCGCTCTACCCAACTTGGTTCGAGCGCGGGACACCAGCCGCGCGAAGGCTTGCATCCGCAACTTGCGAGGCATACAGGCCGCGAAAGAGCAATGGGCCATGGAAAACCGCATCGGTGACAACTCGGTGTCGGTAACATGGGCGAATATCTCGCCGTTCATGAGGCAGTCGAACGGGGCAGCCGGCCCTGTCTGCCCCGCATCCGGTGCCGTGTATACGCTGGGCACGATTAACGTCGATCCGGTGTGCCCGACCTATCCCATCTCTCATTCGCTTACGCTCAACTAGACTCGCGATACGCGTTCTCTATGGCGCCTTGCCCCGCTCCTTGTAACAGGCGGCGGGGCTTTCAGACGTCGGGCAGCAGACGAATCGCTTGGTCGGCGTGCGACAAGGCGACTTCACGCAATGAGAATCTAGATTCTTTTTTCGTCATGAAAGATTCTGTGTTAGAATGGAGTCAGGAACCCGCCCTTAGCGGCAATTGAGAACGTTCCGAGGACTTTGCCGTAATGACCGTTTCCGCTCCCTCCCGCAACCTGAACGAAGAACGCGAAGACACGGTGCTCAATGAGGCGTTCGCTCAAGCGACCGCCGGCGCCATCACCCGTCCCAATATCTTGCAGCGCGCCCTATTTCCCCGCTTGCTAAGCCAAGATACGGGAATTCTTGTGCCTACCGCGTCGAACGCCGGCAGGCTCGAAGCCGTTTTTGTCCCATCGCTCACGAACTGGCCCGACGCCGGTTCTAAGCAGCGCCTTTTCGTGATCGGCCCCGATCGCGGCGTGCTCGACGATTATGCGCACCGGTTGATTCCCTATATCCAGGCGCTCGCAGCCGCCGATGGGCAGGGGCGCACCGTCTATTTTGCCGAGGACGGGTCTCCCGCGACTTGTGATCGCTACCAACCCGACGGAACCGTCGCGGCGCAAGTCGGCGAGCATCCGCTCTACGGCGACGTCGATCTAGTCGTGACGTGCTTCTCCGAGTTTCGCGCGCTTTTCTTTGGTTCGGGCGGAGTCAACGGCATCGCGCAGCCGGTGGTGGACGATGCCGAGGAGTTCGCCATTCATCGGCGCGACCTCTTCTATTTCGACGAAGCGCACGGCTACAGCCGCGAAGAGTTCGTGGCGTTCCTACGGCTGATCGAGTTCTTGTTCGCTGAAGACCTCGATGTGGTCATTGGATCCTCGACGCTTCCGGCGAGCGCCCTGGAGGAGCTATCGTTCCTCGACGTGCTCTACCTGCCCGACGCCAACGAGGAGCCGTTGCGATCGATTCGCTATGTCACCGAGGCGGAAGGTGGGTGGCTATCGCTGCGCGTGTCTAATCAGCTTCGCGCCGCAAAGCGCGCGATCTTGGTCGGCAACGACGCGGGCGAGGTCGCCCACATCGCGGATATCCTTGGGGGAGCGTTTGATCGCGAGCCGATCATCTATCTTTCCGGCATGCGAGCGGACGACCGGCGGGCGGTTTATTCGGTCCTCAAGTGTGCGGAAGCATCTGGAGATGGGTACATATTGATCGCGGATGCGGCGGCGACCGAATGCGCCGACCTGAGCGCGGACCTTTTGGTGACGGGCGTGTGCGCGCCCGAAGGCCTGCTGAGGCGATCTGGACGCTGCAACCGGCGCAACGATTTCAGTGAAGGGACGATGTTGGTCGTCGAATCGCTGGCCTATGTGCCGACGCGTCGCATGCCGGCCGATGTGCAGAGGGCGTATATCGAAACGCTTAGCAATTTGACGCTGCCGACGCCGTTCAAAGCGGCGGCATGGATACCGTTTGTCGGCTGAAATTCGACCTAAGGTCGATCGTATCCGGCAAGTGCACAATCCAACGGAGTGGCGCACCTAATGGTTATACGGAACGAATCGACCCGCAGCCGCTGTTAGTGGAATGTGGAACATTGGCGCTTGGCTCGTCGCCGAACGAAACATAAGAATGTTTGGCGGGCAAAAAAGGCCTAATGGCTGGTATGTAATAGCCATAATAATAAAGTGATATGCTATAATAGGGTGTGATGAGATCTGCGATGCACCGCCTCGCTTACTTGCTTCCCCTTCCACACACCCTCGGTGCGATATCGACCGGGGTCGACGCGACGCGCGGCAGAACGAACAGCAAGCAGCAACCCGAAGCCTCCCCAGGTGGGGCAGGAGGTGGAGCGATATGAGTAGCATTAGAACGTCCATAAACTGTCATTGCGGCCAGCGGGTAATCGCCCGGGATGTGATGCAAACGGGCTTCTACTTGAGGCTTTTCGGGCCAAGCTACGTATACGTCAAGTATCGTTGCTCACGCTGCAAAAAGCTCGGCGAGCAGTTCGTCAAGCAAGAAGAGTGGGACGGCGGTATTCTGCGCAATGCGGCGGAGGAGATCGCAGTCGACGACAAAGAGCGATTCGAAACGCTCGGTCCGATAGACATCAACGAAGTGATCGACTTCCATTTTCAGCTTGAGAATGTGAGCGACCTGAAAGTCTTCGAACCCCCGCATCCACCTGCGAAAAAGGTCAAGCAGCGTAGCTCAACTGAGCGCTAGCGTACTGGGCCGATGCGGTCGCGTCGCGACCGGCGGCGATGCTAGCGGTTGAACTTAGGCGCGGCGATTCCCACCCTGGGAGCGCGCGACCAACGCTTACGAGAATTCTGAATGGCTAACCAACTCACCACGCAAGACGTGGCTCAAGTCGCCTCCTTGGCGCGCCTAGAACTCACCACTGACGAAACCGAGCGGCTCAGGGGCCAACTGAACGACATCCTTGAACAGTTTGCTCGTCTGCAAGAGCTAGATACGACGGACGTCGAGCCAACCTCGCATTCCATCCCAATGCGCAATGTTTTTCGGGAAGATATTGCGAAGCCTTCGTTGCCACGCGACGCGGCGACCAAGAACGCGCCTGAAAAGCGCGACGGAAACTTTATCGTCCCGCAAATTGTTGACGCTTAGATGACGGAGAGACCGGGTCCTTATGGCTGTTGTATCGAAATTGGATGAAGATATCGAGCGCGTGATCTTGAGCGAAGAGCAGATCGCCGCCCGAGTCAAAGAGTTGGCAGAAGAGATTTCCCGCGATTACGCCGGCAAAGATCTCATGCTCATTGGCATCCTCAAGGGATGCGTCGTTTTTCTCAGCGACCTGATTCGTCAGATCGATATTCCGCTGTCGTTCGACTTTGTCGCAGTGTCCTCATATGGCGCCGACACGAAGTCGTCGGGCGTCGTTCGTATTCTGAAGGATCTCGACGAGAGCGTTGAAAGTATGCACGTGCTGGTCGTCGAGGATATCGTCGACACAGGATTGACGCTTCGCCTGTCGTACCTTTTGGAAAACCTGCGCTCTCGCCGTGCCGCGAGCGTCAAGGTTTGCACACTCTTGGACAAGCCGTCGCGACGGCGAGTCGATGTCCCGGTCGATTACCGGGGTTTCACGGTCGAAGACCAGTTCGTAGTCGGCTACGGGCTCGATTATCAGGGCAAGTACCGAGGCCTTCCATATATTGGCCTCCTCAAGCCCGAGATCTATGGCGGGGGTTAACCCGGCACCTTGCAGTGGCTGCTTGTCCGCAATTCCGACGAGCAGCCCGGTGACCATGATTCGCTTCTCCCCACCGCCTTCATTTTAGCGACCGCAGTCGTGTTGCTACCAGCCTATCGTTCGTGAGAGACGTACGCGAGGCTCGGGTTAGCGTCCGTTGCGTTAGTTTCGCCGCAATTCACGACCATCGCAGCATCGTCGCCGTCTCGTTCCGACCCGTCGTCCGAAGCAAACTTCGACGCGGATATCAGCACGCATTTTCCGTCTCGCTCCCCAATCCTGTGAGAATCGACTCGCAGTGATTAGTTATAGGTAACTTACATTCCGATGCCACAAGAAGAAAACGAACAAACAACCGTAGCGGCTGTCGCGCCTGCGCCCCCCGCCCAAGATGCCCCGAAGCCCCCGCGCGAAAATCGCGGACGAGGACGAGGCGGCGACCGGCCCGACCGCGGGGACCGAGGTGATCGAGGCGACCGTGAACCGCGCGGCGACCGCAACGATCGCGGAGATCGCGGCGACCGTGGGGACCGCCAAGACCGAGGCGATCGCCAGGATCGCGGCGACCGGCAAGATCGCGGCGACCGCGAGCCGCGCCCCGATGGCGCGCCGCAAGGCGACGCGAGCGAGGGCAACCAGGGCGGCGCGATGCAGTTCGCGCAGGGCGTCCTCGAAATCCTGCCCGAAGGCTGGGGCTTCCTCCGCCGAGGGAATTTCGATCAGAACGGCCAGGACATCTATGTCGCTCAGGCCCAGATCAAGCGGTTCAACCTCCGCACCGGAGACACGGTCTTCGGCCAAGTCCGACCGCCAAAGGATTCGGAGAAGTATTTCGGCCTGCTTCGAGTCGACAAAGTAAACGGCGTCGACCCCGAAGTGGCCCGCCATCGCGCGAACTTCGACGAACTCGTACCAATCTATCCCGACGAGCGCCTGGAACTCGAAGTCAATCCGGCCGATGTGCCCGCGATGCTGACGAGCCCTCGCGAAAATCCCGACCCGCATGGCTTGACCGCGCGCTTTATCGACCTCATTGCGCCGATCGGCAAGGGCCAGCGCGCTATTATCGTGGCGCCGCCTAAGGCCGGTAAGACGACGATCCTGAAGACGATCGCGCTCTCTATCGCCGTGAACCATCCCGATGTCTACCTGATCGGCGTGCTGATCGACGAGCGGCCGGAAGAGGTCACCGACATCCGCCGGTTCGTCGATCGCGCTTACGAAGGCCGAGCCGACGCCGGCAAGCCGGTCGGCGAGGTGGTCTCGTCGACGTTCGACGAGCAGCCCGAAAACCACATGCGCGTCGCCGACATGGTGCTCGAAAAGGCCAAGCGCCTCGTCGAAACAGGCAAAGACGTCGTCATTCTCCTCGACAGCCTCACCCGTCTCTCGCGAGCGTCGAACCTTACCGTCACGCCGAGCGGACGTACCCTCCAGGGCGGTCTCGACCCGGCGGCTATCTACCGACCGAAGCGCTTCTTCGGCGCCGCCCGAAACATCGAGAAAGGCGGCAGCCTCACGATCGTCGCATCGGCCCTCGTCGAAACCGGCAGCCGCATGGACGATATCATTTTCGAAGAGTTCAAGGGTACCGGTAACATGGAACTCAAGCTCGACCGAGGCCTCGCCGAGCGGCGAATCTACCCGGCCATCGACATCAAATCGTCGGGCACCCGCAAGGACGAACTGCTGTACGACCAGGACAGCCTCAAGGCTGTCTGGCTCCTCCACCGCGCCCTCGCCGGCCTGCAGTCGGCGGAAGCGACGGACTTCCTGATCGAGCGGCTCAGCAAGACCAAGAACAACAAGGAATTCCTGACGATGGCGAGCAAGGTCGGCGGGTAGTCCGGTTGGGGAGAGCCGCATTACGGTCAACCCGACAGTGGTCCGTTGTCGTTCGACAACGCAACGAATGGTCTCGATAGTCGCATCGCGAATATCGAGACCATTTTTTGTTCGTTGGCGGGTGTCACAGTGGTGGCGCGGCGATGGCACTTTGGTAGTGCAAAATGTCACACCCGCCTATCGAGTTCGGCGATAGTGACCGCATCAGGCCCTAACTGCCCAGGTCTGTTAAAAATTGGCGCCAACAAGTCTCGCCACGTAACCAGTGAAATATTCCCTGCAATTGCCGCAACATCTGCTGGGTTGCGATGTGGTATCAACTGCGCAAGCGCGGTTGGATTGCTACGATACTGATCAATTAGCTGAACGTATTGGCGCGATTGACCTTTGTCACGGACAAGCATCCAGAAGATAGGTACTTTGGACCCGCAAACTCCAAGAAGACAATCAACATTCCTGGCAATCTGATTTCGATCCGGATCGTAGGTTGTTCCAGTACTAACATCACTAAGAAGCTTCGCTTCCGCAAATAACATTAGGGCAACATTTTCCAAGCGAACGTCGACTTCTGACTTGCCTTCCACTGCGCGCGGATTCGCACAGCGATTTTGCCAATCAATATTGTCAGATAGCTGCATTCGATTCCGACTGGCAGCCAGATATGCTTCTGGTGAATTCACGGTTGTCCACGGCATGAAGGCGGGTATGATCCCACTGTTGGCGGGTAATGCCAGTGCGGGATTATCGGCCTTAGCACAATCGATGAAACGCGCCCACCAGGTGGTCGGTTCGTATTTCATCAGGAGTCGAAATGCGGTCCACGTAACCCAGTCCTCGCTGTTTGGCGATTCCCTCATTCGCAGTAGGTCTTTCGATTTTTTCGACTTTCCTGTCAGGTTAAAATCGACGCCATCAATAATTTGGTACATTGCGATACTCCTCAGAAGAATACAATATCACGCAATTTTCGATATCACGGTGCTGGAATCCTTCCGTGCTCGTTACTAACCTGTTGTAGTTTATGGACCAAGCAACAAAGGAGGCCCAAAATGCCGACTGCACTTTCAAAATACTTCCAAGTGCCAAGTCTATATGAAGACGCAATTAACCGCTACCAGAGTGAGTACGTCTTCAATCCCCGCAGAAATTGGGGCCTTGCAGGAGAGTACGGCAAACTGGCGGCATACAATCTGGGGCAGCAAGTATATGATCCTCTTACTCAGCCGCCAGACCGTGTAGTCTATTTGCGCCAAATTGTTAATATCGTCCAATCATGGAACGGACACCTTACCGATTCAACTGAAATCAGCAAGTATGGTAGCCCTGAGGATATTTTAGCCGTTCTAGTCGACGACGGTCAGCGTTTTCGGCTTGGCAAAGTGTCGCTGCAAAATCTCAACGCTGCGTCATATATGGAACTCACTAGTTACATGGCACGGGCGGCTGTAATAAAATCGCATTCTAGTTACGCATGGATACCGATATCCAAGTTCCTACACATCATTAATCCAAGCTTGTTTCCTATCTATGACGATAGAAATGTCTGGTACAAGCTCATGTCTCCTCCGTCAAGTTCTAGGCAAGCAGGAGTCTTTAGCGGTGAATACGTCGACTTTTGCATCAATCGTGAAAGCCGTGGGATTTCAATACCATATACGATGAAGCCCAAAGATATGACCCATAGATTTAACGTGAATTACACGTACTGGGCCCGAAAGCATATCGTCGAAGGCTCGCCCACAATGATGTCTCATTTTGCCGACTGGTTTAAGGACCTGACGCAGCATGCACCGGACCCTTATGACGTCCGATCGAATGCTCACACTTTGTACGCCCTGGCATTTGAGGTTATAGCACTCGGTGCCGGGATTTGCGAGCAAGTATAACGCGTCAAGGCGGGTTGGTGCTATACAATCCGATTGACATTTTGTGAAACACATGCTACAATAAATATATAACCGAACTCTGCACCTTGATAATCGAATAGCTTTCCGTCCCGACGCGGGACCTGCCGCGTCAACGGAGACCACAACACATAATATGAGCATAACGCTCATAATTATGAGCCCTATTCTCGTTCGCTTTCATCGTTTTTCATATCCAACGAGATCAGGTCTTTCTCCATGCGCATCATAATGACTTCTTCAGTCCATGATGCAAAACGGCCGCAGCCCGTTTATAACCGACCACCGTTGGCTCGGAGATAGCCATCGTGCCCGCAGGGGCACATTCCCGTACCCACCAGCCGCGCCTTCAGGCGACGGCCAAATGGCCAAGGCCCGCGCACGGCCCGCTAGCCCGACTAGCGATCCGCTCACAAATCAACCCCATTAGGTCCCCTTCGGGGAAAGGGGCCCACGGAGTGGGACAGGGGTCCGCCCACTCTCGCGCCCCGTATCGCCTCGAAAGCTCCGACTGCATCGTTGCTTAATCTTGTTCTCGGTTGCCCCTTATGGTATAGTGATAGTGGCTGGCAACATCGTCGGCTCGGTTTTGACGACACGTCGCGCGCTCCCCGTGTGTTTCGTTACCGGGGACCCGCGCAATAGCGGAATGCGGTCTACATTCGCCTAAGTCGCGGTGCGCCGATCGACCTCAGATTCGACGCGCCCGGTAAGGGTAGACAGATCGCGGGAAGAGGACAGAGTGGGTAGCGACTTCAAAGATCTTTTTGGTGAAGATTGGCGACCTCACGATTTTGAGAGCGAACTCGGCAAGGGAATCCCCGACGAGTCCGCCGAGGGATCGGCTCCGAGCAACGGCGACGACGGTCCCGATTTCACGTCTGAGACCGAAAACCGCGCTGCACGGTCGCTGGATGAGAAGGAAGTCAAGGTGATGGGTGTCTACATGCACCAGGAACCCGGCATGCCTGCTCAGCACTTCGTGCTCCTGCGCGACAACAAGGGTCGGCGCGTCCCCATTTGGGTCGGGCAATTCGAGGCGTGGGCGATCTCCTATGCCATCGAAGAGCAGGCCGCCGACAGGCCGCTCACGCACGATCTGATGAAGATCATGCTCGATAAGATGGGCGCGAAAGTCGAGCGCATCATTATCGACGACCTGTGGCGGGACACGTTCTACGCCAAGATTTCCCTGATGACCGCCGACCGGGAGAGCGTCGAAATCGACGCGCGTCCAAGCGACGCCGTCGCGCTCGCGCTACGCGTTCACGCGCCGATCTACATGGCGGAGTACGTGCTCGACCAAACGGTCCACAAAGAGTAGCGATACGAATTTTAGCAACGGAAACCGCAAAAGCGCTGGAAGATATCCTTCCGGCGCCTTTGTTTTATCTAAAGCCAGATGTCGATGCGACCACGTGATATTCTTTACTCCCGCTCACGCAACCGACATAATAGGGCCACACTCATATTGATGCATTCTGCCAAGATTCGAAATCGGCGCGCGACTAGCCGCCACATGATCGTCCTCGCGGTCGCAGCGTGCCTTGCGCGTCCGGTGGCGTTCGCTGCGGACACGCCCGCAGGCTCGCCAACTGGCACGACCGCGCTGATAACGACGGGCAATGTCAGCTTCCGACAAGCGCGGTATTCGGACGCCATCGCGGCGTACCAGAAAGCCCTGACTGCGGCGACGATCGTCAGCGACGAGCACGCGCAGGGCGAGGCGCTTAACGGCATGGGCAACGCCTACGCGGTGCTGTGCGACTGGCAAAACAGCCTCGGCTCGTTTCGAAAGGCTCTCGAAATCGCCGAGAAGTACCGCGACCCGGTCAGGCAGTCGATCACCCTAAGCAACCTCGGTTTGCTCCAATCGTTACAGCACAGCTCGCACTACGCGATCGAGTACTATCGGCTCGCGGTGAAGAAGGCTCAGGCAAGCCGCGACAGGCAGGCTGTGCGCACCGCATACACGAACATGGGGCGGGAATACGTCGCTCAAGGCCGCTACAAGGAGGCGTTCGCCTATCTGCAAGGCGCGCTCGATCTGCGCCAGGGACCTGACACATACGGTGACGCGTGGACGTACGACGGACTTGGTGCCATGTATGCGGCGCTCAATGAGTACGACCTATCAGACACCAACTATAATAAGGCACTCTCCATCCGGGTAGGGCTCAGCGACATTCAGGGCCAATCGGTCAGCCTCACGAACCTCGGCAACAACGCATCGTCGCGCGGCCAGTATCAGGACGCGATCGACTTCTACAAACGCGCCCAATCGCTGGAGTCCGGCATTGGCGACCGCCGAGCCGAGGCTAACACGGCGGCGGGCATTGCCCGCGCGCTCGTCGCGGTGAGCAAGTACGCCGACGCAGTCGGGCAATACAACCGGTCGGTCGATATCCGTGCGGCCATTGGCGACAAGGCAGGTTTGGCCGAGGCCCTGAACGGCCTCGGGAACGCCTACGGCGACATCGGCGACAACGAGCGAGCCAGTCAAACGTATCAAAAGGCGCTCTTGATCGCCAAAGAAATCGGCGACGATCTCGGGCAATCGGACACACTCAACAATCTCGGTTTGCTTGAGCTCAATCAAAGTCGATTCGCGACGGCCATCCCCTACTTCCAGCAGGCGCGCTCTCCGATAGCTGCGGCTGTCGATGTGCGCGGGCAGGCCAACGTGCTCAACAATCTGGGCCGAGCCCACCTTGCGCTTAAGCAGTACGATGCCGCGCAGGCCGAGTTCGATCAAGCTTTGAAAATGCGACTGTCCGCTGAGGATGATTACGGGCTATCCTGGAGCCTCGATAGCCTCGGGCTCCTTGCCAAGGCGCTGGGAAACTACGACAAGGCGCAAGGCTATTTCCGACAGGCGTTGCTTGAGCGCCGCAAACTACAGGACCACGAAGGCGAAGCGGCGTCGCTTGCGAACCTGATGGCGCTGTTCCAAGCCCAAAAAGCTCCAGCCGTCGCGATCTTCTACGGCAAAGAGGCCGTGAACGCGCTTCAAGATATCCGAGCACGCCTCGAAACCCTCGATGCCCAAGCGCGCAAGGCGTATGTCGGCTCGCACCGCGACGTGTACCGATCGCTCGCCGACACTCTCATCGCCGAAGGGCGGCTGGACGAGGCGCAACAGATCATCGGGATGCTCAAGGCCGACGAATTCCATGACTATGTCAGTCGCGACAGCATCCAAGCGGCATCGACCCAAAAGGCGGCGTTCTCCGCCGACGAAGCCAAGATGGACCGCGACTATGCGACAAGCGGCAACGAAGTCGCCGCAGTCGGGCGAAAGCGATTCGAACTGCGCGCGAAGTACAACACCGACGTGCTCAGCCACGCGAGCGCGGACACGCTCGCGCTCGATCTTGCGAACATCCACGACCTCGACTCCAAACTCGCCGACGCCGACTCGACGTTCGGAAGCTATTTCGTCAAGGTGAAGACACAGCTCGCGAGCAAGGAAAAGGCGACCGGGCTGCCGTCGTTGCAGCTAATACGCTCGTTCCACAGCCAGTTGCGCCGGTTCCCGGTAACTACGGCGGCAATCTACACGGTCGTCAGCGCCGACACGCTGCGCGTGATCGTCGTCACGCCGGAGACGCAGATCGCTGAAGAGTACCCGATTTCGCGAACCGACCTGCGGCAGAAAGTGCTGGCGCTGCAACAGGCGCTGCAGAACCCCACCGTCGATCCCCGACCACTCGCGGCCGAGCTCTATCACATCGTCTTTTGCCAAAACAGCGCGGGCGTCGACACGGTCGCCCGCGACCTCGCGGACGCTGGCATCACGACAGTGATGTGGTCGCTGGACGATGTGCTCCGCTATATTCCGATGGCGGCGCTTTACGACGGCACGCATTACCTCGTCGACAAATACGACCAGTCGATCTTCAATCCGAACAGCCTCGTCGCCCTCGATCACGAAGTTTCGAAATCGTGGACAGGTCTGGGCCTGGGGGTCTCGCTCGCACACAAGGTAACGTCGGATCAGGCCAACGGCCAGGACGTCGACTTCCCGGCCCTGCCGGGAGTGCAGACGGAACTGCACGGGATCTTCAAGGCACCCGGCAGCGACGGTGGGGTCCTCGACGGCAAGGTCCTGATCGACAATAGCTTCACGCGAAGGTCGATGAGCGATTCGCTAGAAACGGGCCAGTTCAAGCTGGTCCATATCGCGAGCCACTTTCAGTTTTCTCCTGGCGACCAATCCGCGTCGTACCTGCTGCTTGGCGACGGTTCGACGCTGAGCATGGAGGATTTCAGCAACCTCCAATCGGTGCTCGGCAATATCGAACTGATGACGCTTTCGGCATGCAACACGGCCACCGGGGACCGGACCGGCGACGGTGCCGAGGTAGAAGGTTTCGCGGATAAGGCGCAAGGCGAAGGGGCCGATGCCGTCCTCGCAACGCTTTGGGCAGTTGCGGATTCGTCGACATCGGCGCTAATGCGCGAATTTTACCGCGTGCGGGAGTCGGGCGCGGATCTGGGCATGACCAAAGCCCATGCGCTGCGATCGGCGCAGATGAACTTGCTCCATGACACCGTAAAGTTCGCCCCCGACGCCGTCCAGCGCGGTATCGGCTCCACCGCCGCGCGCAACGACGACGCGACCAAGACCCAGTTTAAACCAGACCGCGCGGCACCGTTCGAGCATCCTTACTATTGGGCGCCGTTCGTTCTTGTCGGCAACTGGAAATAGCCAAAGCGAGAGTGAATAATACAGACATAAGAACGGTTCCTTGTTATTTTCTTACTTCCTAACTTTCCGCTCGCGACGACATGTTATAATTGTCCAAGCTTCCAAGATTCCGCCGGTCACCTATTCCTGTTATGGTATTCCCTCTCATGCCCACCTATACTCGCTTAGCTCCGGTCATTCTCGCTCTCACGCTCGTTCTGGCCGCTGGTTGCGGGGGAGGCGGCAGCAGTTCCGTCATTGGAACCGGCTTGCCCGCCGGCACGAGCTCGGATTCGTTCTTTACCGGATCGCTTGTGCTCAGCGTGAAAGACGCGCCAAGCGCGACGTTCTTCGATGTGCCTCTCCAAGTTGCCGATGCCACCCTCCCTGTACCCGCAAGCGGACTGTCTCTGGTGTCGGGGACAGGTTACAAGCTCTTTCAACCGAAGGCTCCGTTTAGCTCGCCGGTGACAATGGCCATTAAGTACGATCCGTCTAAACTGCCGCTCGACCCGTCGACGAAGAAGCCACTTGAGGCGAACCTTGCGATTTACTTTCTCGGTGCGGGCAACGTTTGGACCTACGCCGCACCGGTCGCTGGCGGTGCCGTCATCGATACGACGAAACACACTGTTTCGACGACCATTTCCGCCGTCGGCGGAACCGGCGTGTACGCCGTGCTCGCGATCATGCCGCCCGTATTGCCAGCGGTTCATAGTAGCACTGCGTCATAGGTTAACGGAATTATGCCGAAAGTCATCACATCTCGCTTATTCGCACTGCTCGTGCTCGCAATTGTCGCGCTCAGTTCTCAAATCGCAGGTGCAGCACCTAAGGCACAGCCTAAGGTCAAGCTCACGCCGACTGTCGCCGTAACGATATCCCCGGCATCGCCAAAGTTCGGCGATCCGATCACCATCTCCGTCGCCGTTACGGGATCGGCCGACACGCCCACGGGGCTTGTCGAGTTCTTGGTCAACGGCACTCAGCAGGGCGTCCCTGGCTTGCTCGACGCGTCGGCAAAGGCGTCGATTACGAGTACGCCCGCTCAGGCCGGCACGATGGCGGTCTCAGTCCTATACTCTGGCGACGCCGAATATGTGGCGTTGACAACGCCAGCCAAGAATGTGGCGGTGGCGAAGCGAAGCCCCATCCTCTCGGAAACCCTTTCGGCGACATCAGTGGCCTATGGCGCGTCGTTCTCGGTTTCGGGCACGGTTACGAGTTCCGCCGGGACACCAACGGGGAGCATTACCGTACAGATCGACGGCAAGCCCATCGATACTCAGCCGATTTCGGCGTTCGCGTCGCCCGGCGACACCTTGACCCCATCGCTGCTTCCCGGTTCCCACGCAGTGACACTCACGTACAACGGAGATGCGAATTTCGCCGCAGAGACATCGACATCAACGACGATAACCGTCAACAAGATTGAACCAAAAGTCCTGCTGAGTGACCCAGCCCCCGTTTACAACGGAATCCCCTTCACGGCCTCCTGCACAATCACGCCGCTCGATTCGGCGGTCACGTTAGTTCCCACGGGCACGGTGCAATTTTTCGTCGACGGAGAAGCTGTCGGGAGTCCGGTCGCGGTGGATGCGACGGGAGCGGCCCAGGCTACCATTTCGGCGAGCCTTGGCGCTACTAATTTGACTGCGATCTACTCGGGCGACGCTACGTTCGCCGGGGGACCTGCTGGGGTGACGCTTACCGTCCTTCCTCCCCCAGTTAAAGTCGTCGTGAAAGTGACGCCCAACAAAGTGGTCGTCAATCAGCCGTATACTTACTCAGCGACAGTTAGCGGCGTCTACGCGCCTGTCCCGGACGGGACGCTGGTTTCGTTCACCGACGCCAGCGACGGATCCACCGTCGCCACCGCCACGTTGGTGGGCGGGATCGCCACCGCCAAAGACGCGGTGTATGCGACTTCCCCTGGCGTTTACAGCGCCGATGTCCTGGTAACTGGCTACACGGTAACAAGCCAGAACACGGCGACCGTCGAAGTTTCCCCTGCGGAAACCAGCATCGTCGGTCAGCCCGACAAATCAACGATGACCTACGGCGAACTCGCCGTGTTTTATGGTTATATCACTGTTCCATTCCTAGATCCGATCAACGTGGCCCAGCTCAACTCTGGTTGCGATTTCGATATCAATGACGGGGGCGAGATTGTCAATGCGTCGAACGTGATCGGTGATTTCGGGACTCCAAAAGCATACGTCGTTGGATCGACCGTACTCCCGATCGGCACCTACAACGTCCGGGCCCGCTGCTTCCTGTTCGATCCGAACGATCCCAGCAACGGCGATTACCTTTCGTCGCAATCCGCCCCGTTTAAGGTGACAGTTACGAAAGCGACTCCGGGCATAGCGGTTACATCCTCGATCCCGCATGCCGTCATCGGGCAAACGAGCGTCTTCACGATCACGCTGACGAACACGAATGCGGGAGTAACGGCGGTCGATCCGCCATCGGGCTCGGTCAACGTGCTCCTCGAC
>FSUB01000305.1_pt1 | contig 15177 bp, 14 predicted proteins | sample 1637331 | NCBI WGS metagenome assembly FSUB01 (sample SAMEA3914816, study PRJEB12502) | metagenome | biome: forest; material: soil | place: USA | collected 2011-09-16 | depth 0.3 m
CTCCGTCGAGTGCTTTCGCAGGCTGTCGAGGTCATCGAACAGGGGAAGGATCACGATGTCCTCGAAGGCCGTCAGGGCACCATCGATCCGCTCGACGAGCGTGGGAGGGGCGAGGAGGTCGGTCTGAACCTTGAACGCTGCCACGGCATCGGGCGGGGTAGGGGCGACCTTGGCCAGCCGTCCGTCGTCGCCGAGCGTCACCGTGTACCCGGCGGTGACATCGAAGCCGGACGTTGCCCCAGTCGCCACATGGACCTTGCCGCTGAACGACGAAACCGACACCCGGTCCAGGGGACCCGCCGTGATCGCAAACTCGGTGCCGGTCGCAGTCACTGACGTACCCCCGGCGCGCGTTCGAAACAGCGCGCCAGCGCGATGGGTTGGATCGAACGTCTCGTAGACGGTGCCCTGGAGCAGTTGGTACTCGCGCACGGCGCCTTTCTGGTAACTGAGGCGACGCAGCACGAGCTTCGAGTTTGGCATCACTTTGAGCCGCGCGGCGCGCAACTTGAGCAGTACGGGACCATCCGTGGCCGTCCGGATCATCTGGAAGCCCTTCGATGTGATACGCTCGCGGTCGGCGATCGGTTCGGGCGCGCCGTCGTTCACCAGCCGTGCTTCGGTTGCGGCGTTGGCGACCGTGGCAGAGGCGTAATTGATCTTGGCGCGGATGGCGTGCAGCAGCAGGGAGCCGACCATCAGCGCCCCGACGAGCGGACCCGCAGCCTTGCGCGCGAACGCGGCGCCGCGACCGAGCATCGAGCCTGTCGCCTCGGCGTAGAGCTGGATATCTACCACGTCCTGGTTGGCGACGTGGAATTCGTACATGGTCGGCTCGTTCGACCGCTTGCGGGCTGGCTCGTAGCCAGCCTCGCGGATACCGTGCTCGTCGATAACCGCGCCCGCCGATGCTTGCGCGCGACCAACTGGCACGACGTCGAGGCTGCCGATGTTGTACTGTGGCCGCCGCTTATGAGCGAGGTCGTCAACCGCGTGCATCAGGCAACTGTAACGCTCGCGGGGGTCCGAAGACATCATCTTCTTGATGACGTCGCGCACATAGGGCGGCTGGTCGCCTAGCGGCATGGGCTTGTTGCGGACGATGCTGCGGTGCAGCGCGGACTGGTTTGCACCACTGAAGGCGGGCTTGCCGCTCAGCATCTCGTATAGCACGCTGCCGGCGGAAAAGATGTCCGACCGGCTGTCGCCTTCGACGCCCAGCGTCTGCTCTGGGCCCGCGTAGGGCGACGATCTCTTGTCGCGCGCCTGTGCGAGGCCGAAGTTGATCACGAGCACACGCTCGTCTTCGGTCGTCAGAATGTTGTGCGGTGTGAGGTCTGTGTGCGGGAGGTTCAAGCCTGCGGCGTAGTCAACGGCCTCGGCCACGAGCCGCATGATATGGATTGACGTTTCGAGCTCGATCTTGCCTTTGGCGTCGATGATTTCGCGGAGGTTCTTGCCGACGAAGTACTCCGTGACGACATAGAAGATGCCCTTGTCTTCGCCGAAGCGCACAATGCTTTGGATCGCCGGATGCGAGTCGACCACTGCGTGCTCGGCCAAAGCGGCCGCGAACTTGGCCTTTGCCTTCTTCCATCGCTTGGGGTTCGAGCCTTTCGGCATTTGGAAGCCGCGAAACGCGACCAGTTGGCCCGTGTTAACGTCCTGGGCCGCGTAGACGCTTCCAAGAGGGCCGACACCCAGCTTTTCGATAATCCGGTAGCCCCAGATGACAGTCGAGCTCTCTATGATGCCTAAGGTATGTTCAGTCACGAAAACGCTCCGAAAACCACACAATCACTAGCTCTTCAAATGATCGGCTATAACGCGAAAATCCATAGAAGCGCGCAGTTGCAACGTTCGCCGAACGGCGCGCCAATACCTGCCCGCTTCGAGCGTCGTTGACAATCGTAGCCTGGGGCGATCATACTCAGCTTTTATGACAGACAAACTTGCCACCATGTTCAAAGCGTTAGGGGATCCGACCAGGCTCCGCATCTACACGTTCCTGTGCGAGTGCGACGCGCCCGTCGCCGTTGCGGACACTGGCGATGTGCGCCGCGTCGCCGGACCGACCGTCGGCGAGATCTGCTGTCACATCACCGGCAATGAGCAGTCGTCGTCCAACATCTCGTTCCATCTGAAGGAACTGCGGAATGCCGGTTTGATCGCAACCGAAAAGCGAGGCAAGAACGTTATCTGCACCGCCGACGCCAACGCCCGCGCCGCCCTCGCGGCGTTCTTCGCCTCTGCGGCGGAGGCGAGGCAGGAGTGCTGCGCTCCGCTGATCTCGATCGGCGCCACGCGGCCAAAGACGGAAATAGCCGCGCTCGCCGTCCCGCAGGGGAGCAGTGAGCGCGGCTAGATCGAAAACGCTACTTCTTTTTCGATTTGGCAGCGGCAGGCGCCACAGCGACCGCAGCGATCGGATCAACCGATGAAACGGCCATCTTCGAATGGTCCTTCTTCTTCTTAAGAGGTTTGCCTTTTTCGCCCATTGTGTTCACAATCTTTCGTTTTGAAATAACGTAGGCGCGAGTATATTCGCACCTAGAAGAAAAAAAGCGGTCGGCGAAATCGCCGACCGCTTTTTTGGGAAAACTAGTAGCGGCTGCCGCTGTAGTCTTCGCGGCTTCCGCCGCCGCCGTATCCGCCGCCGCCGCGATTGCCGCCGCCGCTTGATCGGCCACCGCCGCCGCCGTAGCCGCCGCCACCGCCGCTTCGGCCACCGCCGCCGCCGCCGTAACCGCCGCTGCTCTCACGGGGCTTGGATTCGTTAACGACCAGGCTGCGCCCGCCGTTCTGTCGGCCATGAAGCGTGTTGATCGCGTTCTGGGCCTCTTCGGCAGTCGCCATTTCGACGAAGCCGAAACCACGGGACTGGTTGGTGTTGCGGTCGATGATGACCTGGGCGCTGGTGACAGTGCCAGCCTCAGCGAAGAGGGTCTGAAGATCGGAATCGGTAGCCGAATAGGACAGGTTACCGACGTATAGCTTAGTTGCCATGTGTTGTGTTGCTCCTTTGAAGTTATTCCGAACCGCAAGAGTGAGATAATCCGAACTGTTCTAGGACACTACGGATTTGGGGCCGGAGGAGTCAAGGAAGCTACAGACAGCAAACAGGTGCAGGTCAAGAAAGGGGAAGGGTTGGCCTTCATGGTCACTATACCACATAAATGTAAAGGCTACACATCACCGATAACTATTTTCGATAATAGTGAATCATTTTCCGGCAGTAGTGTCGGAGCCAATAATCGCCGCTCGCCCTGTGCGAGCGGCGCATCCCGCGTTGCTGTTCATTGCTGCTCAATCGTCGAGCCGCAACACCGCACGCACGAAGTCTGTTCACGCCCTCCGCTGGCAGCGGATGATGGCGGATTGCAACTAAAATTGCGATTTGCGTAAGAATTTCAATTGACCTACTTGACAATCGTGAGGCCGCATGATAATATCCGGCAGCATAAGTTGATATGGTGTGGCAATCCACCATATTGTAAATCGACTACAGGGCGACGGACAAGAGGACGAGCTTACGTGATAGAACTTTTAGCATTTCTCTGGCACTTCGGTACCACGACGGTACCAAGCAGCAAGCTTGCTGAAGATGCGCCACTGTCGACATTTGCAGCGCCGCATGCGACGACGGGCTTTACGGTGAAGTTTCGGGTCGCGCTCAAGGAGTTTGGCGACACGCAGGATATCCTGGACATGCCCAACGTCCTCAATGTCCGATTGCGCCAAGCTACCCGTGCCGACCGGGCCAAGCAAAACTATTCGGCGTTCAAAATGCCAGACGGCACGATGCCCGTCCTCGAAGCCACCGTCATTGTCCATTCGACTGAGCATCCCGAGTGGACGAGCATGACAATTGGGGTTCCTCTCGCGGAGTTGAAGAAGCCATATGGCGAGCATGATGTCGTACTGAATTTCTCAGGCATCAGGTGGTCGATGTATATTGATGGCGAACTGCTCGACAACGATTTCGCGTTCGGATACCCTGCGTGGAGCGACGGCAACGCGTGGTCGATCAATCCGGCCTGGGTCCATACCGCTGAGCTGCACACTCCCGCGTTGACACCGCAAGCGACAGCCGTGCCAGTCACCGCTGCGCCCATCCAGTATTGGACTCCGCCCGGTCACAACAGTTGGGTGGGGGATGTGGTGACTTGCTACTACAAGGGACGGTATCACCTCTTTTATCTCTTCGATCGCCGCCATCACCAAAGCAAGTTCGGAAAGGGCGCGCATTACTTCGAGCACCTGTCTACTACGGACTTCAAGACATGGACACAGCACGAAGCTGCGACTCCCGTCGAAGCGCAGTGGGAGTGCATTGGCACGGGTACCCCTTTCGTGAACGACGGCAAGCTATGCCTCGCCTATGGATTGCACACCACCCGTGTGGTACCGATGGGGGCGACGGCAACTCCACAGCAGCGAGACTACCTTGCGAAGAACGGCCGTACGGAAGCTTTGCCTTTCGATCTGGCGACAGCCGTTCCGTCCGGATCTACCTACTCGGTTTGCGACGACGGGATCGCTAAGTTTCACAAGTCCGACATTCTGTTCCATCCATGTGAAAATCCTAGCGTTTACAATGATGCGACCGGTAAGCTGAAAATGCTCGCGAACGCCGGTGCGAAAGGCATGTGGGAGTCGGACACGATCAATGGCGGCTGGCACTGTGTCCGGCCTGACTTCCCGCCAGGCGGCGACTGCACATTCTATTTCCATTGGAACAAATTCGATTACATCATCGGGGGATTCAAGGACATGTGGTCGAAGCCGGCCGACGCACCCATAACGGCGCACGACGACGTGGTCGCGAAGGGGTTGGACATCTACGACGGCAGCAACGTTCCGTCGATCACCGAAATCCCGGGTGGCCGCCATATCTCCGCATCCTGGTTTCCCATTCTTGGATGGGGCGGATGCATGCTCTTGCGCGAACTCGTGCAGTTCGACGATGGCAGATTAGGCTCGAAATGGCTGGACGAGGTCACTCCCCGATCCGAGCGCGCGACCACTGTCGCGCTCGAGCCCACAGTTGCAACGGCCGTACCGGTCGACGGATTCCTGCTGACGTTCGATGTCCAGCCGAGCGAATCGCGAACGGGCAGACTCGGGGTATCGTTCCTGTCTGCCAGTGGCGACTACAAGGCCTGTGAGTTTCAGATCGGCCTTGACGATTTGCGGGCGCAATTCGGATCGACATCGCCAACGGGTTTCGGGTCCAAATCTAAGTCGCTCCGCGAAGGAAGCGAGCCGAACAAGGTGTTCGACTACGCGATCGAAAACCTGATCGGCGTCGACAAGCCGTTCACTGTGCGCGTTATCGTGAAGCCGGGCGACAAGATCGGCGGGTCGATTATCGATACGGAGATCGCCGGTGCGAGAACCATGCTGTCGTTCCGCCCCGATCTGTTCGTGCGCAAGTTGCAGTTCCGCACGGATGGCGTGACGCTGACGAACGTCCGCATCGCTCGCCTTACAGGCGACTAACGGTACGTGGCCGCACATCCCACATTTGAACAAGGGCGGCGAGCCTACCGGAAGGTGGTCAACGGGGGAGAGTGTTCGGCGATGCGAGTGTGGCGAAGCGCGATAATTTCGAATTGGGTCTCCACCATTCGGTAAATGTGCCACTCCTATTTCAAAATAGTGGTGGTATGCTCTAGTTTTTCGTGTTGTTCCGCTTGACAGATGAAGAGCACCGTGTTACGATTGTGCATGGTAATTTGAGCTTCAGTGGTAAACTGCCATAGTCAGTTACTTAGCGAATTCTTTAGAATTGGACATATGCAATGCCCGAAACGGCCTCCAAAAATTCGACGCGATTTCAAGCGCTTTGCGAGAGCGTTGAACACGATTTGCTTGGCCGATTCCGCGTCGGCGAGCGATTGCCGTCCGAGCGCCAGCTCGCGCGGACATTTGGCGTCTCGCCGGTAACGATAGCGCGGGTCCTGCAGAAGCTCAGTACTGATGGCGTTCTGTACCGCGTTCCAAGCAGCGGTTCGTTCCTGTGCGAAAATCAACCTGTCCGAGTCGCCCATGTGCCGTTGACGGTAGACCAACCGGCTCGGAAGCCGGAAACGCGGTCCGTATCTGCGGCGGCAGGCGAAACTCGCGGACCAGCCGTGGCAGCGGCCCCGTCTTTGGCCGGAAAGCAAATTGCGGTTATCGCTCAGCTCAATCGGTATTCGCCCGGACTCGAAAATGAGGGCCACGCTCGCCACATGACGGTGTCGTGCCTTGAGCGCCTGATTCAGTTGTTGGGCGGATCGACCACGCTTGTCAATACGGAAAACTATCTGAGCGAAGCGATACCTGAGGCGGTCGAGCGACTTGTCCAACGAGGAGTTGGCGGCATTATCGTGCTTCTCGAAGAGAAGCACGAGCACAACATCTGGATGATGGAGATCTTGCGGCAACAGTTTCTTGCCGAAACGCCAATCTGTATCTCGTACATTCGGACATCGCCAGGCGATCAATGGCCCTTCAACTCGGTGACGCTTGACTCGGCTCACGGCATGTTCGAGGCCGTCAGGCATCTAAAGAACCTCGGCCATCGCAGGATTTGGTATATGGGGCTAGATGATGCGTACACGGGGCGCTGGCATGCTCGACGCGTAGAAGCGTTTCGCCGCGCAATGTTCGTATCCGGGCTCGACGTGCCCTCGGGCGCGATCATCAGCTCGAACTCGGGAACGGGGGATTGTCTTTGGCCAGTGATTGGCTGCGATTGCGCCAATCAACTGATGGCCTTCGACGAGTTGCCAACCGCCGTCATTGCGGCTAACGACCAGATGGCAATTCCTTTTATCGAACGGCTCACGGAGTGCAGCCATCGCGCTGCGCGACAATTGTCCGTTGTCGGCTTCGACGACACCCACGATGCGCTTTTGGTCGGACTAACAACGTTCCATGTCCCGACCTACGAAGTCGCAAACGAGGCGGTTCGCTTGTTGTCGATATCCAATTCGAGCGGTTTGGGAGAAAGTATCCTTGACGTTGCGATCCGTCCGACGATTGTGATAAGGACGTCAACGTTCGCGCCTATGAGCTGAGTTGGCTGCCGATCAATCGGCAGCTATCGAGAGGGAGCCGGGCTCATGCAAGGAACTAAGAGACCCGATGAGGTCTCGATTTGACCGAATGAGAATTTCCATTTACGAAGAGGACTACCATCAATGAAACCAGCAAGAACGACCGTCCGTGCATCTAAAGGGTTCACTCTAATTGAACTACTTGTTGTCATTGCGATAATTTGTATACTGGCTGCAATACTTTTCCCAGTGTTCGCAACGGCGCGTGAAAAAGCACGCGCAACGACTTGCTTGAGTAACCTCAAACAACTTGGCTTGGCCTGCATGCAGTACACGCAAGACTACGACGAAGTGCTCCCAATGGCTCGATACGGCAATGCGAGTGCATCGACTGGCCGTGTTATTAATCCTGCCGCAACCAACTTTCTCTACCTCTGGATGGACGCTATCTATCCCTATGTCAAAGTGACTGCCGCGTTCTCGTGTCCAGATGACGTGTCGCTGAACAATGGGCCATACATATATGCGTTTAGCGGCGCGCCGTCGATCCAGTATGGCTTTGGTTCCTATGCGGTAAACAGCTCGTTCAATGGCTACATGCCATCGACTACGAACAAGACTAATCCGCCCTACACGTATGGCCCGATCGAATATCAGCAAAATCCCACGCTAGACGCTCCGATCCCGGCTAGTAATATCTCATTGCCTTCAAACACGATCTTCTGCGCTGACGACAACACGTACCAGGGTCCCGCTTTGTCTTCCTGGGGTTCGGGAGCGTATTTTATTCCGCCTGTGAGCTACGGAGCTGGTTGCCACCAAGTCGGGACGCCACCGCCATGCCTCGTCTATTTTCCTGATACGGGAGCTGGCGTTCCTGTTATAGGCGATAACCGCAACAATAACGGATTCCCGGCAGGGGGGGCGACGATGTTAGTCGGTAGGCACAGTGGCATGGTAAACTGTTCATTCTGCGACGGACACGCAAAAGCGCTACCGACTGATCAAATCGCGAATGTCAAGGGACCAAATGGCTTGCCGGCGTATTTGACGCTCAGTGGCGGCTAGAGACACGTTGAGCCAAATACGATATACCGCAAAGGCCGCTCCACTTGGAGCGGCCTTTGCTATGCCTGGCCCTCGCACGATTGCAGAGTGCCTCATATCTTCGAGCCTGGCTACACCCGAACCGCCGACCGGAACTCGGGAACGCCGCCCACACCTGGGCGAACCATGAAGACCGCACCTGCATTCTCCCCACTGTCGTCTTGCTTCGCGGTCGTGATGTACAGGTCCGACAGGCCGTCCCCACCGAACGCGACCGACGTGACGAATTTCGCCTCAGGCACCTCGATCCTGTCGGCTTCGGTCCCATCAGGACGGAGGCGGATGACGCAACTACCGCCCCATTGGGCGGTCCAGACATGGTCCTCGGCATCGACGGTCATGCCGTCGGGAACCACACCTGTGATCGGTGAACGATAGAACTCGCGCCGGTTCGCGATCTCCCCCGTCTCGGCATCGTAATCGTAAAGGAAGATCGCGCGATTAGAGTCGGTGAAATACATCTGCTTGCCGTTCGACGGGAACCCGATCCCGTTCGAACAGCCGACTTCGTCGAGAACGAGCGTGAGCGAGTGGTCGGTGCCGAGGAGATACAGATGCCCCTCGCGCGATGGCGTGCCCATCAGCCCGCAGAAGACCCGACCGCGCGGATCGGCGATGACGTCGTTGAACCGCGTCTCTCGCTCGTCCGGGATGTCGACGTGGATGTCGATCAGCTTCTCATCCCGCCAAAGGCGAATCCCACCCTTGTTCATAAAGAGCAACAGCGATCCGTCGACCTGTAACGTCATGCCGCCAAGCTTGTCGCCGCGCAGGCAGATACCGGATTCGCCGGTGCCTGGATCGTAGCGGTAGAGGTCGCCCGCCTCGATATCCGTCCAATAGAGCACCTTCTCTTCTGGGTGCCAAAGCGGTCCCTCGCCGAGGTGGCAGTGATGGTTGACAATAGGGGTTGCGATCATAGGAAATCTCCGGAGCGGCGCAGTTTCGCTAATATGCTACAACGAGTTGTCACATTCCTCTTGACACTTGCGCCATATCGCGCTAAAGTGTATACACTATTGAGCGAGAGGGAATTTATGAACGCCACGCTACAACGAGAGACGTATTCGGTTCGCGACTACACCCAGGCCGAACTCGACGCCATCCTAGCCGAAGTCGACGATCGCGGCTTTGTCGTGATCCCATCCGTGATCACGGCCGAAGAGGCCGACCGCGTCCGAGAGGCGCTTGAAGCGCTTCTCGAAAAAGAGCGGACACCGGCGCGCGAGAAGATGAGCTCGCAGCGCATCATGCGACTCGTCGCCAAGGGCCAGGTATTCGTAGACCTGATGGCGCACCCGCTCATCGTTGCGCTCTGGAAGCGGTACCTCGGCGACGACGTCATCTGCTCTACGTGGAGCGGCAACACGGTCTACCCCGGCGCGAACCCGACCGGCTGGCACGCCGATTATCCATACTGGTCGCTCTCTATTCCGTGGCCGTCCGGTAACCTTGCCGCGCAAACGGTCTGGATGCTCGACGACTTCACCGTTGAAAACGGCGCGACGGGAGTCCGCCCGTACACGCACCGCAAACTCCACCCGCCGCAACCCGGCGACACCCACGACGATGCGGAGATCATCACCGGGGTGCGCGGCAGTGTCCTCGTCGCGAACGGCGCGTTCTGGCACACGGCCCGCCCGAATACGACCGACAAGCCGCGATCGGCTCTGCTCGGCATGTACATGCGCCCTTGCTGCATTCCGCAGGAAGACATGCTGTCGCAGATCGCCGACATCGAAAACCCGACAGATCTTGTTCGGCAGCTCCTCTGCGAGAAGCAGTACAGACCGGCGCGGTTCGATTAGCAAGGGATTACATGATCCAATCCTCGACGGCAAACCTAGACGGCATTCCCGCCATCGTCATCCGCGACGACCGGTGGGCGATCGCGCCCCTGCTCGTGTGGTACCACGGCTGGAGCGGCGACAAAGGGAACGTCGCTAATACGCCGCTGTTCCTCGCTCAGATCGCAACCCAGGGCGTTGTCGTCGTTTGTCCCGACTGCGTCGAGCACGGGGAGCGGCAGACTGCAGTCGGGTTCCGCAAGACGTTCAACGGCTGGGCGTTCATTTGCGATGCCATGGAACGCACTCGCGCAGAGGCGCCTAGTCTCGTCGAGGCGGCGATGGATCTGCCATTCGTTTCGCCCAGGCATGCCGCCGTTGCTGGTATCTCGATGGGCGGAGTGATCGCGCAACTCGCTTTCGCGACCGAACAGCGCTTTACCGCACTGGCGAGCGTAATCGGCCGCTCCAGCCTCTACCAGGCGGATACTTGGTGCCGTGAGGCGCAGCAAGGGACATGGACCGACGATTGGTGTGCGGCGAATGCTCCGCAACTCCACCCCGAGCGATACTTGCGGGGGCCTGTTTTGTTCATCGATGGGGGGCTCGATACCGACTGCCCCGCTTCGCACAACGCCGAGACGGTCGCGAATATCCGGAGGGTAGGGGGAACGGCCGACCAGTCTGTGGATCAGGAAACAGGCCACGGCTTTTCTACCGCGATGCAGGAGCGTCTCGTCGCTTGGGCGATTGCGGTGTCACGCGCCAGCGGATGAATTTCTGGCGAGGGCACGAAGCACGAGCGCGCAGGACGCGCGAATATGGTCACGCACGAGCGTGACGGCGATGGCGCGGTCCGACCCGCGCAACGCGTCGACAATAGCGACATGTTCGTCGTACGCTGCCGCCAATGCAGTGGGGTCGTTTCCGATCCAGTGCTGGAAAATCCGCAGGAACTGATGGAGGCGGGCGATGTCGGCCATTAGCCACGCGTTTCCGCAGCGCGTCGCCCACGTGCCGTGCAGCGCTAGATCGAAGTCGAGGCAGGCCCTTACCCATGCCGTCGATCCGGCGGCGTCGTGGGCGCGCTCGGCAAGCGAGGCAAGGCGAGCGATGTCGCACTCGGATATGGCATCCCATGCCAGCTCCAGCGCATGGGCCTCGAGTACCTCGCGGAGATCGTACAAGCCTCGCACGTCGTCCTCGCTAAGGGCCTTGACGATCGGCGTGCGGTTGGGGCGAAGCGTGACGAACCCCGCCTCTGCGGCGCGACGCACCGCTTCGCGAATCGGCGTGCGGCTGACGTGCCAGCGCGCCGCGAGTTCGGATTCTTTGAGGACTCCGCCGGCTGGCAAGTCGCCGGCGAGGATTGCCTCGACGAGCTTGTGGAACATGTCCTCAGCGACATCTGCGAGGCGCTTCCGTACTTCAATTGACATCGTCGTATACAAGGCTCCCAGTCCATTCTACTCCATCGACGCGATCACCGTGATTTCTTGGAGGTCGCGCCTGCTCTGAAGCAAAGTCCGCAGCCTCTGTCAAAAACCCTTCCAAAATGAAAATGTCGTGTCAGAAGCCCATTGACAACGGCGACGTCTCGTGATAGGATACTCGCGTACCTTACCGGTAAGGTGACTCTGTCGTAGATTATGAACAGAGGTAAAATTGTCAAAGGGGCAACCTTTGTACACAAGGGACACTATTGATATGGGATCACACACGAACGGTTTGCGCGCAAGGCTCGTGGCCTTTACTTTGATCGAGCTTCTCGTAGTTATAGCTGTCATAGCGATTCTGGCGGCGGTGCTCTTCCCGGTCTTCGCGACTGCCCGTGAAAAGGCGAGGCAGTCTTCGTACGCGTCGAACATGAAGCAGCTTGGTCTGGGGATCATTCAGTACACGCAGGACTACGACGAGACAATGCCGAGCATGAACGTTTTCGATAGCTCGCACGGCAACTGGGAGCAGTATTCTTGGCGCGAGATGATCTACCTGTACGTCAAATCCGCCCAAGTTTATACATGCCCGACCAACGCCAGCACTCAGACAGACTTCCTAAACGATTGGTCCACCAATACGCACACCTATCGGACATTAGGCCCGCTTAGCACCGACTATGTCTGCAATTCCAACTTCGCCCGCACCGCCAACCGGCCGACCGCCAATAACGGCGAGGGGTCGTTCGCGCCCCAGATCAATCCAGCGACGCCTTGGATCGTCGGAGTGAGCGTCTCTCAGATCGTAGTGCCGTCCATGATGATCAATCTGATCGAGAACAATACAAACAACAACTACGATCGGCTTGATATCGCGAACTCGGCAACCTATGGAACCGCGCTTTGGGCAGGACATACAGACATGTCCAACTACGAGTTCAACGATGGCTATGTCAGGTGTCTGAAGCCCTCTCAGATGCTGTCGGTTGCCGACGGCGGCTCGGCACCGGTCGATATGTGGACCCGCGACGCGCTAAACTTTAGCGACTCGACATCCGACAACCACGACCAGACTTCGAGTTTAACTTCGGCCAAGGCGATCCTGTCGACAACTGCCGCCGCTTTCGATTAGGTGCGGCGGGTGCCGTACAACTCAGTCGGGAACCGGACTATAACACGTGCGAAAACCTAACTCTCTCTTGCGAATGGCTACAGTGGCGGCTTTGTCGTTGTACTTGGCCATGCTGTCCGGCACTGGTCATGCGCAACCCCGCCATTTGAAGATCATGTGCCTTGGCGCATCGATCACGATGGGACAGACCGTCAACGGCGGTTACCGCTTGCCGCTTGAGAACGAGCTTACAGCGGCAGGCATCGACGTCGAGTTCGTTGGGTCTCGCACTACGAACTCGCGGGGCATGCGCTTCCCGAACCACGAGGGGTATCCAGGACACCGTATCGATCAGATCGACGACGGGGGTACGAACGCGTTCCACCTCACAAGCATCCCTGTAGCCGACACGCTCGCGAAGTTCCGCCCGGATATCGTCCTGCTCGTTTGCGGGACAAACGACATCGTTCAGCAAAGGGATCTCCGAAACGCCCCGCAGAGAATGGGCCATCTCATCTCCACGATTCTCGCGAACGATCCCGGCGTTACGGTCTACGTCGGGGCGCTCCCGCCTCTACGGGGCCACGACGGCGACGTACGCGTGTTTAACGCGGCCGTGTCCGACGATATCGCTCGGCGCGCCGCAACCGGCGACAATGTCCGCTTCGTAGATATGTATTCGATCCTTTCCCCAAATTCAGACTTTAGCCCCGACCGCATCCATCCAAACGCCGCCGGCTACCAGAAGATGGCCGACCGCTGGATCGTCGCCCTCGGCTACGGCCCCGCCGCGCCGGCACAGCCTGCCGCTCGCTGAAGGCTGGCGGGTAGGGAAATGCGGTTCGGGAAGCAGACCCCGACCATCGGACGCGCCGCAACGATATCCATCGCATAACAAGGCCAGACGCAAACATAGCCCCGCGGCCGTATTTGGCTGCGGGGCTATGTGCGAGAAGGTGTCGCGGACGCTTACGCGGCGGCGAGGACTTCCGTCGCGGGAGCGGCGGGAGCATCGGCCGTGATGGCGAGTTCGGTCGCGTTCGGCGACAGGGCGTAGACGCTGATGCGTCGGCGCTTCTTGTTGCCTTCGAACTTGACGTAGCCGTCGATTAGCGAGAACAGCGTGTGGTCTTTGCCCATACCGACGTTGGAGCCGGGATCGAACTGGGTGCCGCGCTGGCGGATCAGGATGGAACCGGGCTTGACCAGTTCGCCTGCGTACTCTTTGACCCCAAGCATTTGGGGGTTGCTGTCGCGCCCGTTACGGGACGAGCCGACGCCTTTTTTATGGGCCATTGATAATAATCCTTTTGCGTTTTCAATCGTCATCCTCCGTGAACGGCGGCGCGATTGCTAGGTCCTTACCAGATAAATACTATGCAGACAGTGCGGAAGCCAGATCTGGTTTAGCCGTACGCGTGTCGACGATTGTATGATTTACGCCGCTGTTTTCGAAGCGCGGTAAGGGTCCAGGCTCAGCCTGGTTATGCAAGTGCGATCGAGTTGATCTGCACCTTGGTCAAATCCTGCCGATGGCCGTAGCGATGGCGGACGTTCTTCTTGGCCTTGTAAGTGAACCCGTCGATTTTGGGTCCCTTGCCGGCGCCGACGATCATGGCTGACACGGTGGCATTCGCAACGGTGGGGTTGCCGAAGACCGGAGCGTCGTTGCCGCCGATGGCAAGAATCTCATTGATCTCAAGGGCGTCGCCAGCGGCGCCTTCGAGCTTATTGACGAGGAGAGAAGTGTTCTCCTCAACGCGATACTGTTTTCCGCCTAAGCGAATAATGGCATACATGGGCTTTTCCTTGTCGAAACAAAACAACGGGTGAAATTATACTTCGGTGTTGCAGCCAATGTCAATACCGAGCGCCCATTCTTTATAATTCTGTTTGAACGTGTTACTTGCACGGGTTAAGTGCCCATACGTATGCAGGCGAGCTGGCTCATAGTCGCTTGACCGTGATGCATGACTGAGTTTAACCGGTTAAATTATGCGTAAAAACTATCTTGGGGAATATCGTTTTCTGCGATTTACGACTTGACACGACGGATTTCAGGTCGGTATAATGGAGCACAGGAAAAACCCGGCTCAATGCTGCGCATGAGCATACAGGGATGTAAGTCGTCGATAGCAATTCCGAATTGTTCGACATCATGCAAGGAGCACAAAACTAATTATGGTTCCCGTCGCGCTTAATGTAGGATTTGACAATTACGTCATCAGCGATAAAGTCATCGCTTTGGTCAGCAGTGATTCTGCCCCAATGCGCCGCGTCATCCAGGAGTTCCGCAAAACGGGCCGCCTCATCGACGCTACCCAGGGACGAAAGACCAAGAGCGTGGTCTTCCTCGAAAGCGGACAGATCGCCGCTTCCGCGCTTCCGCAAGAGATCCTTACCCGCCGCATCAGTGGCGACACCAAGGCCGCTCCGGATCCGTCGGAAGACGATGACGCCACCGAAGAAGACGGCGAGTAGTCTTCTTCGCTGCGACTTTTAAGTTGCCGCCCGCGCGCTCCAAGGCGCGTGGGCGGCACTTGCTATTTTGAGGCAGAACTTTGACCAATCACCTGCTGAACGCCGCCAGTGATACCTCCGGTCTCCTCATCGTGGTGTCCGGCCCGTCCGCCGTCGGGAAGGACACCATCCTCGACCGCACGTTCGATCAGCCCGCGCTGCTCCCGCGC
>FSUB01000242.1_pt1 | contig 15067 bp, 13 predicted proteins | sample 1637331 | NCBI WGS metagenome assembly FSUB01 (sample SAMEA3914816, study PRJEB12502) | metagenome | biome: forest; material: soil | place: USA | collected 2011-09-16 | depth 0.3 m
ATACCATGACTGTCTTGAAGCGCGTCGCCGTCGCCCTTGCCCTCGGAACGTCCGCACTCGCCGCCCTGTTCGGCGGCGAGGTCCTCTACGCCGTCTACGGCTTCGGCCCGACTCCGCCTTTCGCAAATCCCGATAGAGAACCCGTCGTGCTTGGAAAGGGCCCTCCGTTGCGGTACGTCGTCATCGGTGACAGCACGGCGGCGGGGCAGGGCGCTCCCTATGTCGATGGGATCGCGATGGGAACGGCCCGCTATCTTGGAGTTAGCCACCGTGTCACGATGACCAACCTCGGGGTGTCGGGAGCAACGGCTGCCGACATGGTGCGCGGCCAGTTGTCGGCGGCGGTGAAGCTAAAGCCCGATGTCGTTCTGATTGCCGTCGGGGCGAACGATGTCACCCACTTCACGCCTAGTGGCGTGTTTAGGGACAGTTTACACAGTATCGTGGTTCGGCTTGCCGAATTGCCCAGTAAGCCCGTGATCGTTTTGACCGGATCCCCGCAGATGGGCGCCACTCCTCGTTTCCCGCAGCCGCTACGGTGGCTCGCCGGCACTCAGACGACTCGCATCAATGGCGTCGTGAAACAGGTGGTTGAGGACGATCAGGTGTGGATCGCTCCGGTAGTCGACGCTGGCCCGGCTTTTTCCGCCGACCCCAGCCTCTATGGCGCAGACCGGTTCCATCCGAACGCCTGCGGCTATGCCTTATGGCTGCCGATCATCGAGCGAGTTCTGAGCGCAGCTCTGGTCAGGCCCTAGATTCCGTTCCTAGCCCTGCATGGCGTACGCCTTGCCGAACGCCGAGCCGCTGCGGTTCAGTAACTCTAGCCATGTGCCTTGCTCGATAATACGCCCCTGCTCCAGCACCACGATCCTGTCGGCCGACTTCAGCGTGGCGAGTCGGTGGGCGATGATGATCGTCGTTCGGCCAACGATGAGCTCGTTGATCGCCGCCTGCACCAGGTGCTCGGCGTGAGCGTCGAGCGCGCTCGTCGCTTCGTCGAGGATCAGCATCCTCGGGTCCCGTAAAAGCGCCCGCGCGATCGCGATCCGCTGCCTCTGGCCACCGGAGAGCTTGCCGCCGTGCGAGCCGATCACTGTGTCTACGCCGTTGGGCAGCCGCCCGACGAATTCGGTGCAGTTTGCGCGCTCAAGGGCTTCGTCTAGCCGCCTATCCGAGATGTCGTCGAGGCCGTATGTGATATTCTCGCGAACCGTGCCCGAGAATAGGACCGTGTTCTGCGGCACGATTGCGAGATGGTCGCGGAAGCTGCGGAAGTTAATCTCGGCCATGTCGATGCCGTCCAGCATGATGCGCCCGGTAGTCGGCTTGCGGAACCCGATGACGAGGTTCAAGATCGTCGACTTGCCCGAACCCGATTCCCCGACGAGCGCGACGCACTCGCCAGGCTCCACATGGAGCGTGAAGTCTTCAATGGCAGGCCGGTTAGCTCCCGGGTACGCGTAAGCCACGTGTTCGAACCGCAAGTCGCCATCGACCGTTTCGACCGTCCGCTTCTCGTCGTCGGTCTCGACCTCGACAGACTCGAGCACCTCGCCGATCGATCGCATCGACTCGGCCCCGGCGGTCAGTTGCGGAAGCACGCCTAGCGTGTTCGACACGAGCATCACGATCATCGTGAAGTACGACTGGAACATCACGAGCTGGCCGATGGTCAACTGGTGCTGACGAACGAGGTAGGCGCAGAAGAGGAGGCTGAGCAACTGGAAGCTGTTGAACGTCACCCATGACGATGCCGCGAAGCGCTCCGTGGTCACGTCGAGCCGCCGACCGCTCGCCGTAAGGCGGGCAAGCTGGCGGCGCATCCGCGACGCCTCGCTGTTCTCGGCCGCATGCGCCCGCGTGACCGGCAGCATTTCGATCATCTCGTTGACCCGAACCGACACGTCTTCCATGTCGTGTCGAAACGCCTGGTTGCGAACCTTGAGCCTGCCCCGGAACGTCGCCATCAGCCCGACCGCGAGAGGGACCGCGAAGAGGAAGAACACCGCCACCAGCGGAGCCTGGATAATCGCGATGGTGACCGCGATCGTGATGGTACACCCGGCGCTTAGGATCACATCGACCGACGACTTGAGCACCGCTCCGATGTTGTCGACGTCGCGGAGGAGCTTGGTCTGCAACCGGCCCGCCTCGGTGCTATCGTGGAAACCGACCGACAACTGCTGCAGGCGGATCACAAGCGCCGACCGTAGGTCGCGCTGCGCCTCGCGCATCGCCGCCGACACGTGGCTGGCGTACCGGGTGTGGACGGGGATGTTCTGCGCCAGGCAGGCGGCGGCGAGCCCCGCCCACGAGTAGACTTCGCGCAGACCGCCGTGTGACGTGCCAGTAACGGAATCGAGAACATGCCGGGTCGCCATCGGCATGACCCAGATGGGCGACTGCTTGATCACAAAGAGGATCGCCGCGATTGCCAGGTGCCGCTCTTGGCCGCGCAGGAGCAACAGTAGGGTCTGTAAGGGCTTATCGCCCTTGTACTCACCGTCTAAAAGTCGTTCGACGCGCTTCCGCAAGGTGTGCGTCATTACTGGTTTCGTTTGCATGTCGGATGTGGAACCTCCGCCCATCGGGAACGCCAGATCGGTTATGCTCCTATTATGATTCAATGAGTCAGTCGATTACTATACTATTTTGAATATTTATATAAATTGTCCCGTTCGAGGCGTTTCGCCAATATCGGTATAGTTGACTATGGACGTAAGGCTACGAAATACGGTACAACTGAGTGTAACCGTAGCACCGTGCTCGGACTTCTGCTCGCGGCAGGCACGACTGATGGTCGCCTCATTGCAGATCGATCCGTTTGGCGCTGAAACGAACCATTTTACATGAACCACAACCTAGCTCTCCCGTACACGTTCGATCCCTCCGGTCCCCGCTCGTTGCGCGTCGCATTTTACGCGCCTTCCCAGTTAGACTTCCTGTTCGTCGGCGACAGTGTCGAGATCACCGCGCAGCCGCTGCACCGCACGGTGTCGCTGACGTGGTCCCTCAGCCGTAACATGGTCACGGCACCGTTTCTGTCAGGCGTCGGCGTGCCGCGGCAAGACGGCAGCTTTGTCATCTCGCCTGACACGTCGAACCTCAAGCCGGGCTTTTACGATGTGCGCGTCGAAATCAAGTACACGGATAACAACTCGACATCTGCGGTCACGACCTTTGGCTGGCATGCAGACAAAGAGGAGATCGTGCAAGTGATCCCCTCCGATTTCGACGCCTATTGGGACAAGGCGCTCGCGCTTGTCGCGGCCACGCCGCTTGACCTCAAGATGGAGCACCACGCGACGCTTCGCGGTTCCGAAATCGGTCGCTACAACCTCGAAAAGGCGATGCTTCCGGAGCATTACGATCCGGCGGGCGAGCGATTCCAGGAAGTCGAAGTCTATAAGATCAACTTCGCATCACCCGTTGGGGGGCGCGTCTACGCCTGGCTCGCCAAGCCCGTCGGTGCCGGGCCGTTTCCTGGGATGCTCGTTCTACCAGGCGCCGGGAACGCCGCACGGCCGGCACCAGTGGAGCATGCGCGTCACGGTTATGTCGCTATCGACGTTCAAGTTCATGGCAACGACGTCGACCTGGCCAATTACGGACCGCCGAAAGAAGGCGGCTACGACTCGCCGGACATTTATGCGCATTACCATGTTTATCGCAACGCGCTGCAAGCCGTCAACGCGCTTATAGCGTGCCCAGGTACCGATGCGTCCCGCCTGGCTGTTGCCGGTGGTAGCCAGGGCGGCCGACTGTCCTACGTCGTCGCCTCGCTCGATCCGCGCATTAAGGCTGCGGTTCCTGCCATCCCGCACTACTGCTACCGCCCTTGGCTCCGCTGGACCGAGGTGCTGAACGCCTCCGGCCGCGACGGCGCGGCTGGTTTCACGCGACCGGACGTCCTTGACGATGCCCGGACGCAAACTGAGAGCTACTACGACGTGCTCAACTTCGTCCACCGCCTCCAGGGGCAGGTGTACTCCAACGCCGGCCTCATCGACAGTGTGTCGCCAGCCACCGGTGCGTACGCCGTCCATCGCCTCATTCCCACATCCAAGACGTTCACCGCCGTCCCGAATTTCGCTCACGACTGGTTTTCGTCATTCGATACCAAGGCGTGGCGATGGGTCGATTCGGTCCTCGGCTAAGCGCGACTGGAAACATTTCCGAAATAAATTTTCTCTACTTTCGGAAACATACCTGAAATATATTGACTTGCGCCCCTCGCTGTAAGTATAGTGCTTACACGTCTCAAACGAAGGGGTACTCATATTCGCACGGCGACGCGCTTCGCAATTGGCGTTCACATTCTGACTCTAATCGACACTGACGCGTGTCATGAACAGACCTCGGAATGGATGGCAGGCAGCATCGGAGTGAACGCGGTGATCGTTCGCAACATCACCGGAATGCTTCGCCGCGCCGGGCTTGTGCTCACGAGGCGCGGCGTCGCCGGGGCCGAATTGACGCGTCCCCTCAGTGAGATCAGCCTCCTCGACGTGTTCCGCGCCGTCGAAGGCGAAGGCGGCCTCTTTGGCATCCACCTCAGACCGAACCTGGAGTGCCCGGTAGGGCAGGGGATCGAGATTGCCCTCGAACACAGCTTCTCGTCAGCCCAGCGCGCGATGGAAGCGGAACTCCGGCGAACGTCGCTTTCCAAGATCGCTGGCGATATCCGGCGCGCCCACCGCGCAGTCTAAAAATCCAACGAAAGATCTTCGTGCTTTGTTGGAACGAATGTTGTAATCTCTTATGTTACAACTATATCTTTGATACTCAAGATCAACCTGGGAGGACGAACAGTGAAGATTGCACTCTATGGAGCGAGTGGTATGATCGGGCAACGGATATTGGCAGAGGCCCTTAACCGAGGGCACGAGGTGACGGCGATCGTGCGCACGCCGTCGAAGGTGACTGCACAGTCGCCGAATCTGAACGTGATCGCAGGCGATGTGCTCGATCCCGTCGGCGTGGCGACGGCCGTCGCCGGTCACGACGCCGTCATCAGCGCGTACTCCCCGCCCCACGAAAACGTCGGGGTATTAGTAGAAGCTTATCGATTACTCACCAAGGGCGTCGCCAATGCGGGCGTCAAGCGTCTTATCACCGTGGGTGGCGCGGGCAGCCTGGAAGTCGCGCCTGGAGTCGACCTGATCGACTCGGGGTTCCTTCCTGCGGAATGGCTGGGAATCGCCGTCGCGCACCGCGACGCGCTCGCGGTGCAGCGCGCGGAATCGGGCGACCTCGACTGGACCAACGCCAGCCCAGCCGCGTTCATACAACCCGGCGAGCGAATCGGCAAGTTCCGACTCGGTACCGACCAGCTAATCAGCGGCGAAGACGGTCAGAGCCGTATATCTGCCGAAGATTTCGCCGTCGCGATCTTAGACGAACTCGAGAAGCCGCAGTATATCAAGCAGCGGTTCACTGCGGCTTACTGACCGCACCAGTAGGGAAGGTACGGGCACGCAACTTTTGGCGCGCCCGATGATCTATCAGAATGACGCTCAAAGTCGTAGCCCCAAGGGACGCGATGTTTACCCGATGCGTTAATCGTGGTATGAACGAGCAAGCTCACATCTGGAGGAAATCCGTTACATGTTGACACGCATTCTCAAGCCGTTCGCGGCGATCATGCCAATGCTCTTTGTCTTCTCGTTGATAGCTGCTGGCCCGATCACCGACGCGAAGGCACAAGCGGCGGCACCGGTGCCCGTGCACAAGAATTGGGTGCAGCGCCATCCGACCGCGACCGGCATCGGTGCCGCGATCGCGACGCATCACGCGCTCAAAGTCGCTGCGGCCAAGCGCAAGAAGCGGGGCCAGAAGCTCAACTGGGCGGAACGCCACCCGACCCTGTCCGCTATCGGCGTCGGCGCGGCAACGACCCACGTGATCAAGAAATCGACGCATTAGCATATCGCGGCTATTGAGGCTCATACGGTAACAAGCCCCGGCGGAATATTCCGCCGGGGCTTGTGCGTGCTTGGAAGAGGCTTAGTTGCAGAACGAGTGGTCGCTGAGCGGGAACCTGGTGCCCGCAACGGTGAACGACGTGTCGATCGACCAGAGGCAGATGTCTCCGACGGCCCTTTCGTACTTGACGGCCTTGACGTGGCCGTCGGCGAATTGGCAGTTTATGAATCCGCTATGGCGGTTGGCGAGGCCATCGAAGGCGCTGCCGAACGCGCCCGTCTTCGCGGCGTCCGCTCCTCCGAACGCCCAGGTCGTACCGGAACCCGTCACGTCCCAACCCCATTTGGAGTTGCCGATGTTCTTCCAATAGTTCTCATACTGGTTTCCGTTGTCGCTGGTGCCACAGCCAGAAGCTCCGTCTTGGCAGCGCTCCCACGCATTGTCGAGCGTGGCGTCATACTTTCCTCCGTAGGTGTTGAGCAGCCCGGAAGCATTGAGGATGTCAGGAGCCGCACCGTAGTATGATCCGTCGCAGATGAGGATCGTGCTTGCTGGTCGAGCAACCTGGGACATCTGAACGCCGACTAAGCCTGCGGTGCTCTGGACAGAGCCGCCCGGGCTAAGAAACATGTCGTTGTGAGCGTAGCTGTTTTGGCCGCCGTACCCTACCTGCTTACAGCCGGAAATCGCCACTCCGCCGCCGCACTGCTTTCCGTCGGTGTTAAAACCTACCCAGGCATCGGGGTTAGATGGGCACGAGAAAACGCCGTAGCTCTTGATATAGGGCTGTAGGAAGCTGATCCAGAAGGTCCGGTCGGTGCTGACGTTGGCAGCGCCACCCGAGTTTGCAATGTTTGTACAATCGTACGGTCCGCCGTTGGTGGCGCAAAGGATGTTCGGAATACCCTTGTTACGGTGCGAATACAGGGTGTCGTCGTAGTCTTGGGCATACATCAGCGTCGCAGTACCCATCTGCTTCAGGTTGGAAGCACATGTCGATTGACGCGCCTTTTCACGAGCCTTTGCGAACACGGGGAATAGAATAGCGGCGAGAATCGCTATAATTGCGATCACGACGAGAAGCTCGATAAGGGTAAAACCCTTCTTTGTGATACTCTTCATGTCTGGTCTCCTTGATATGTTCCCCGGTCAGCGGCAAGCGCCGCTGACCGGGCCATTGATGTTGTTAGGTTTAGGCCCGTCCGCCGTCGTCGTAATGCGAACGGACACGAACAGCTTTGTTAAAGCCGAAGCCGACCGCTTACGATACTAGCATCGCGTGAAGCCTCGCGCGAACATGGCGCAAGCCTCACTGCGGCGACTTCGTGAAGTAGGCGAACCCACGAGTCTAGAATAGCATTATATAAAATTAGAATCCATTAAGGATTGTTTAACTTTATGTTAAGAAGCTGATCGGGCAAATTTATGTATGCCTGCCAACACTTGTAATCGTCGACCTCGCACACGCTCTAGCGCGTCCGCACTCCAGGAAACGTTTCGTGCACGGTCTGCTCAAGCGGGCCGTAGTTCGATAGGTAGGAAATCCATGTGTCGACAGGGGGGGAACTTGGACCGACATACGAAAGGATATGGGCTTTGCGCGTGGGAAATGAAACGACGACATCCGTAAACGACGTGCGCGGACCGATGAATCGGTAGGCGACGCTGGGGACAAATCCGAGTTGGGTCGTGCCCTCATAGTTGGCGCCATCGTAAAGCACGGTGACGATGTTCCTGACCTGCGAGCGTGAAAGCCGAGGCGCAAAGTCAGAAACTGGTGCTGACGAGGAGGGCGGAGAGCCCGTCGCAATAGAGACGGCCTTAGACGGCCGACAGTCGATATGCGACTGGCAAAAGGCATAGCCTTCGACCCGCACAGGCTTAGACAGCACATCGACCGTCATCGGGCCGAGCTGTTCGGCTGCGACTACGTCGGGTTGCGGCGGAGCGAGGAGCTGCCTGACGATACCGGCAGCGATACAGGCAAGCGCAAGCATCATGACGATCATGAGCGCGCTTGGCTTTTTACGTGTCATAGGACGGAAGTTACCCCATGCACGTTAAGGAAGTATTAACCGCCGCCAATCGCGGAGGCGCGTCGCCTCTACCAGGCGACCCCCGCCGCCCGCTTCGCCGCCGTCAGGGTGTTCTGCATAAGCGTTGCGATCGTCATCGGGCCGACGCCGCCTGGGACCGGGGTAATCGCCGACGCCACCGCCGATGCGGTCGCGTACTCGACATCACCGACATCGGTGTCGCGTCCGGCGACGCGGTTGTAGCCCGCGTCAAGGACGACCGCGCCCGGCTTGATCATGTCGCCGGTGATCATCTCCGCCTTGCCGACGGCGGCGCAGAGGATGTCCGCTTGCCGTGTGATCTCGGCGAGGTTCGGCGTGCGCGAGTGGCAGATGGTCACGGTGGCGTTCGCGGCGAGCAGCAGCACCGCCATCGGCTTACCGAGGATCACCGACCGGCCGACGACTACCGCGTGTTTGCCCTGGACCGGGATATCGTATCGCCGCATCAGTTCCATCATGCCCTCGGGCGTGCACGCGTGGAACGCGTCCATACCGGCGAGCAGCATCCCCATCGAAAGCGGCGAGATGCCGTCGACGTCCTTCTGCGGGTCGAGCTGAGCAAGCACAGCGGTCTCGTCCATGCCCGACGGGAGCGGGTGCTGGATCAGGATGCCGTGAACCGACGGGTCGGCGTTGAGCTTGGCGAGGCAATCCTCAACCTCGGCCTGCGATGCGGTGCTCGGGAACGGGTAGGTTATCGAGCCCATCCCTGCTCGCCCGCATTGCCGCTCCTTCATCGCGACGTAAGTCTGCGATGCCGGGTTGTCACCGGCGAGGATCGCGGCGAGGACCGGCTTGACGCCGGTTTCGGCGACGAGCCTTGCGACATCCGCCTTGATCTCCGCGCGGATGGTTTTCGATGTTGCGTTTCCGTCAAGAATGATTGGCATTTGTCTTCTTCAACCAAAGGAATTTTTCGCCCGAGCATTCGGGCACTTCATGAAATCCGTTGTTAAGCGCCTGCGCCGCCTGTCGCGCATTGTCGCGACCGACGCGCAGCCATGTTTCGCCGTACGAAAACGATTGCTCCACCTTGTCCGCGAGCAGCTTGACCAGCACACTGCCGATCTGTCGCTCGCGCCACGGGGGCGCAACCACCAGACGCGCGATCTCGACATCGCCTTCAGCATCGTCTTCGACGATTTCGCCATACGCCACAGGGAAGTCGTCTTCGGTCAGCAGGTACGCACGTGTCGCCTCGTACGACCAAACGACCACATCGTCCGGTTCTACCGGGAACTGCCGCTCGCCGGTGACCTGCGCGACATCGTCGGCGTCGAGGAACCAGTCGGCGACGAGGGCGGCATCATCGAGCCGAAACGGCATCAGTTCATACGTAGGCATCGCAATCTCCGTCGATTTGGCACGACACTACCGCACAATGGTCTAGCGAGGGAAACGTCGCAATCACGACAAGCGCCGTGGCTACTCTTCCGCTGGAGCGGGGTCGTCGATGCCACCGCGCTTCACGGAACGGGCGACGGCGCCGAGAACGCCGTTAACGAACCGACCGCTTTCGGCGGTGCTGTACTTCTTGGCGAGCTCGACGGCTTCGTTGATCACCGCCGCGACCGGCGTATCTAGGCGAAACAGCACTTCGTACGCGGTCATGCGGAGGATGTTGCGGTCAACCGCGGCTTGTCGATCGAGCGACCAATCGGAAGCCACCGCTTCCAGTGTGGAGTCGATTTCCGCCTGATGCTCGATCGCGCCGCGGACGACGCCTTCTGCGTATTCACGGTTGATGCCTTCCAGCACCGACTGCTCAAGGGCGGCCGCGATGACTTCGTCCATCGGCTGCTTGCCCACATCGATCTGGAAAAGCATACGTAGAGCCATCTCGCGCGCTTCTCGCCTTGTATTCTTATGCGCTGGGTGAGACGCGCTAACATTGGGTTCCATATGGCTGAAATTGTACCCCATGCCCGATTCCGTTCGGTTAGGAATTAGGAACGCTCGTACCGCTGGGCAGATTTTCCTGCGCGGTGCCAGCCTGCGTGGTGTGGCATGATGGCGTCGACACGTGAAGGGCGCTTGGTTGCGGCGATATGTGACGCGGAGCAATGCGGGCTTGCAAGTTCATCGGAGCAACAGCCCATCTCGTGAAGCGAAGCCGCTACGGTCCATCCTTAGTAAAACGAGCCTGGCGGCACGAGCGATTTGGAAATCCTCGCACTCGTATCCCACACAAATGTCGTGAATCGCCATCAAGGCGCCAGTGCGTCACGAGCCCGGCGACGCCGGCACGGAGACTTCCTTGTTCACGAACCACGAGGGATTCGCGCGGTGACGGACTTGTCCCGGCGGAAGCCTGAGCCATACGGGACCGGCGCTCTTGCCCGGAAACGACTCTATCCAATACGGGCTGAAGTGTAAAGCGAGATAAAGGGGCGGAACGCCGGTGTCGAAGGATCGTGGCCGGCGGCCAACCACGCAGTTGACGGTTTTGAGCACCTCGAGGCCCGCAGGTTGTAACCCCTGTACGGCGTTGTTGAGGACCGGCACGGAGTCGGGGTAAGCGTTGAGCGTATCGATCGATAGGGATTGGTCGCCGGTCAGCCGCCATTCGAGGTAAGGCGCGTTATCGTAGTCGTTGAATATCCGCCCCGTCACATGGTGCTTGACGAGGAAATCCGACTGCCCGACTGGGAGCACATCCGCGACGGGATTGGCCAGCAGGGTGCCGTCGCCGCTCGGCCACAGGAACAGCGTCCAGCCCGCGAGCGCGAGGACCGTCATCGCCACGCCTAGCTTCCGCCATCTCTTCGGTGTCGCGTCCACACCTGACAGCCACGAAGCGATGACCCGCTTCCACGATGCGGGCCAGACGATGTGTGCGAGGTTGCTTCCGATCACCCAGAGGCACGTCATGCTCAAGAACATCGCCCACCGACGCGCGCCGAGATAGAACACGACGACCGCAGCCACCCATAGGATTTGCGAAACTCGGCGCTTGCGGCTGAGCGCAAATACCGTTACGGTGATCGCGAGCAGGACCACGAGGTACGACAGGTCGATCCAACTCACATGGGGCACTTTCCAGAACGGCTCCCACTCGATAATGAATTCGAATGTCTTGCTGCGGATCGCCGTCAGCGCCTTCCAGAGGTGCGTCCCGTAGGGATTGACGAGCGATGCGACCATCGACGCAACGATCACGCCGACCAGTAACTTGGTCGTATAGGAGAACCGCGTCGTCACGAGCGAACCGAACGCTGCAATCGCCAATATCACAACCCCGAAAGCGAACATTCCGTGCAGGTTGACCCACGCGATCACGAGGAGGGGAATCGTCGCGGCGGCCGCAAGCTGCCGCTTGCGATCGGCAGGGGACGCGGTCTCGATACGCGAAACGAGCAGGAGCAATACGGCATAGATCACTGCGCTCACAAGCTCGGTACGTGGCTGCAAGCGCGCACGCGATGCGATCACCGCGATCCCGAAGATCACCAGCGCCGCTGCCCCGACAACGTTCTCGCGGCGCCATTGGTGCCAGATCAGACCGAACGACAACCCGGCAAGCGCCGTGGTGGCAAGGAGCGCCCTGGTAATCGCCCAATACGGCGTTTGGTCCTTGATCAGCCAGTAGGTGAGGAGTTCGGTGCCCCACGAGTGGGCGATCCAGTCGGAGTTAGCCGTCCAGAGGAAAAGCGTGTGCGTGGGAATCTGATGGTGCTGGAGCATCCAACGGCCAACGGCCGCGTGTGCCCACATGTCACCGGGGCCGATGGGCTGCCACGTGCCGCAGAACAGTAGGAGAAGAATCGGCGCGAAGCGCAGCCAAGCGATTTGCCTGGACATCGGTGCAATGGCGGGACCGGGAGCCATTTCCGGCTCCTCGGCTGCGGTAGCGCGAAGGATATCTTCTTCGATGCCCATGAATATGAACCGCTACCCTACATTCCCATGTGCTTGGAAAGGAACGTTGTCGAAAGGTCCGCAGTTTTGAACGCCGACGTCGCCAGGATCGAGCGGAGGAACGCCAGGTCGGTCTTGATACCGACGACTTCGGTCTCGGCGAGCGCGCGCGCAAGCTTCGCGATTGCAGCACTGCGGTCGACGTCCCATGCGATGATCTTCGCGATCATCGAGTCGTAGTACGGCGGGACTTCCGCGCCGGTGTAGATGTGAGTGTCCACGCGGATACCGGGTCCTCCGGGCAGGTGAAGCCCGGTGATTTTGCCCGCGCTGGGCGCGAAGTCGCGCTCGGGATCGCGAGCGGTCACGCGCGCTTCGATGGCGTGGCCGCGCCACTCGACATCTTTCTGTGTGAAGCCGAGTTTGTGACCGGCGGCGATCTTGATCTGCAGCTTCACGAGGTCGAGATTGGTGACGACTTCGGTGACGCAGTGTTCGATCTGCAACCGCGTGTTCATCTCCATGAAGTAGAACTCGCCGTTGGGCGCATAGATGAATTCGACGGTGCCCGCGTTATGGTAGTTCGCAGCCTTTGCGGCACGTACTGCGGCGTCGCAGATTTTGCGGCGCGTGCGGTCGTCGAGCAACGGCGCGCGGCACTCTTCCAGAATCTTCTGGTGTCGCGCCGTCTGAATCGAACAATCGCGCTCGCCAAGGTGGACGCAGTTTCCGAACTCGTCGCCGATCACCTGTACCTCGATGTGGCGCATCTCGTCGATATGCTTCTCGATGTAGACATCGGCGTTGCCGAACGACGTCTCAGCTTCCTGCTGGGCCATCTTGAGAGTGTTTGGAATTTCGTCGGCGTTGAACACCGTGCGAATACCGCGACCGCCGCCGCCTGCGCTCGCCTTGATCTTGATCGGATAGCCGATATGATTCGCGATCTTGATCGCGTCGGCCTCGTCCTTGACGGCACCGTCGGTTCCTGGCACGACCGGCACACCCGCCTTGCGCATCGTTGCCTTGGCGGTGATCTTGTCGCCCATCTTTTCGATGGAATGTGGCGACGGCCCGATGAACTTGATCCCCATCGCCGCGCACGCCTCGGCGAACGTCGACGATTCAGCCATGAAACCGATCCCCGGATGGAGCGCATCGCAACCCGTGATCAACGCCGCGCTGAGGATGTTGGGCGCGTGCAGGTACGACTCTTTGCTCGCGGGAGGACCGATGCAGACGGCTTCGTCGGCCATGCGAACGGCCAGCGAATCGGCATCGGCTTCGGAGTAGACGGCCACGGTCGGAATATTCATCTCGCGGCATGCGCGAATGACGCGGACAGCGATGTCACCGCGGTTTGCGACTAGGATTTTTTTGAACATAAGCGATTTTAACGAGGCTATTAGCTAAGCGGCAGCTTGGAAATGTGTTGCGGAAGTATACCTCATCTTTAAAGCGGCACGACCGTGCCCTGCGGGCGGCTGGCGGGAGCAGAGTCTTATCGAGAAATGGGTGTCGAATAGTCGACGTTCAGACGCGCATGGCCGTTCGCTCATCCGCCAAGACCCTGCGCCCTCACAGAAGACCGATACGCCTTCGGGCTCGTGCCGTACAGCTTTCGAAAGAGCCGACTAAAGTGGAACGGATCGGCGTGACCTGCCAGCCGAGCTACCTCGTTTATGGGCAGGTCCGTCGTCAGCAGCAATTGCTGGGCGCGACGCATCCTGAGTGTCTGTAGATAGGTGCCCGGCGGAATACCGAGAAGATCGCGAAATACGGCGTGGAAACGGCTCGCGGAGAGGCAGGCAACTTCGGACATGCCGTCGATATCGGCGTCGGCGAGGTTGTCGGCGACATACTCCAACACCGGGCGGAGCCGGTGGATGTTCGCGATCAGCCGCCCCGCGTGCGGGCGCAGGCGGGTCTTGCCAACGACCAGCGAGGCGAGCAAGCGACCGTAGCCTTCCATGGCCAGCGACCGAGCGACGCTCACTGGCGCGTCGGCGATGTCCACGAGCGCGGCGTTGATGTCGCCGATCGCGTTGCCAGTTGCTGCGGAGTACACCACGGGCAGCTCGAAAAGCGAAAGCAGGTCGACGGTGCCAAGAATTCGCATGTTGACATGCGACCAGCGGCTTACGCCCTGGTCGCTCATAAATGCGATCTCGTGGCGTTGGCCCGCCGGGATACAGAATGCCGCCCCTTCGGGAGCGTCGAACGCTTCGGAGTTCGCAACGGCAACGTGCATCCTGCCGCGAAAGCAGTTCACGATCACCGCTTGCGGAACCGTTCGCGATCCCGTGGTGCCGGAGGTGACCGGCGTGACTCCGCCTGCTTCGTATGCGAACGAGAACGAAGTCGCGAGGGCAAGCGTGAGCGTTTCTGCTATGAGATTGTGCGAAACATTCGGATCAGTAGAAAACGACAGGTTTTCGAGAGGGACTGTCATTGTGGATATCCGTGTCCTGTAGTAGCATGTACCTCAATGCCGAGCGATCAAGACGCATGATTACGAGACGAACTTGATCGCTTGCGATTTCGGCATCGAGACTTCTGATCTAAAGTGTCAGTAACAAAGGACAGTTTATTATGTATCAACTCACGCCCCAACAACTCGAATTCTTCGATACGTTTGGCTATATCGGCTTCCCTGGCCTCCTGGCGGATCGGATCGCCGACGTCATCCAGGACTTCGAAGACCTCTTCGAAGCACACGGCGGCGGGCACGCCGGTCAGCGGCACGACGGCACACGCCGATCGTGTATCGTGCCGTTCATCGATCAGAGCGACAAGCTCTCCAGCTTGCTCGACGATCCGCGCATCCTGGGAATCGCGAAATCCCTGCTCGGCGAGGACTTCAACTACATGGGAAGCGACGGCAACTACTACGTCGGGGATACCGGCTGGCACTCCGATGGCTGGCACCCGAAGCATCGGCACGTCAAGATCGCGTTCTACCTCGACCAGGTCACGCGCGACACAGGCTGTCTACGGGTGATCCCAGGCAGCCACAAGACTGCGGACCGCTTTGCCGCGCAGCTACAGGAGCACAACGGAACCGCGCGAGACTCTTGGGGTATCGAGCCGCGTGATGTGCCCGCCATCGCGCTCGAAACGAAGCCTGGCGACATCCTCGTCTTCAACCACAACATCAAGCACTCGGCATTCGGAGGCGGTGCTCGCCGCCGAATGTTTACGAT
>FSUB01000187.1_pt1 | contig 14428 bp, 10 predicted proteins | sample 1637331 | NCBI WGS metagenome assembly FSUB01 (sample SAMEA3914816, study PRJEB12502) | metagenome | biome: forest; material: soil | place: USA | collected 2011-09-16 | depth 0.3 m
ACATTCGGCGGCTTCGTCGGCCTTTCGAGCTTCTTCAACTCGTTCTTCGTGGACCAGTACGATGCCCCGAAGGCAGCCGTTGGCCTCTGGACCTGGCCGTTCATCATCGCGGGTTCGTTCCTCCGCCCGGTTGGCGGCGCGCTCGCCGATAAGATCGGCGGTATCAAGATGCTCACCCTGCTCTACACGGCGATTATCCTGTCGGCGGTCGGCGTCGGCTTGACCATCACCAACTTCAACGTCGCCTGCGTGCTCCTCTTCGTCCTGATGGGCTGCCTCGGAATGGGCAACGGCTCCGTGTTCCAGCTCGTTCCGCAGCGGTATAAGAAGGAGATCGGCGTCATGACCGGCCTCGTCGGCGCTGCCGGCGGCATCGGCGGCTACTACCTCAACTTCGCTCTCGGTCACCTGCATGACATGACCGGCACCTACGCCAGCGGGTTCTACGCCTTCGCGGCCATCGCCGTCGTCGCCCTCGTCGTCCTCCGCGCCGTCGCCCCGGCCTGGATGGCCTCCTGGCTCGGCGCAGGCGGCAAGGCGCTCGATGCCGCCCACGAACCCGCTCACCCCGCAACGACACCGAAAGTCCCTGCTATGAGCGGGGCCGAAGCAGGCTAAAAGCTCAAACTCCCTCATGTCCCCCTCTCCATATCCTTGGAGAGGGGCTAGGGGTGAGGCCAACTATCCGTCATTCAGCTGAGAGATATCTGGACAAAGATATACGATAATAGCAACCAGCTAGGAAACATAAAGATGAGATCACACAAGTACATTATCGCGACTATCGCTAGCTTCACCGCTCTTTCGGCGGCCCATGCCGACCCGGCGGTGGCCAAACCCTCCCCGGCGAAACCTGCCGCGAAAGCCAACACCGTTACCGTGTTCGGGTCGATCCGCATCCGCCCCGAGCACTACGATTACTTCGGCACCACTGTCGGCGAAGGCAACTACACGTTCTTCGGATCGCTACTACGCGTCGGTGTGACCGCCAAAACGAAAACCACCGAGGCGACTATCGAACTCGCGCAGCCAACCCTCCTGAGTCTGCCCGAACACGCCGTCGGCGGTGCGGGTCAAGGGCCGCTCGGCCAAGGCGGAAACTACTACGCCGTCAGCGGCACACGTGGCGCGAGCGTCTTCCTCAAGCAGGCCTCTGTCAAGTTCAAGCCATCTGTGGCGAGCCCGAACATGCTCAAGCTCGGTCGCTTCGAGTTCTTCGACGGCACAGAGCCGATCGCCGCCGATCCGTCTCTCGCCTGGATCAAGCAGAACCGCATCGCGCAGCGCCTCATCGGTAACTTCGGCTACACCGAAGTCCAGCGTAGCTTCGATGCCGCGAGTTTCCTCGTCGCGACTCCCGCCGCGAACATCACCGGCTTTGCCGGCATGCCGACACGCGGCGTATTCGACCTGTTGGGCAACGACGATATCTCGCATGTCAAGATCGCCTACCTCGCCGGGACCCCGAAGCCTGGCAAGACCCCGGTTGACGGACGACTCTTCGGAATCTACTACCAGGACGACCGCCCTGGCACCACGAAGACTGACAACCGCCCGGCAGCCGTGAAAGCCGCCGACACTGCGGCCATCAAGCTGTACACCTACGGCGGCGACTACGTTCGCGTCCTACCGACAACCGCCGGCAAAATCGACCTCATCGCCTGGGCGGCGGGCCAGACGGGCAAATGGGGTGCGCTCACGCAGCAGTCCTACGCCGCCGACGCCGAAATCGGCTATCAACCGAAGAAGGTGGCTATGAACCCCTGGTTCCGCGCCGGATACTTCTACGCGTCCGGCGACGACAACAACGCCGACGGCACCCACAAGACGTTCTTCCCGATGCTCCCCACGACGCGAATCTACGCTCGCTTCCCGTTCTACACCGAATCGAACATCAAGGACGCCTTCGCGCAAGTCATGCTTCGCCCGAACCCGAAAACCATGATCCGCTCGGACTACCACCTTCTCAGCCTCGCGAACTCGAAGGACCTCTGGTACCAGGGCGGCGGCGCCTTCGAGCCGAAGGGCAACTTCGGCTACGCCGGCCTGACCAGCAACGGCAAGTCCAACCTCGGCTCCCTGCTCGACCTCAGCATCGACTACAAGTACGACAAGGCGACTACATGGACGGTTTACACCGCCGCCGCCTTCCCGAACGACGTCATCAAGAAGCTCTACAACAGCAAGACCGCGACGCTAACCTACGTCGAGTACAACCACTCGTTCTAGCTGTCGATTACCGTTTGAGATCCTCCTTAGCCCTTTGGCCGCAGTTGCGGCCAAAGGGCCACTTTTTGTCTGGCAAATTGACATCCAATTCACAGCCCCCAAATCTCCCTTCCTAAAAATCATAGCCCTCAATTAATCACCGAAAATCACAGTTCAAACAACCCCTTCCCCTCCTATAAATCAAATAAATCATCGTCCAAAACAAATTCTCACTCCCTTCACCGGTCAGAAACATAGCCGAAACATTGGTGCGGTACTGTATAAATGTCGCACCGCAACGATGCCTGCGACATCCCCTGCACTGCCGCACTTTCCCGACACAGATGTCTCCCTTAAGCAGATCGATCTGCTCGCGCCGCAAAGCGCTACTCGTTCCTCAGGCCTGGCCTGGTACCTTTGGGAGCCTATCAATGGGAAAGCAGAAACTCATCGTCATCGGTAACGGCATGGCTGGCGCGCGCGCTGTGGAAGAGATCCTTCTTCGCGGCGGCGGCGATCAGTTCGACATCACAATGTTCGGAGACGAGCCGTACGGCAACTACAACCGTATCCTTCTCTCAAACGTGCTCAACGGCAGCCAGGATCCGGGCGACATCTTCTTGAACCCGCTCGAATGGTACGCCGAGAACAACATCACCCTGAAATCGGGAGTCCGTGCCACGTCCATCAGCCGAGCGACGCGCACCGTCGCCGGTGACGACGGTCACGTCCTGCTGTACGACAAGCTCTTGATCGCGACCGGTAGCCGGCCGTTCGTCCCGCCGATGCAGGGCGTGAACGGCCCCGACGGCGAGCACAAGCCCGGCGTCTTCGTATTCCGCACGATCGACGACTGCAGCAAGATCGCCGGATACGCCACCAAGTGCCGACGAGCCGTCGTGCTCGGCGGCGGTCTCCTCGGCCTTGAGGCCGCTCGCGGCCTCATCCAATACGGCGTCGAAATCCACGTCGTCCACCTCGGCGACTCCCTGATGGAGAACCAACTCGACGCAACCTCTGGCGCGATGCTGCGCAAGACGATGGAGTCGATGGGCATCCATATCCACCTCGGCAAGTCGACCACCGCCGTGCTCGGCGACGACCACGTAACCGGTGTCATATTCAAAGACGGCGCAACCCTGCCTTGCGACATGCTGGTCATCTCTTGCGGCATCAGGCCCAACTCCGAGATCGGTCGCGACTGCGGCCTGACCACCGAACGCGCCATCGTGGTTGACGACCACATGATGAGCCCAGACGATCCCAATGTCTACGTCGTCGGCGAGTGCGCCCAGCACCGCGGCAAGGTCTACGGCCTCGTCGCTCCCCTCTGGGAGCAGGCCCGCGTCCTGGCCGAGCACATCACCGGTAAGAACCTGCTCGCACGGTACCAGGGGTCCAAGCTGGCCACCAAACTCAAGGTTATGGGCGTCGAGCTCGCGTCGATGGGCGTCGTCCACCCCGAAAGCGAGCACGACGAAGTCGTCCAGTTCGCCGAGCCCAAGCGCGGCATCTACAAGAAGCTCATCATCCGCGACGATGTCCTCGTCGGTGCGATCCTCCTCGGCGACACGTCCAAAGCCGCGCACCTGATGCAGGCGTTCGACCGAGGCTCCGCCCTTCCCGACGAGCGAACATCGCTCATCTTCGACATCGGCGCGCCGATGGTCGCGGCAACCATGCTCGAAATGCCCGAATCGACCCAGGTATGCAACTGTAACGGTGTCAGCAAGGGCGCGATCCGCGCCTGTGTCGAAGGTGGCAAGCGCAGCCTCAAGTCGGTCATGGACGCCACCCGGGCCGGTTCCGGGTGCGGCTCGTGCAAGGCCCTAGTCAAAGAGATCGTCGATTGGGCTTGCGACGGCCAAGCCGAGGAAGACCCGTCCATCCACTTCTACGTGCCCGGTATCCCGATGACCAAGCCCGAACTGGTCGAAGCGATCACAACCCAGAGCCTCAAGTCGGTGTCGGCCGTCTTCAACGCCCTTGTCGGCGGTATCGAAGACGCGGGCAGCAAGATGGGCCTCTCGTCGCTCCTCAAGACCGTATGGGGTGCCGAGTACGAAGACGAGCGCGACTCTCGCTACATCAACGACCGAGTTCACGCAAACATTCAAAAGGACCGCACCTTCTCCGTGATCCCACGTATCTTCGGAGGCGTCACCAACGCCGCCGACCTGCGCAAGATCGCAGATGTGGCCGACAAGTACAACGTCCCGATGATCAAGATCACTGGCGGCCAGCGCATCGACCTGCTCGGCATCAAGAAGGAAGACCTGCCCAATGTCTGGGAAGACCTCGGGATGCCGAGCGGCCACGCCTACGCCAAAGCCTTCCGCACATGCAAGACCTGCGTCGGCACCGACTTCTGCCGCTACGGAGTCGGTGACAGCACCGCCCTCGGAATCAAGGTCGAGCAGCGCTACCAGGGGCTAGAGACACCCGGCAAGATCAAGATGGCCACCGCAGGCTGCCCGCGCAACTGCTCCGAGGCGCTCTGCAAAGACGTCGGTGCCGTCGCAATCGAGGGCGGTCGCTGGGAAATGTATATCGGCGGCGCGGCGGGCTCACACATTCGCAAGGGCGACCTGCTCTGCACCGTCGACTCCCATGAAGCCGTGCTTCAGATGACCGACCGGTTCCTGCAGTACTACCGCGAGAATGCCAAGTACCTCGAACGCACCTACGGCTTCGTCGAGCGGGTCGGAATCGCCAAAATCCGCAGCGTCGTGATCGATGATGCCGAAGGCATCGCGAGCCGTCTCGATGCCGCCATGCAGGCATCGGTCGACGCGTTCGTCGATCCGTGGTTGGAGCGGGATGTCCCGGCCACCGCCAACCAGTTCGTTTCGCAGCTTCCCGTGCTGCAGACGGTGGGGGCGTAACCGAGCATGCAAACGCTAACGAAGAACGAAATCACCTTAGGTTCCGTCGACCAGATCCCTCGCGGCGAAGGCCGCGAGTTCGAAACGGGCGGTAAGCTGATCGCTGTGTTCCGGTCACGCGATGGCAACGTGTACGCCACCCAGGCCAATTGCCCGCACCGCGAAGGCCCGCTCGCCGATGGCCTGATTGGCGGCGCGGAGGTCATCTGTCCCTTCCACAACTGGAAGTTCGACCTCGCCACCGGCCAGCCTCGCTCCGCGACGACCACATGCGCGATCGAGACATACCCGGTAACGGTAGACGGCGACGGCACAATCCGAGTAACGGTCTAAATGCCTCATCCATCTCTTGTCGCCCCTCTCCATATCCTTGGAGAGGGGCTAGGGGTGAGGCTTTTCCCCACTCCATGTGCCATAATCCAATAGGCAAATAACTCACTAGGGCATCTGTTTACACTCGCAGCGCTGCGATCCAGGGAAAGCTACGGGATCGTCGGCATGCAAAACGTGCTCATTGCGACAACTTCAGAGACCCGGGACCCGCTGTTCCGAGCCCTTGGCGTAGACTATGACGTTGCCGTGGTCGACCTCAACTGCCCGACCGCCGATCTCACTGAACGGCTTCACGCCGCATTCGACGGCAAACCTCCCGCAGCCGTCGTCGTAGACCTCCGCTCATCGCCAGACTGCCTCCCGCTTCGCCATGTTCGACGGATCCTTCAGCTAACTTGGTTCGAAGATGGCCCGTTGCCCGTCTGCCTCGGCCTGCTTTCCGAAGCGCATCTTGCCCAACCGGACTGGCCGGCGTACGTCGACGACTTCGCACTCCCACCGTACAACGTGGCCGAGCTTCGCGCCCGGTTACGTCGTCTGATGTTCGCCCGGCGGCATGTCCAGGCCGACGATACCGCGCGTCTCAACGGTCTCACGATCGACTTCAGCGCCCGTCGTGCCGTCGACCAAGACGGCACCGTCTTGCCTCTCACGCCGCGCGAGTTCGACCTGCTCGCCTTCCTCGTCCAGCATCGCGGCCGATTCTTCCCACGCGAGCGCCTGCTCGACCTCGTCTGGGGCATCGACTTCGACGGTGGCTGGCGCACCGTCGATATCCACGTGCGCCGCCTCCGCGCCAAGCTCCCCGCCGCCGTAGGCGACCTCATCGAAACCCGCCGCGGCCTCGGCTACGGCCTCCAGACCCGGTGACTTCATTGCCACGGCAATGCAAGTCGCAGCGCCAAAACTCTTTGTCTTTCCGCCTCGGAGATAAGGGACCCTCGCTTGCGTGGTAGAGAGGTCTCCTACTGGGCTTCGCCCTCGGACAGCTTTCCGGATTCCGGAACGTAGTCGTGCCGCTTAGCGGTGGTCGGATATCAAACCCCCACTTAGGGTGCGCGTGTCAGCGCGCGGGGGCTTGGAGGCGGGCGGGTCCCGACGGGCCGGAGGTTCACGAAGCGCCAGAGTCGATCATGTTGTCCCGCTGAGGCCATACTCTGCCTCCCCTCGTCCTTTCCAAGGAGAGGGCCGGGGGTGAGGTCTTCCCGCCAACGCCGTCGGTCATCATCGCCCTCGCTTTCGGGGGCTTGGGCGTGCGCGCTGTCCCGACGGGACGGCGACGGGGGTTCACGGCGCAACAATCACGCATGCCTGCCACAACTGCCGCCCGCACCCCCAAACTCCACCATGGGAGGAAATTCCCCCACCCGTGCGAAACCTTCCCACTCGTGCCTCGCCGCGAATCACGGCGAGAGCCAACTAACCGACCCACTACCGATTGAACGGAGCCACACCTTTGAAACGCAATTCCCTCACCCTCGCCTGCCTAGCGGCCGTCGCATTGCTGGCCGCTGGCTGCTCGAAAACCAAGCAGCTTGTCGGCACCTGGACCGGCGACATGCCGACTCCGCAGATCGCCCAGCAGGCTCAGGCGCCGCCAAAGGTGACGCTGCAGATCAACGATGACAAGACACAGACCATGCGCATCCACGCCGACACCGGCCAGGGCGGCATGGACATGGCGGTCAAGGGAACGTATGCCGTCAAGGACGATATCCTGACGTTCACCGAAACCGAACAGACGGTCACGCTCGATACTAAGGCGGCTGCGATGATGGCCAAGATGCACGGCGGCTCGGCGATGGTCGCAGACATGCAGAAGCCGCACGCGATCACCGGCCTCGTATCATACAAATACAAACTCGACGGCGACGCGCTCACGCTCACATCCCAAAAGGCGGCGCCAACCGCTCAGCCGATGGTTCTGAAGCGCAGCTAATCGGGCCTCCGAACAACGAGGACATACATGCTTAACTTTCGCACTCGGGTGGTTTGCCTGCTCATCGTCGCTGTGGCGACGTGCTTCCCCGCCACGCAAACCATCGCGGGTCTGGCAGCGGTTTCGCTCCCGGCCACACTCAGCGGGGCCGAGCGAACCATGATCGCGAACCTGATCGTAAACGATCCCGAGGCGAAGGCGCTCTACCAGAAATTCGTCGCGACCGCCAAGGCGTCGGTGTCCGACACGCCGAACCCGATCACCGCCATCCGCTCCGAAGGCAAGCTTCAGGGCGACCCGCTCAAAGTCGCGACGCAGCAGAGCATGCGGGACATGCCCAAGATCCAGGCGCTTGCCTGGGCGGGATCGTTTGAGATTGGGGCCGATGCCGACTCGTATCGAGCCGCCGCAAGGCGGTTCCTGGTCGCGTGGGCACAGGTGAACGTATCCCGAGGCGACCCTATCGACGATACCGGCCTCGAACCCGCGCTGGTCTCCTACGACCTCCTCCGCGATGGCTTCTCTGCAGACGAGCGCGTCCAGGTCGAAACTTGGCTTCGGCAGGTCGCGCAAGCCGAGGAGCAGACGGGCCGTTGGGCCACGAAACCCCGGCGCAACAACTGGAACAGCCATCGCCTCAAGATCGTCGGCCTGATCGCCTACATCCTTCACGACTCCGAGATGCGGGCACGCGTCATCGCCGAATACCGCGAGCAGATCGCAAACAACCTCAACGCCGACGGCACATCCAGCGATTTCCTCGACCGAGATGCGCTCCACTACCACGTCTACGATCTCGAACCGCTCCTCGGCCTCGCGATCGTCGCTAGCGAAAACGGCGACGACCTCTACGGCACTATCAGTCCCATAGGCGCAAGCCTCGCGAAATCGCTCGACTTCCTCGTCGCCTACTGCGACGGCACGAAAACCCACCCGGAATTCGTCAACTCGAAAGTCGCCTTCGACCGCCAACGCGCCGCAAACGGCGAAGCGGGCTACGTCAGCGGACACCTGTTCAACCCTAAAGACGGCATCCTCGCCCTCTCCCTCGGCGCCGCCTTCGACCCCAAATACGGCGCGCTAGAGCGCACGCTTGTCACCCCGCCCGCCACCCGCTTCGGCACCTGGCGCGACGTTCTCAATGCGGCGCAACTGGCCAAATAGAAAACTTTATCCGACCCCAAAAATCAATTGACTTTTAGATATATATAGCGTACAATATAATAACAACGAGATCAGATAGCCGTACATTGACAACCGAATAGCCTATACGCATGCAGACATCAAACCGCCGTCGAAACTGGTCGGGATACTGACGTGGTCGCGAAAGCGCCCTTTCTAAACTCTTGGTCTCTCCTTCCGAGGAGAGAAAGGGGCCCCCGCTTGCGGGGTAGAGAGGTCCGCCAATACACCCCGCCTATCCGCGAGAACGCCGCTAGTCTAGCCCCGGTCACTTCAACCGAATAGCCTATGCGCATGCATAAAAGATTGACGCCCAAGGCATATGCGCATCGTCCGCCACGGATCGGTATGATCGTGAATATTGAATGAATAAAACCGATCCGCAAGACTCTGAATATTCATCCCGCAGCCGCCAACCCTCGCCCTAGCCGACAGTCCCGCCTGCGAAGGCAGGCATTCCCGTCCTCACCAGCCGCGCCTTCAGGCGACGGTCCGAACGCCGCCCGGCCTACGCACCAATCGAGACGAAATCCGTGCTATGCCCGCGAGTACCCTCACCGATTCCGCCCCCGCTGGGTATACTCACAGTATGGCTGATCATATCCAGGACTCGTTTGGCCGCCAGGTACAGTATTTGCGCATCAGCGTCACCGACCGCTGCAACCTTCGGTGCGTGTATTGTATGCCGGAGCACGGACTTCCGTACGAGTCCAAGGACCACATCCTGAGCGTCGACGAAATCATGCGCCTCGTACGCGTGCTGGCCCTGAAGGGTCTGCGCAAGGTACGGATCACCGGCGGGGAGCCGCTCGTTCGCGGCGACGAAGTCGTTGACCTGATCACGCAGATTGCCGCCACTCCGGGTGTCGAGGATATCGGACTCACCACCAACGCCGTCCTCCTGGAACGCTACGCACAACCGCTTTACGATGCCGGCCTTCGTCGCATCAATATCAGTCTCGACACGCTGAAGCCCGAACGCTACCGCGAGATCGCAAGGTTCGACAAGTACGCCGAAACCGTTGCCGGCATCGATGCCGCCGAGGCGGTCGGCTTCAAGCCGATCAAGCTGAACATGGTCGTGATGAAGGGCGTCAATGACGACGAGCTCGCCGACTTCGCGCGCCTCACCATCGACCATCCGTACCATGTCCGGTTCCTGGAGTACATGCCCATCGGGCAGGTGACGCCGCATGAGTGGCGCGCCAAGTACCTCAGCAACGAATGCGTCATCGATGCGCTGCACGACAGCTTCACGCTCGTCCCGGAAGAGACCGCCGCGAGCAGCACCGCCAAGCGCTTCCGCATCATAGGCGCCCAAGGCTGGGTCGAGGTGATCAGCCCGATCTCCCACAAGTTCTGTGCGGGCTGCAACCGCCTACGCCTCACCGCGAACGGCGCGCTGGTTCCGTGCCTCTCGGACAACTACGAGTACGACATCAAAGGCCCGCTTCGAGCCTACGCGACCGACGACGAGATAATCGGCCACGTCCGCGCCGCCCTCTCGCACAAGCCCGAGCAATCCGACTTCGAAGGCCGCGCCATCCGAGGCGGCAGCCTAAGAATCATGGCCCAAATCGGCGGTTGATAGTCTCTGTTTATGCCGTCTTACTCCCCTCTCCATATCCTTGGAGAGGGGCCAGGGGTGAGGCTTGGTTCGGAGACTGAATTCCGACTCCCCTCATCCTTTCCAAGGAGAGGGGCCGGGGGTGAGGTTCTGTCTCCAAGGGGTGAGGTATGCCGCTAACACACATCGACGAACACGGACACGCCAAAATGGTCGATGTATCCGCCAAACCCGTAAGTCGCCGCGAGGCGACGGCGGGGGCGTTTGTGCGCATGGCGACGGCAACGCGCGCAGCCATCGAGTCGAACGCGCTTGCCAAAGGGGATGCGCTCGGAGTCGCGCGAGTCGCCGGTATCATGGCCGCGAAGAGGGTCGACGCGTTGATCCCGCTTTGCCATTCGCTCCCGATTTCCGAGGTGCGGATCGCCTTCGCTTTCGAGGACAACGGATTGCGGATCGAGGCAACAGCCGTGACCGTGGCGCAGACAGGGGTCGAGATGGAGGCGTTGACGGCGGCGACGATCGCCGCGCTCACGGTCTACGATATGGCAAAGGCCATCGACAAGCGTATGATCGTCGAGGATGTACGGCTGCTCCGTAAGACCGGCGGGAAGAGTGGAGACTTCGCATGGGACACGTCCGAGTAGCGGTATTGACGATCAGCGACAGGTGTAGCACGGGGGAGGCTACCGACGTGTCGGGGCAGCTCCTTTGCGACACGTTCGCCAAAGAACCGTTCCACGTCGCGCTCTACGCCGTCGTCCCCGATGACCGCAAGCAGATTTCCGGAGCGCTCAAGCGCTGGTCCGACGAGGACCTCGCCGACGTGATCGTGACCACGGGCGGCACCGGCCTCTCGCCGCGCGACGTAACCGCCGACGCCACCCGGCGCATCCTCGACCGGCAACTACCGGGGATCGAGACCATGCTCCTCGTCGAAGGCCTCAAACACACGCCCCTCGCGCCGCTCAGCCAGGGTGTCGCAGGCACGCGGGGCGACACCATTATCGTGAACCTGCCCGGTTCGCCAACGGCCGCTGAGCAGAGCGTCGCGCCACTCGTCACGTTGCTTCCGCACGCGGTAGACGTCGTCCGGGGCCACGACAAGAGCCACCCCACGATCCCCGTGAGCGAGTAAGCCATGCTATCGTACGATGAAGCCATCGCCCGGATACTGAGCGCTCTCGCGCCGCTCCCCGCCATCGAACTCCCTCTGGTCGACTGCCTCGGCAGGGTAACGGCCGAGCCTATCAGGACGCTCACGGACCTGCCTCCGTTCTCGAATTCGCAGATGGACGGCTACGCTGTCGTCGCGTCCGACATCGCGGATGCGTCCACCGACTTTCCCGTCGTGTTGCGCGTGATCGGCGAGGTGCCTGCGGGCCACAAGCCGACCGTTGCCGTCTCTCCCGGATGCGCCGTTCGCATCTTCACAGGCGCCGCGATGCCGGAGGGTGCCGACGCCGTCGTGATGGTGGAGGATACGCGCTACCACCCGTCAAGCCGGGCGGTCGAGATCAAGGAGCAGTCGAACCCCGGCCAATATGTACGGCCCACCGGCGAGGACGCGAGGCGCGGAGATATCGTCCTGCTTGCTGGTACGGTCATGACCCCAGGGGCGGTCGCGATGGCTGCCGCTGCTGGATGTGCCCTGCTACCCGTGACGAGCTCCCCGCGCGTCGCCGTCATCTCGACGGGCGACGAGCTGATCGAGCCTGGAGGCACGCTCGATTACGGCCAGATCTATGAGTCGAACTCATACGCCGTTGCCGCCCAAGTCGCGGCGGCTGGCGGCGAGATCGTCACCCGCCTTCGTGCGCGTGACAACGCCGCGAGCCTGCGCGACGCGCTCGACCAGGCGGCGGATTCGGGCGCCGATGTGCTCGTAACTTCGGGCGGCGTCTCGGTCGGCGACTACGACCTCGTGAAGTCCATCTTCGGCGAGCGCGGCGAGGTCGACTTCTGGAAGGTCGCGATCCGGCCCGGAAAGCCGTTCGCGTTCGGTCGCTGGGGCGACCGCCTCTTCTTTGGCTTGCCCGGCAATCCGGCATCGGCGATGGTAACGTTCGAGTTGTTCGTCCGCCCCGCCCTACGCGCCCTCGCTGGCCACCGAATGCCCACTAGGGGGCTCATTCCCGCAATGCTCGCGGTCGAAGTCGCCCACGGCGCGGGTCGCCGCAGCTTCGTCCGCGCAGTCACGGCGCGCGAGGATGGCGGTCTCGTCGTCCGCCCGACCGGTGGACAAGGTTCGCACCTGATCCGTCCGCTGGCAGAGGCTAACAGTCTGTTGGTGATTCCGGAGAACGTCGACCATCTAGACGCCGGAGCACTGGTGAACGTGATGCTGCTTGGCGACACGCTGTGATGCCGCGTGGTCGGGTATCCTGACATTAGGACCAACGCCCGATAGCGTGATCGAGCCATGCCCAAGCCTCACGACAATCCAAACCCAGAGCGCCCGCGATGGCGGAACCTGCTCGCGGTCACATACCTTCTGGCGGTGACGTTGCTGTCTTACGGTAGCGCGATCTTCCCGACGAACACATTCCTGCCAGCCGACCTTCTCCTACTCAGGCCACCTTACAAGCAGCACACGCAAGAGCTCGCACCGGAGTTCCATCAAGTGGCCCGACCGGCCACCGACCCTCTCTTTCAGTTCTACCCGTCGCGCAAGTACCTACGCGACTCGCTACGGCACGACTACGTGCCGTTATGGAACCCGCTTTCGTTCTGCGGCACGCCGTTCGCGGCCGATGATCAATCGGCCGTCTTCTACCCGCTCAATTGGCTCTACGCTGTCCTACCTCTCGCACAAGCCTTTGGCTGGATCGCCGCGCTCCATACGTTTCTAGCGGGCCTGTTCTTCTGGATGTGGGGGCGGCGTCTCGGCTGGAGCCATGTCGCAGCATTGTCGGGCGCGACGACTTGGATGCTGTGCGGCGTGATGGTCTCGTGGCAGATGTGGCAGGTGATCGACGACTCGCTGTGCTGGCTCCCGCTTGCGCTCTACTTCTGGGAGGGTTATCGGTCCTCCCGAGACGCGCGACAGGCGGTCTGGCTCGCCGTCGCCCTTGCGATAAGCCTGCTCGCAGGGCACCTACAGTTCGGGTTCTACGTCTGGCTTGTCGCTCTTGCGTACATGCTGTACCGCTCCGCACCGAAGTCCCTTGCCGCCATTGCGGGTATCCTCGCGCTCGGTGCCGGCCTTAGCTTCGTCCAAGTCGCCGTCACCGGGGACCTGCTGTTACGCAGCATGCGGATCCATGTGACGCTCAGCGAGCAACTCGGCACCGCTATGCCGCTGAAGCAGATCGTGATGTTGGTCGCGCCCGACCTGTTTGGAGGTCAACGCGACGACTTCATGTCGATGCGCATGGGACAGGTGACATACGACTTCGGCACCATGCAGTTACATGGGCATGTGCCGTTCGTGGGCAACGTCAACCTGTACGAACTCACCTCGTACTGCGGGATCGCGGCGCTCTTCTTCGCGGCATTCGGCTTGCGCCTCCGCGAGCGAGGCGATCCGTCCCGTCTGTGGCTTGGCGTGGCCGTGTTCGCTCTGTTGATGGGCCTCGGTACCCCGCTCTACGCCGCCTTCTTTAACTTCGTGCCGCTCTTCAAGTCGTTCCACGGCGTGGCCCGTGTGCTAGTGCTCCTAGACTTCGCGGTCGCGGCGCTGTGCGCGGCTGGCATCCAGCGGATGCTCAGCTTGCCTGCCGACGAACGGCGGACCATCACATTGAGGTCGTTCGGTGCAATCGCCTTCGCGATGCTGATCGGGTTTCGACTGGCGATGACGCTCCAAACACCACAAGGCGACGTCGGATACATGCTGACTCACGACTGGATGGCAAACGGCCATGTAGGCCGCTTCTTTGGCCTACCGCTGCTGATCTTAGCTGTGACCGCAGGTGCTAGCGCGCTTGCTGGCCCGAAGCTGCGCTGGCTGCCACTCGTCGCCGTAGGATGCGACATGCTCCTCTTCGCAGTCGGATTCAACGCCGGCGTCCCCGCGTGTCTGCTGTATCCGCCGACACCGGAGACCGCCTTTGTCAGTCACAACCTAGGAAACGGGCGGGTTCTCTGCCTCGCCGACGCTACCGATAACTATCAGAGCCGCCTGATGCCGAATGCCGCGATGTCGCTCGGCTGGCGCGACGTCGCGGGCAACGACCCGCTGCTTCTTGCGCGATACGACAAGTTCATGCGCGCCGCAAACCAGCAACTCTCAGGATCCGACTATCCCGCTGGGATGGGCCTGATCACGCGCACGGGCCCTATCCTGGACCAGCTTGGCCTAAAGTACATCGT
>FSUB01000319.1_pt1 | contig 14337 bp, 8 predicted proteins | sample 1637331 | NCBI WGS metagenome assembly FSUB01 (sample SAMEA3914816, study PRJEB12502) | metagenome | biome: forest; material: soil | place: USA | collected 2011-09-16 | depth 0.3 m
ACGATCGTGCGGGCATGGAGCTCGCGGTCGACTATCTCGTGAAGCATGGCCACACCCGAATCGCGCACCTACGGACATCGGAAGACCTGAGCAGTTTCAACGACCGCCGCGACGGGTTTCTCGCCGCGATCGAGCGGCGCGGGTTGTCGTCGGATTTTGCCGGCCTGCACGCCGAACGCGAAGGCTACATTGGCCTCGCCGATTGCCTGTTGCCCGTTATGCAGTCAAGCAATCGCCCGACGGCGATTGTGGCCGACAACGACTACGGTCTCGAAGGCGCTCGCGAATTCGCTGCCGCGAACGGGTTGGCTAGTCCGAGCGACATCGCTTTCATCGGCTACGGCGACCAGGTCGCAGCACGGTTGATGAACCTCACATCGGTATCGCAAGGGGCGATGAATATGGGACGCGTCGCGGCGACGCGCCTTTTGGCAAGATTACAGGATCCGTCGCTAGAATCGCAGACGATTTTCACGCCCGTCACACTGGTTGAGCGCGGTTCGACATAGGCCATCGCAATATTTTCCTTCGGGATAGGAGTGTTCCCCATGATGACAAGCAAGAGAGCGTTTACTTTGATCGAGTTACTCGTAGTTATCGCTATTATCGCGATTTTAGCTGCGATTCTCTTCCCTGTGTTTTCAAAAGCGCGCGAAAAGGCTCGTCAGTCGAGCTGTGCGAGCAATGAGAAGCAGATGGGATTGGCCATGGTTCAGTACGTTCAAGACTACGACGAGATGTATCCGCTAGCGGACACCTACGGGCGCGGTTGGATGGGCCAAATCTATCCGTACACAAAAACCGTTGCGGTATCCATGTGTCCGAGCGACCCGTACGCAGGCCCGGGCAATATCTCGTACGCGTTCAATATCAACTTCGTCCTTCCTCCAGGCACCTACAATGGCGGTATCAAAGGGGCCGTTTCAAAGCTGACGGCTGCTGCCAGCACAGTGATGATATTTGAAACACAAGGCTACTCGAATCAGCAGATCAACATCCTGAACGAAAGCAAGAACATCCTTAACTTCCCGTTTACGAGCGGTTCGGCAAACGGAAGTACGCAAGGAGCGGCGTCGTTCTATACTTTCTCGGCGTATGCCACAGGCATTTTTAGCAACACGAGCCTCTTTGGCCCGATTACCAACCTGAGTTCAAATACCGACCTCCAAAACGCGTCGACAGCGGGCACGCCGGGATTCTACTTGATGACGGGCCGTCACAGTGACGGTTCGAACTATGTTCTCGCTGACGGACACGTAAAGTGGATGAAGGGCACACAGGTTTCTGCCGGGTATCCGACATGGCCAAACCAGTCGAATATTGCTTCACAGAACTTCTACGGGGCGGCGCTGCTCGCCGCTGGAACCGAGTGTACGACAGACCCGCTTTGCCCGAACAAGGTCTGCGCGGCAACGTTCAGCCCCTACTAAAGCTGCCTACCCCATCGTGAGCCGATGCCCTCCCATCGGCTCACGGTATTGAATACATCGTTTACAAGTCAGGTAAGTCAATGCCCCACTTCTCCGCGCGCGCCGCTTACGCCTTGGCCGCCGCAACACTCTTCGCCGCCGTTCCCGTTGGCGCCTCCACCCTCACTGGGGACACGTCCCGCCCCGAGGTGAGCACGTTCAGCTTCGGCGAGCCGATCACGCTGGCGTTCCACGCGACGGAAGTCGCGGCCGGCACCAAGTTGCTGCTGGATTTTGCCGACGAGCACGAGAAGGTCTTCGAGCACCGCGAGTTGCCCGTCGCGCCAGACACGCTCGGCACGTGGAATGAAACCACGACTGCGCCTGCGAGTCGCTACGGCTTCTACCGAGTCTACGCCAAGCTTTCTGACGGCACACTGCTAGCGAAGCTTAGCAGCCGCCCGGCGGGCTATATAAGCTATGCCGTCGTCGAGGATCCCGCCAAGCGCGTGCAATACCCGCAGAACGTCACGCGGTTTGGCATGCAGGGCGGTTTCGGGGCGGGATCGAACGCCGTATTGCCCTACATGGGTATTCGTTGGGTGATGGGCAGCCTTGGTTGGGGAAACTACGAGCCCGACCACTCGGGTCAGTTTGCCGAGAAGGCGAAAGCGGCCGAGGTGGCCGGGAAAGCCTTTCCGGACCGATCTCCGGTGATTGAAGACATCGTCTTCAATGGCAAGAAGTGGGGAGTTTACACGTACCCGTCGATGTACAGCGCGCCGAAATGGGCGTCGGAACCGGGGCAGAAGAGCGGCAACGGGATACTGACGCCGACGGGCGAAGTCGCTTGGGCGAAGTTCGCCCATGATGCCGCTGCGGCACACGCCAAGCTTTATACGAACGATCCAAAGCACTACTATCAGATCACTTGGGAGCCGGATTTCCCTTGGGGATTCCAAGGGACGCCGGCTCAACTGGTGAAAATCTATGAAATCGCTTACAAGGCGATCCATGAAGCCGACCCAAGCGCCCTCGTTTTCGGGCCGACGTATGGCGGGCTAGGCGGCGATGGCGAGTACGCCCAAACCGAAGCGCTCCTGAAGCTTGGTTTCGGCAAGTACATCGATGGCTACTCCGTTCACGGATATTTCGGCTTTCCACCCGAGCGAAACGGCTTCGTCGAGCGTGTCCGCGCCTATGCCGACTTGATCCGGAAGTACACCGGCAAGGACCTGCCGCGCGTCAACAGTGAACAGGGTCACCCGACGGGCGAGGACGAAAGCAAGGAACTGGAGCAGGCACAGTGCCTCACACGCGAGAACTTGATCCTCCTAGGCGAGGGCTACCAGTTCAGCATCCTGTTCTACATTACCGACTATCCCGGCGAACCTGGCTACGGCTACTACTACAACCTCGACCCTCGCACCGACTTCGGTTCGTCAAAGATCATGCCAAAGCCGATCGTTCCCGTCTACTCGACCCAGTCGTACCTGCTCGAAGGCTCGACGAGTGCGGGTGCAATCGAATGGCTTTCGCCCACCACGCTGGGCTACGCGTTTGACTGCGGCGGCGTCGTGACGCTTGCTGTTTGGGACTATGGCGACAAGCCTCGCCAAGTGTCGATCCCGGTTGGAACCGATCAGGTTACGGTCTATGACTGGATGGGCAATTCGCATGCCCAAGCCGCGCCCGGCGGCTCGCTGTCGGTATCGCTCGGTCCCGAGCCGACGTATATCGTCGGCGCTTCGCCCGCCATGTGGGGCCTCAAGGCTCAGCGCCCCATACAGTTGCCAGCGAAGCGGATCGTGGGCTTTCCAGGCATGCCTGTGCACATCGCTGCAAAGCTGCTCGGTAGCACGAAATCGTTCGACGGCGTCGCCTTGCTTACCCCCGACGGTCGCCTATCGTCAACGCTCTACACCAAACCAGCGAAGGTATCGAAAGGCGGAAGCACCGACATCGGATTCGATGTCGCCATTCCTGACGATGCCGAAATTGGCGGCTATTCCGCCACGATCGTGTTGCGCGACAAGAACCAGCGCATAGTCGCCGGCGACGGCGTGCGCATCGACGTGCGCTCGCCCGCATCGATCGTTGGCGCAACGCCGACTGTCGCCGGAAACAAGCGCTCGCTCGCGGTCGCGCTGCGGGAAGAGCAGCACGTGCCCCTCGACGGGACCGTTACCACGCGCCTGGAAGGCGTGCCCGGTACAAAACAGACGACGCCGTTTCAGCTGACGAGCAACGGAACAGGGACGGTAAACGTCGACTTCTCCGATGCTGATATCGTAGCGACGAAGGTCTATAAATGCCTCATTGCCGTGCAAACGGCAAGCGGTTACAAGTTCGACCGGACCGTGAATGTCAACTTCCTCAGTGCTCCGCATGTGACGGCGCCGCCAACGATTGACGGCGACCCGGCGGATTGGGCGGCTGTCCCCGTGATGGCCCTGAGCGGCAAAGACGCAGTGGTCCGCTCACCGCAATTCTGGACCGGTGACGCGGATTTGAGCGCCGTCGTTCGCTACGCTTGGGACGAGAAAGCGCTTTACCTATCGGTCGACGTGACCGACGACGTGTTTCTACAGGACAACACCGGATTCGACACTTGGCGCGGCGATTGCCTGCAACTTGGCTTCGACTTAGACGCGGGCAAGGCGGTCACCACCACCGGCAACCTCGTCGCCGATATCGCCGGAAGGCACCGATCGTCCGAGATCGATCTCGCGCTTACGAAGCTTGGGCCGGAAGCGTATCGCACGTCGAGTTACGACGGCAACGCGCTCAAGGTCGGTCAGCTCACGCCGCAGGAGCTCAAGGTAGCGGTTGTTCATCGCGATGGCAAGCTCTACTACGAAGCGTCGATCCCCTGGATCACCCTTGGGCGTGGCGATGCCCCCAAGCCCGGCGAGCGCATCGGCGTCGCGCTCACCGCGAACGACATGGACACGCCAAAGCAGACCGACCCCAAAGCCGTAGGGCTGTTCGGGGGTATCGCCGCCGTGAAGGATATCACGCAATATGGCGTGATGACGTTGGGGAATTGACGAAAGAATTGAGGGGAAACACGTTGAAACCAATGACGGTAAAGCGTCTCGGGAAGCTGTCTCTTGCGGCATTGATTGCCGCAACCATCGCCGCGCCTTCTGGCGCGCAGGCGCTTAAGTTCAGCGGGGTGCTCGCTCAGAGCCAGCCTGCCGGTTCGGAGCAAGCGGCATTCGTCAGCGCAAGCGGAGTCGTTATCGACGCCAAGGGGCTGCTCTGGACCGGGGAAGGGACACAACTCTACGGCATCGACATCGCGGGCGCAAAGCCGACCACCGCGCGCCATATCGCCGCGCCGAACGGCATCAACCCCGGCTTTGCGATCAAGGCCGATAGTGGGAAGCTCTACTTCGCGGCATGGGATAACAAGGTCTACACGGCGACGCTCGCCGATGCCGATCCAAAGTCCGTCGTGTTTTGCACGCTTCCCGACAAGTGGCGGTCAGCGGCCCTCGCGCCCGCAACCCTTGCTAAAGGCTTCGCAGCCAAAGCGAAGCTGTTCGCGCTCGCTGGTAACGAAGTCGTAGGATTCGCGTCCGACGGGACCAAAGTTGGCACGTTGCTTACCCTCCCGCCTCCGGCGCAAGGCGCGCCGTTCTACAATGCCGTAGGTATTGAGCCAACGACCGGCGATTTGCTGGTCGCGGGATACTACCCCGATATCAATGTCTACCGATATGCCGCCGACGGCAGCCAGGTCAAGGACGGAGGCTGGCCGCGCGGGCTGTTCGCGATGGCGCTCACGAACATCGGGAACACGCCATGGGCTCTCATGGCCGGTGGTGGCGCGAAGGCGCTCCCCACGCCGCTCGATCCCGCCACAGCGGCGTCCGTTGACAACGACTGGACATATTACGGCTCCGGTCTCGTGCAAGACGCGGCAGGTAGCTTTTGGTATGGAACGTCGCAAGGCCTGCTTCACTTCGACCGCAAAGGCAAGTCGCTTCACGAACGCATCGGTGGCGTTACCGGGGTACGCACGCTCGCTTTGACAAGCGACGGCACCATTGCGGCCTTCGCCGACAACGGGGGGCGCGCGATACGACTCGCGCTTGACGACGATCCCAACGCGCCGTTCGCGAGCAATGCCAACGAGCCCTGGCGCGTCGGCGGCAACTGGACCGGTCGCGCATCGGCCGCCGTTGCCGACGGCACGGCGTTCGTGGTGCTCGACGAAATCGGGAAGCAGCTTTGGCGCTTCGATCCCACGCAGTCGTCCAAGGGCGCGAGCAATTGGAGCAAGGTCGGCACGCCTGCCAGCCTCACGTCTCCGCGCGCGTTCACCGCGAGCGACAGCGTCGCGTGGCTGCTCGACGGGCCGCGCCTCCTCGAAGGGAGCCGCGCCGATATGACGGCCGCGCATCCGGTGACTCTCCCCGGTATCACCGACCTCACCCCGGTTATCGCGATCGCCGCCATCGACGATGTCGCCCTGGCAATTGCCGACGGTAAATCGATACATGTCTTCGCTCGTGACGCATCGGGAGCCTACTCCGCCGTCACCTGGGCCACACCGCCCACATTCGGCAAGATCGCAGGGCTTGCCGCGGGCGCGGCTGGCCTCCTCGTGTCCGATCACGATGGTGGTACCGTCAAGCTGCTCGACCCGAAAACCGGGGCCGTATTGGGGAGCGTCGATGCCGCTACCGTCCCCGGCGGCCTTCAGCCCGCCGCCATTGCCGCAGCAGGGAATTGGTGCGTGGTCGTCGACGAGAAAGCTTACCGGTTGGTGCGATTGCGGGTGAGCAAATAGCGCGACCGCTGGCAACAATCATCGCGCCTAGCGATGTGCGTGCCACGGTGAGCTAGAACGCCAAAACACCGCCCGGAGCATGAGGGACGCTCCGGGCGGTGTCATATGATTCCGACGTCGCCGCTAGACGGCGAGCGCGTCGGTGACGTGGTGGCCGCCGACGTCGTTAAACGTCGGCAGGTATGTGCGCCACACGTCGTTCTTGGTGCCGGCGACGTACTTCGTGAGCGCGATGTACGGGACATAGCGCGGGCGGCGCGGCGGGCGCATCAGCTTCATGCCGGTTTGGGCGAGCATCTTGTCGCCCTTCTTGGTATTGCATCGGCGGCAGCAGGCGACGAGGTTGTCCCACTTCATCCCGCCGCCATGGCGCTTAGGGAGGATGTGGTCGATGGTCAGGTCGCGCGACGTGTGCCCGCAGTACTGGCACGTGTAGTTGTCACGTGCGAAGATCGAGCGGCGAGACAGCTTGAGCTCGGGTAGCGGGCGACGCACATGGTAGCGCAGCTTCACCACGGACGGCGGCGCGACGGAGCCATCTGCAAGCCGCAGCGGCACCCCCGCCTCATCGGCGTGCAGGATGTCGGCCTTCCCCATGTAGACGAGCACAACCGCACGCCTCAAGTTGCAGACATTCAACGGTTCAAAATCACTATTCAGTACAAGGACTTCTTGGTTCATTACAAATCTATCCTTCCCTCATGTAGGCTAGCAGGGTCGTCCTGCTAAAGCCCACGTTGACCGAAAATGATGCCGGGCGTTACCCGACCGCTTGTCACGCCTCTAATAATTGCTTGTCGCGCCGTGCGCTTACCCTCCCGCGAGAGGTACATGCCAGCGCATACTGCCACGTTTTCTTGTCGCTCGTCTCCTCTATCGACGCCACATCGTATCCCGAGTGGCATGCGCCTACTTTTCGAAACAAAAAACCCCGCTCGACATTCGCTCCAGTTGCTCACGCAAGCGGAACGCTCATCGACGCGGGGTTTATCCACACTCTATCTACCGTCACCTGTCCAGGCTGTTGCAACCTGCTCTGGACGCATTGTTGCATCTGACAACAGCGGTGGTTTTGGTGGTGGAAGAGGGCGTGCCGCCTCCTGGGCCCGATGCCCAGCGCTTGCAGCCCCGCACAGCGAAACGCGGTCGGCGATCCGTGATCGATCTCCCACGCGACGCTTTCCCTTATTGAGTTGTAAGCTGTAACCGTTAACATAAAGAGTGCAATTTGGATCCGCGCTACCCGTCGGTCGTCGCGACCTACGGCCACGACGAGCATAAGCGCATACCCGGCTTCGCAAGTCGGATTTGCGCAGTTGGAAACACTGACCCGATATTATTATTCACAATTTTTAGCGACACTGTCAAGGGTACGGGCAAGAATCTCGCGATTCAGTCTGCCTAAATTGGCATTGTGCTGTCGACACACGACGACGGCCCGTAACATCGGATTTCCCTAAGGCTTGAGCATCGCTATGCCGAAACCGGACGCGTCGACCGAGTTCGACGCGCCGCCGAAGAGCGCCATTTGGCTCTTGCGTGACGAGCCGCCAGCGGGCGGGCCGTCGATTGCGACATCGAAGCCGAATTGCGCGGTGGCGGTAGAGCCCAGGCCAACACTCGCCAGCGGGATCGAGTACGTGATCAGGTAGTCGCCGTCCGCAGCTTTGCCTCCCGTCGCAGTTGCCCCAGAGATCGCGCCATGCGGGTTCCACACGTCAGGTGCTTCGTTGCCAGATCCCGGTTTGAAGATGACTTGGTAAACCCCTGCGCCGTATTGCGCCGAGCCAAGTCCAGCCCCAGGGGCGCGGAAGTCGAGGAAGAGCTCGACGCACGAGCCCCCCACCCCGGGCCAACTCGCCGGTGGGCGGAAGTTCGCATCGTGGACCTTGATCGCGATGACGAGCGCGGTGGATGTCCACGCCGCCTTGACTGCTCCGGACAGCTCGGCGGGCCCTTGCCAATACTGCCCCTCCTGAAGCGAGACGAGGGACGGCGGTCGACCGATTGCTACCTGCTCTGGCCGGGAGATCGATGATGCCGCACCTGGCATCGTATCAAACGTCAACGCGCCATCGGCGGCTTTCGACACCGATAGGGTCGGGCGGACATTGATCGGGAACGACAGTGAGAAACGCTCGCCGTCTGGCATCGACAGTGATCCGTCGACGGTGAGTCGCCCACGGGCGGCGATGGGCTGCCGCGCCGTCGCTTCGAGGGTCGCGGTCCCATTGCTCGGAACCGCGAACGTCGCAGTCGCGGGAATTACGGTCCAGCCAGATGGAGCCGTGTAAGCCACCGAGCCCGACCAAACTTTAGCGGCACGGTTGAGGAGCGAGTATTGGATCTTGTACAGGCCGTCAGGCAAGGTAACAACCTTGACCTTCTCGACCGGTGAAGGCGCTTCGGCAATCGTCCCGCGCTTGACATGGATATAGACGGGCTGTTCGCCAAGGTCGAGCTGTTTAAGGTTCCCGTTGCTTTTCGGTAGCGCAATCGGCTGTCCGAAAAGCGATACCGCATCGACACCCTGCCCGCGCACGTCGAACAGCACGGTACGCTTGCCCGACGATGACCACACCACTGCGGTAGAACCGCCGCTTGTGGTCGGGAAGACCGCGCCGTGAATGTCGCCATCGGCGATCGCGACCGCTTTCGCGACATCGGCGGATTCCAACTGCGCCGTGAGCACGCCGATTGCCAACGTGTAAAGGCTCGGCGTGCGGATGCCGTCCTTCGACATCGAGATCATCGCAAAACCGCCGTCGGCGGTTTTGGCCCACCAATCGGCGCTAGGCCACTTGTCGTTCCAACCGAAGAATGTGAAGTAGCGTGCACCAGCGACGAAGTTATACGTTGCGTTCCGCACGATCGACACCGCTCCGGTGGTCTCGTCGAGCGCGTAGCTCGGCCAGCCGTGCGCCACGCTGAGCGTCGGCGTCCCCTGCTTGATCAGGTCATCGAGGCGATCCTTTGGAATGTCGCAGGTCGCGTCTTCTCGAAGCGCCACATAGGTGCCTGTCTCTGAGTTGATAAATGCGAGCGGTTTGCCGTATTTCTTGGCGAGTGCACGAACCTCGTCGAGCTTTTCAGGCAGCCCACCCTCTTCGGGCAGCTTCGGGGTGACGTACGTGTGGAACGAGATCGCATCCATGTACTGCGCGCCGCCAAGCTCGAAGACCTTGGTCATCCACGGCACAAAGTTGCCGGTGCCGCAGATGCCGTAGACCTTGGCTTTGGGATCGGCCGCGTGAATTTCCTCGAATGCCGCCTTGAGGCGGCCGACATAATCCTCAGGCGTGATGCCGCCAGGAGGGAACGCGTTCGGCTCGTTCTGGATCTCGTAGAACGGCACCTTGCCGCAATAGTGCTCGGCTAGCGCATGGATGAACTGGCGGTAGCGGCGGTCGTCCGGTATGCCGCCGAGCGGCCCCCAGTTGTACTTGACTGCTGCCTTGGCGCCATCGAATCCCGGTTGTCGCATCCACTCCAGCATGGGGTCGCCACCGATGCAGACATAGGGAGTCAAGCCTTGCGCGATCGGCCATTCGATCAGCGCGTTCCAATTCCACTGCGTGGGATCCGTGTCGGGATCGATACCATATGTGCCGTTGAAGTCCTTCGCCCAAACGGGCCCCACGATATATCCCCAGCGGGCGTATTCGTGCGCGAGGTTAATTGGGAGCGCGTCGGGCCAGAATCCGAACGTGTCGCGGTCGGAATCGTGCAGGCCGAACTTCGGCGGGCCAGCGGCCTCAGAGCGACGCGCCGTATACGCGAAGTGCTTCTCGACTAAAATCGCGCCAACCTCCAGGGAGGCCGTCATACGCAAGTGGTACACGTCGCTCGTCAGGCCGCCCGGAAAAGCGATCGGCGTTTCCGAAGATGATCGCGCGGATGCCGCGACGGTCTGCTCCCAGTCGATGTTGCGCTGAGCCACTTCAGACGTTGCGTGGAAGCGCACCGTAGTCTTCAGCGGCGTCGCCATATCGTTGGTGACGAATATCATGGGCGTGTCGCGACGGTTCGGAGCGGCGCTCACGAAATACGAGTCGAACCCCATTAGGTCGACCATCGCCGATTCGATCTTCGTCGTTGGGGCGACCTGAGCGGCGTAGCCGTGATCCCAGTCAAGCGCGAAAGCGCCATCCGACGTGACCTTGAGGTCGTCGACATGCGAAATGCCAAGGGAAACCGTTGCCGGTCGCAACGGCTCCGGAAGGTCAATAACGACCGCGTCGGCGTCGCCGAGCTTCAAGCTCGCCGTGGTAGGCGTGATTGTAATCGTCGCCGAAGTCCACTTCCCGCTAAGCGCTGTCTTCGTCGCCGAAGCGCGCTCGATACGGCCCTTGTTGGTCAGCGTGAAGTTGACGAATCGCCCTGCCGACGCGGAGAGCGTCGAGACCTTCAGCGAGCGGTCGCCGTCCTTGAAGGCGACGAGGTCCTTCGCGGCGCGGTTAGGGTCATCCCGCAGCGCCATCGTTACCGTCGCACCAGGAGCGAACGAAACGTAGGGCGAAAGCTGGTAGACAAACTCGGCGGCGATTTTCATGCAGTGCCCGGTCGCGCCGCCCGTTGCTGGCGCGATGTATGGCACGCGGGGATTAGCGACATGCATTGGGTAAACGCTGAGGTCCGCGAGGGTGGCATGCGATGCCAGCAGGAGCAGGGCGGCTGCGAGAGTGCGAACGGGGGACATGGCAAAGGGTCTTTCGCGGGAAACGATCTGGTTGTGGAAGCGTACCGCCCGCTATCGCCTCACGTCAAGCAGTGACGCGAGGCGATGGCAGGCGAGAGATTGAGATCAGTCGTTGGGATCGAGGGTCCAGTAGCCTTGTGGCGCTGTGATCGTGCCTGCGGCACCGATTGTCTGTTCAGGGCGGAGCCACTTGACATGAGCATCGCAGAAGAGGTAGTTCCATGCGTCGGTATGACTTGCTGGTCGCAGCTGAACCGGCGAAGTACCAGATATCACACTTTGACTATAGGGTGAGTCCACACCGGAACCCGTCGCACGTGCCGTGCAGTTTTGGACGTCGGGGAACTCCACGAGCTCCAATGTTGACGCGGGTGCCTGCACCTTGTTTATCTGTACCATGGGCTCGTAGTTATACGACGCTGCCGCATTGTTGACATCGGCAAGCGTGACACCAGATCGAACGCCTGCCAGCGAAGGAAGCGGCACCCCATAGCTCCGGGGCTGATTGTTTACGCCACGTACTGTCGCGTCATCGGGGCACTGCAGTACCATCGGCGCTGGCCGCCCAGCGGCTACGGAAGACGACGCCATCGCGGCGATGCCTAGGTATGGGGTCAGCGCGTAGTCCCAGCTCGATGTTTGCGTGTTCCACCCTGCGGCGCCGCCGGTGTAGATCCAGACTTGGGGGTTGTTCTCGTCGTAGTCTTGCTGATACTGCGTAAATGCGATACCTATCTGCTTGAGATTGCTCGTACAGCTTGTCTGCCGGGCCTTTTCCCTGGCTTTCGCAAACACGGGGAAGAGTATAGCTGCGAGAATCGCTATAATTGCGATAACTACTAGCAGTTCGATAAGAGTGAATCCTTCGTTGTTTCGCCGGATTCTATGGTTTGTCCAGAGTTTCATATCCGTATCCTGCCTTTAGAGTATTGCCGGCGCGAAATGGAGCGCCGAATCCCGAACTTGTGCTGATGTGCAGAGAGACGATGTGCGAGCCACCAGCTCGGACCGTAGGACGACCCGTAGCGGCAACGGCGTTCCGGCGAGCGCCCTCAAGAGCAGGTCGATCGTCTCGGTTCCCATCGCGGTAAGCGGTGGACGGAGGGTCGACAGAGCGCGTTCGCGCGATTCGACATAGTCGTCGAATCCGACGATTCCATAGTCGATACCGGCTCGCAAGCCAAGTGCCGACACGGATTCCATGATGCCGTAGGCTGTAATGTCGTTCGGCGCAATGATCGCCGACGCTTCGCTGAACTGCGCGAATAGCGATTGCCCGATCTCGTTGCCGATTTCGCGAAAGAAATCGCTGTCTCGAATCGAATCGAACTGACGCGGACCGGCGTAGAGCGACAGCTTCACATCGTGCTCACGACGATAGGCGGCCGATGCCGCTTGAGCGCCCGCAACGCGCTCGCGAACCCAGTCGGATTCGTAGCAGTTGACGAAAATCGCGCGCTCCCAACCTCTGTTAAAGAGGTGGTTCGCCGCTTGATAGCCTGCGTGTTCGTTGTCGTAAAGCACCCGGCACACATCGCGTGTGAGCACGGAGTTGTCAAAGAATACAATTGGCAGACCGTGATCCTGGACTTTCGCCATGACCGCGTCTAGCACGATGCCCAACGGGTCATCGACCGAGTAGAACATAGCGATGGCGTTCACGCCTTCGTCGATCAGAGTCGTGACCGCTTCGAGCGGCGAGCGACGAGGGAGGTCATAGTCGACGAAACGGTTAAAGTAGCGCAGGGTGACATCTGGATGCTTGGACGCCGCGGCTTCCATTGCGCGCGCGCCGAGATTGTTCACCATGTAGTGCTGCTCGTGGCCGGTCCACGCGCCGACGATACCGATGGTAGCGTGCGTAACCGCCTTTGGCAACAACGATGCCTGCGCGGGGCGCTGGCGGTGTTGTACTCGCCGAACCTGCGGTTCGGCAGTTCGCGACGGCGCGACGAACGTGCCCTTGACGCCGCGCGCCTCGACGACGCCCTCGCCGATTAGGGGGGCCATCGCTTGCTCGATGGTGCGCAGAGCGACTCCGTAAGCTTTCGCGAGGTCCCGGCGCGTCGGAAGCGCCGATCCCGCAGCCCATGCGCCCGAAGCGATCTTCTGACGGAAATCCGCTGTAATCCGCTCCGACAGCGACGCCGTGATGGAGTTTTCGGTTTCGATAAACATAATGCGCGCTTGACAGTTCCAGTGAACTGTAGTACATTAGTACTATAACATAGTACAAACGACCTGTCAAGCCATAATTTTTGCCCAACAGTCCCGGCCCAACGAAGGGCGCCGTCATTTACCAAGGAGTAACACCGATGATCTTCCGCACCGTTTCAACATGCGCAATCGCGCTCGTCTCGATCGCTTTATTCGCTCCAAGCCCGGTCAAAGCCGACGATCCGCCGCTCGCGCTGGTCAACCCCGGACTAGAGGGCGCGTTCTATACGCTTGCCCCGTCGCCAGGGGCGAAGGGAGTGATTTCAGGCGCACTTCCCCAAGGTTGGCAGGACAACTCGGGGTGGGCGGACGTTACCGTGAACTACACGCAGGAGGTCGCAGATGTCCATGAGGGCAAGTCGGCTCTCAAAGTCGAGGTGACTGCGATAAGGGGCGGCGCTTGCCAGTTCATGCAGTACTTCAAGCAAATCACGCAGGGGCATACGTACACGTTTACCCTATGGCTCAAAGGCGATGGCAAGGTCCCGGTCGATGTCTACCTGCGTCGCAGCACGGCACCGTATACAATGTACGGTAAATCGGCGATCATCCCGAATGGCACCTGGCAGAAGGTCATTGTGGTCTGCCCAGCCACCGACACGCTGCCGGCGGCACTGATGATCCGACCCGGCGCGGCGACCACGTTTTACGTTGACGATGCCACTGTGACCGATACCGTAACCGCGCCGAAGTAACGCGCCCGCGATGCGAGCCGGGTAGCCTGCTGTGCGGGCTGCCCGGCTCTTCGTTTTGATGGTCCCTCGCGCTATAATAGCGCATGTCTGCGCCCTACCCTGCCACGCTTACCTTTCGCTCGCTTACGGGCATCCCCAATGTGTCCGCCACTGTTCCCGGCTCGAAGAGTATCACCAACCGCGCCCTGCTTATCGCCGCTCTCGCCAGCGGCGAGTCGGTGCTTTCCGGCGCGCTCGATGCCGACGATACTCGCCGGATGATCGAATGCCTTGAGGCGCTCGGCGTGACAGTCGAGCGTGTCGACGCCGACGTGCTGCGGGTCCGGGGTTGCGGCGGCGCGTTCGCTGCGCCACAGGCACCGCTATTCGTCGGCAACTCGGGCACCACGATCCGCTTCCTGACTGCCGCCGCGCCACTATCGCCTCTCGGGAGCGATGTCGTCCTCGATGGCATAGCGCGTATGCGAGAACGGCCAATCCGCGACCTTCTTGAGGCGATGAGCCAACTCGGCAGCG
>FSUB01000195.1_pt1 | contig 14321 bp, 12 predicted proteins | sample 1637331 | NCBI WGS metagenome assembly FSUB01 (sample SAMEA3914816, study PRJEB12502) | metagenome | biome: forest; material: soil | place: USA | collected 2011-09-16 | depth 0.3 m
AAGCAGGGGCGTCTGAGGTTGTTGTTCGCCGTGCGAACGACGTCGCACCCGAAGCCGTGATTGCGGCCAATGCCGACTGGGTTGCGAAGCGCGCCGAATTCGCCGCGAAATATCAAGCCCCGTCTTCGGCGGATGTCGAGCGGGCCGATATCGTCTTCTTCGGTACTCCGACCCGGTTCGGCAGCATCTCCGCAGACCTTAAAGCGTTCATTGATGGCCTCAGCGGCCTGTGGCTGGAGGGGGCGACGGTTGGCAAGCTCGCTAGCACGTTCTCGAATGCTGGTTCGACGCATGGCGGACAGGAGACCACCCAGCTTTCGCTATACGCACCGCTCGCCCACCTTGGCTTTATCATCGCGCCTGTCGGATATCAAAGCCCTGCTACGTTCGAATCCGGCACGCCGTACGGCGCGGCATCGGCCACGAACCCCTTGAACGGTGTGATCCCTGAGATTGATCTCGAACTTGCCAAGAACCAGGCGCGTTATGTGGTTGGTATCGGGAAAGCCCTCAAGAAGGGGCGAGAGGCTGCGTAGCTCGGGTAGGCGGATGAACCGGCTATTCGTAGATCGTCGCGCGCCCATCGCCGTGACCGATCGTGTACTGCAGCTTCCGCACCTCTTGCTCCGGATCCCAGTCCGCCATGTAGTCGTTTGTCACGGCTGGGATGCGCAGGCGTTTCGCTTCGCGCAAAATGTGCTCGTCGGCATCGGTCCCACCAGTGACGAGGGTGATCTCGCTATCTGCTACCATGCGACGCGCAAGGGCGCCATCGTCGACGACGAACGGCAAGTTGGCGTCGGCGACCAACATGATCGGGAAGTTTCCCCGCGAGCGCAGGGCGCGTCGCACCGCTAACACTTGCCCCATGCGCGGCTTCGGGGCCGCGATCATCTCTTGTCCGTGCCACGCCACATTACTCGCATCGACTACCACAGGTCCCTGTAGAGCGGTCCGCGTGAGTAGGCGATAATACGTGGCATCTCCATCGGCGGCTATTGCAAGAGCCGCCGCGATTGCAGCCTTCTGGTCGTCGTCGAGCGTCGCTAACGCGCTTCGCAAAGCGGCGACGGCTTCGGCGTTGTTACGATCGATCCAGCCAACAACCAGCCGACCGGTCGCGATTCGCCCGAGCGAACCAGGCAGTGTGATCGGAAGCGGATCGTCGGCCCCGACGCGGCTTTTCGCTCTCTCCGCGAACAGAGCGGTCGCGATATCTCCTTGAGCGCCATCGCGAAGGGACCGATGGGCGTCGGCGTGGGTCGCCTTGAACCGATCGAATATCTCCTTGACGGCGTCAACCTCGACGTTGCCGTGTCCTAGTGCGACGAAGAACTCTCGTGCGGCTTTCAGATCGGGCGCAATCGCGAACAGCCGGGTGAGCGTCGTGGCGGCATTGACGATATTCGCATGGTGAAGCTGAACCGCGAGCAGCGCCTTTAAGTCGGCGACTGCCGCGCGTCCGTCCCCCCCTGCTTCCAGTGCGCGGGCGTGAATATCGAGCGCTTCGCTGTTATCGGGGGAGTGGCGCAGCACATCGGCGGCGATTTGTCGTGCAGTGGCTCCGTGAGCCTTGTCGAGATGCCGGCGAACCGATTCCACGAAATCCCAAGCGGTTCTGTCTCCGCGCTCGGGAGCCAACGGAGCCGCATGCTCCGCGTGAGGCTTCGAAACCGACGTTGGCACGCCGTGAATGGCGACGACTTTCCGTAGCTCTGCTGTATTCTGCTCCTCGCGGCGCAGCTTCCGCTCCAGCCGTTCGGCTCGTTGCTTGACGCGGGCGAGTTCCCGCTCTGCATCGGTCTTGGCGACATTCGCTGCAAGCGCGTCCATCCGCGCTTGGGTAAGTTCTTGCTCGGCGGCGCGGCGTCTGTCCGCCTCCTCGTCCCGCTCGCGCTTGAGGCGATCTCGCTCGGCGCGATACGTGGCCGTGGTGGCCACATCTGCGGCTTCCCGTCCTGCCGCTTGCGCTGCAGGTGTTTGCGGTACATGTGTTGGCGCCGGACGACCCGGAGCGGGAGGAGCGGCTGCCGCCGTTGCGGCGAGTTCGCGGAGCTTGCCAGCGAAGTCGCTGTTCCGGCTCGCCTCGTCGGCGAGGCGTTTACGCACGAGCGGGTTGGCGTAGCCATTCGCATCGACGCGGAAACCCGCGAACGCGAGCGCCATCAGCATGGCGAAATCCGGCTCTTTGAGAACCGGGAAGAGGACGGAAAATCGAACCGACGCCAGTAGGGAATGCGCTTCTTTCGCGGACAGGGGAGCAACTTCTTTGTCTTTAGCCATAACGTTCTTTGGGACGACCGCATTGTCGCAAACTTGACCAGCGATCATCGCTCAATTCGGTCGCGTGGCCCGAGGTCCCTCAAATGACGGCGAGCGTCTGCGCCGTAGGCGACGGTTTGTACCGCTCGGTCACCAGCTGGCCGCATGCCGCCGCGATCTCCTGGCCGCGCTCTTTGCGCTGGGTGACCGTGATGCCCTTCGCTTCGAGGATGCGTCGGAATTCCTGCACCCGCGCCGTTTCCGGGCGGTCGAACGGTTCCGCGACCGTCGTCGGATTATACGGTATCAGGTTGACCGCGCAAGGGAAACCGTTCAGCAGTGCCGCTAACTCCCGAGCCTCCTGCGGGCGGTCGTTGACCTCTCGCAGCAGGATATACTCAAATGTTACTCGGCGACCCGTCTTTAGAAAATACGCCTTGCATGTATCCATGAGCCGCTTGATCGAGTACGTTTTGTGAACAGGTACGATGCGCTCGCGCAATTCGTCGTTAGGAGCGTGAAGCGAGACGGCAAGGGTTAGTTGAAGGTTTTCTTCGGCCAACTTCTCGATACCGGGCAGGATGCCGACGGTTGAGAGAGTGATATGGCGCATCGAGAGACCGATTTCGGCGGTGAGAATCTTGATCGAGCGAAGGACGTTATCGTAATTCAGCATGGGTTCGCCCATGCCCATATACACAACGTGCGTGATTCGGCGCGATGAGCGCGCTTGGAGCGCGAGGAACTGCCCTACGATCTCAGCAGCGGTGAGGTTGCGACCAAGCCCCTGCGTGCCTGTGGCGCAGAATACGCATGCCATAGGACAGCCCGCCTGACACGAGAGGCACGTCGACACGCGCTTGGTGTCGGGCATTAAGACCGCCTCGACTCTCGGACCATCGTGGAGTGCCGTGACGATTTTTACGGTACCATCGCGCGAGTCGCTTTGGAAGTCGGATTCGGTGAGCGGTGTCACATCGAAATGTTCGGCAAGCTGCTTTCGCAGGGCGACCGGAAGGTCGGTCATAGCGTCGAACGACGCCTTCGCTCCCCCTCCAAGCTCGGGAAGGATACGCCGGTAAAGCCACTCGGCGATCTGCGCGCCGCGATATGCCGGCGCGCCGGTCTTTTCGGCGACCACGGCCTTAATCTCTTCGGTTGTCAATCCTAGCAACGTAATCATAGCTTAACACTTCGCCCCAGCCTGCAACTCAATAGTATACCTCTTAACCTGAGCATCGCGGTGCTCTCAGTATCCGATAAGCGAAACAATACGTCGCCCTTCAGAGCAACGAGGGTACGCTTCATGATTGCGGCAGGCGAGGCTCCACATTCGTATCTAGACTGCGTAGCGGGCAAGGATGCAACGACACGTTGCCGCGTACAGCGCGCGATCGGCCGCCGGAGGCATCCTAACTCTTAGCAGCCCGCTAACAACAGCCTCACACAGGAATCCCCCATCTCGCCCCCGAATTGCCCGCTATGCCCTACCTTCGGCCCGAGGGCCTGCTTGCAGGCTTCATGACAATCGATCCCGACCCATCCGTTCCCGAGATCGTGCACGGCGGTGAGCAGTGGGCGCCTCGATCCTATCCGATCCGGCACCACTCGCACCCGGTCTGGGAGCTCTATTTCCAGGTGGACGGCTGGTCGACATGGGAGGATGAGAACGGCAACCGATTCCGGGTCGAGGCGGACGGGTTGCTAGCGATGCCACCGGGATTGGTGCATTGGCTGATCGAGGTGCCAATCGGGGCCGACACCGATTCCGTGTCGCAAAAGCACCATTTCCTGTTTGCGGCAATCGACGTCGCCGCCGTTCTCCAATCGCTGCCCCAGCTTTCGAGCGAGTGGCAGCAGGGCAAGGCTTTGCATGTTGGCGAGGCGGCAGAGGTCGGCGTGCCGTTTCGGCAACTCGTGCGGGAGATGTCTGCGGAGCGCCGCTATCGTAGCGAGGCGTTGAGAATCGCCGCGCAGTCGCTGGTCGTGGAGGCGACGCGCCAATTCGCGGCGCAGGGTGGCGCGATCGATCACGTGCGGATGCATCCCGCAGTGACACATGCCAAGGAGTTGCTCGAATACCAGTGCGCTCGTCCGTGGACACTCGCGAGTCTTGCAAGCGCCGTCGGTCTGTCGCCAAATCACCTGGCGGTGATCTTCTCACGCGAGGTCGGCGTGCCGCCGCGTCAGTTCCTGCTCCAGGCGCGTCTCCGCCGCGCCGAAGCGATGCTTCGTGAAACGGAAATCGCCGTCACCGACCTCGCCCATGAATTGGGATTCTCGTCAAGCCAGCATTTCGCGACGGCGTTCAAACAAGCTACGGGCACTACGCCGTCGCATTACCGCGCGCAACGCGGGTAAGGGCCCATTCCTAGCTTAGCACGCGACGCATCGACTCCAATGTGTGCCTTAGCACCCCATCGTCGTCCACGCCCAGCGCCGCCACCGCAGATGCCATCGGCTCGCATGTCATCGGGCCATCGTAACCGATGGTGCGAAGCGCTCCCACGAATGACGCGACATCGATCACTCCGGTTGCGCCGGGAAACGCCCGCTCACCAACCGTCATGGTCTCCACGGGCACATCGGGCGCGTCGTTGACATGCACCAGCACCACCTTGTCGGGCGTCAGCCGTTCGATATCCGCCACCGTCTCACCTGCGCAGTGCCAATGGAAGGTGTCGAGCATCAGGCCGACGTGCGGCGAATCGCATGCGTTGCAAAGCGCGAGCATCCCATTCATGTCGTGCGCGAACGTATTCGGGTAGGGAGCGCGCCGCGTGACGGGAGAGACATATTCGAGCGCCAGCGAGATGTCGTAGTCGTCGAGGATCGCCATTACGGCGTTGATACGTCGAACGTGCTCGGCGAACGCTTCCGCGTAGACGCGCGTTTCGTGGAACGGCATCACCACCAACCCGGCTCGTCGGTATCCGAGACGCTGCGCTCTCGCAGCAGCTTTCGGCAGGATATCCAGCGCTGCCGCCCAGTCGGCGTCGGTCGCCGGGACACGCCCCGGCGGGATGCCGAAGTATCCGGCTCTGAGACCGCTGGCCGCCAGCGCGTCCGCAACGACAGACAGGTCTAGCCCTGGCGCGACGAGGTGACCGGCGCTAGTATCGACTCCGTCGAAGCCGTATTTAGCGGCGAGCGCCACAGCACCCGCAAGGTCGGTATTGATCGACAGCATCTCCGGGAGGAGGCTGGCGTAGAAGAGGTTGTTTGGCATTAGTCGCTCTCGTTAAGTGCCGCGACTATGGAACAAGCGGCGCAGTAGTGGTAGATAATCTGAACGTAGTTGTTCACCTCGACAATCAGCATTCCTCTCGGATCGACAGTCTGGGTGCCAAGCGACGCCAGCAGCGACATGCTCTTTCCGCAAGTGGGGCAATGAACTGGGCCGTAGCTGTCGCCGTTGATCAAGTACGGCTCTCCACCGACCTGGTGGATACACCGATCAAGCCCCGTGATCTCGTCGGGATACCCGCTATCGTCAAACGCCTCGTCGTCGTTCAGTTGGCGTACGTACTCCTCCGCGTCTTCCGACATCGCGAGCAGACGCGCGGACGCTACCGGAAAGCTCTCGGGATAATCGGGCACGTCGTCGGCCAAGCCTTCGTCGGTCCCTCTGGCGAATTCGACGATCGCCACGCCTCCGCTTTCGACGAGGCGGTAATAAAACGTTTCGGTCACGATGTTGCACCGCCAGCAGTAGAGGAACGGAAAGCGGCTATGGGCACCGCGAATGCCGTTCAGGCGGGGATCGGCGAGGTCGAGGCTCAGTATCTGCAACAGCGGCTTGTGGCAGTTCGGGCACTGTGCGCCTGGGGTCGTGTTGTCGCCGCAAAAAACGTGCTGGAACTGTCCGCTCGCTGCGGCGTCCGCAGCTGCCGCCGCGTAAAGCGGGCCGTCTGGAGGTGCCGTCGAGGCGAAGTCCACAAAATAGCCCTTCGGCAAAAGAAATTCAAAACTCAAAGGTATCTCCGTTTAAATCAAAATGGCTGCGAATAAGTGAGAGGCGATTTGCTATGACGATACTGGTAATTGTACTTGTTTGCTTGCTTTGCGTGATATTATGGGATTTTTTGGCACGAAACGTGCGTATTAGATTTTGTAATAATATGGAATTTATACCAGTAATCATCTACCTATCACACAAGTTGATTCAGGCTGTATTTATCCTCGCCGGGTTCAGTACCGCGTGGTTCGTTTTTGGACTGCGATCTCGATATCGGTTTGCTCGCCGCTATATGCTACCGTATCTTCGCGCCGAGATCGACCGCCTGCGCTTGCAAGTCGCCGTGCCAGCCGTCGCCAAATAGCGTACGCCGCTGCCGGTACTTTCTGATCGTCTCGCGAGCTTAGCTCAATGCGTCCCCATGCGAGCTTCCATTCACCCTGCGCATTCGGTCGTCCCTATCGCAAATCGTCTCGTATGGGGTAAACCATTACCACAACTCGAAGGAGACTTTGCGATGAAGATAGCTGTGCTAGGCCTCGGTATTATCGGTTCCGCGTGGGCGTCGAACCTCATCGAAGACGGATACGAAGTCCGAACCTGGAATCGCACTCCGAAGCCGTTCCCACATATCGTAACCTCCGCTGTGGCGGCCGCGTCGGGAACCGACCTGATCTTTATCGTCGTCGCAGATCCCTCCGCAGTCAGCGCGGTCCTCGACGCTATCGAACCCGTCCTCAAAGCAGGTCAAACGGTCATCCAGTCGAGCACGATCTCGGAAGCCTACGCCAAGCAGTTCGCGGCGCGTGTCAACGCTACCGGAGCGCGTTACATCGATGCGCCGTTTACCGGCAGCAAGCCCGCTGCCGAAGCCCGCAAGACGGTATTCTACCTCGGCGGCGATCCTGGCGATATCGCCGTGGTTAGCCCAGTTCTTGAGCGGCTTTCACAAACTATCCTGCACATCGGTCCCGTTGGCAAGGCATCGTCGCTCAAGCTCGCGATGAACGTCAACATCGCGTCGGTTGCCCTCGCGCTCACAGAGAGCCTCGCGATCGCTCGGAGGGCTGGGATCAAGGACGAGACGTTTTTCGAGGCACTGCACGCCAACGCGAGCCGATCCGGTCTCAGCGACCTCAAGGAGCCGAAGCTGAAAGCTCGCGACTACACGCCGCAGTTCTCCGTTAAGCACATGCTGAAGGATATCCGCCTCGCTCTCGACACCGCCGGTGACCTCCCTCTCGTCGCCACACCCGCCGCCGAAGCCCTATACCAGCGGGGCGTCGACGCCGGCCTCGCGGACGACGACTTTATCGGCCTCGCGCGCCTCGTGGACCCAAAGGCTTAGCTTACTCACCCAAGAACAGACGCTCGTATACGGTGTGGACTTGGCACCGGCGCGTGTCTAGCGCTGGGTTCGGCGCGACTGGCACCCCGCGAACGTGCCCGTTGCGCAACCAGATATGGTTACGTTGCGCCGTGAGTTCCGTGTAAACACCCGACAGCAATTCCCAATCATTCTGCGTGATCGCGCCCGCGTCCCGGAGGGCGCGCAACGCCGCCAGCGTGCCCGGTGCGTGTGCCTTCGGCCAACGGACCCCATGGGTCCATTGGAGGAGTTGCGTAGTCCATTCGATGTCGCTTAGCCCGCCGAGCCCGAATTTCACCTCTGCCTTGTCTTTGCACCGCTCGCGCTCGATACGCATCTTCATTGCCCGAATCTCGTCAACCTGCGCGGTTGTAATCGGCGCGCTGTATACCACACGCCGCGCCATAGCGACGAACTCGCCGCCAACGGGGGCGTTGCCTGCCGCAAACCGCGCCTTAATTAGCGCCTGATGTTCCCAAGTCTGTGCCGCGCCGCCCTTATAATACGCCTCATACTCTCCAACAGTCCGGACGAGGGTGCCGACGCGGCCATCGGGCCGGAGGCGGGCGTCGATCTCCCAGTCCGCTCCGTGCGCCTTCAGATCGGTACCAACCAATCGCGTCACCGCCATCGCCAGAGCGGTAGCGCGTTCCGCATCCTTGCCATCGTGGACCCAGAGCACGTCTAGGTCCGATCCGTAGCCAAGCTCTGCGCCGCCGAGCTTGCCAAGTCCCACGATCGCGAGCGAGTATGCGGCATCCTCGAAGCCCGGGATCGCTAGCGCAGTTTCAAGGACGGCGTCCGCGACTGCCGTTATCTCCTCCATCACACGCTTGGTGTCCAATAATCCCCATACGTCCCGTGCGCCGATCCGCATGCGTTCGCGGCGGATGAACGCGGCGAGTGACGAAGTGTCAGCGTTGACTGGCGGCGGCGACATTTGATCGAGCTGAGTTTCGTCGCCGATCAGGTCGACGTATTCCTGGTGGGCGAGCAACTGTTGCCAAAGGTAGGGGGCACGGCCGGCAAGCAGCGCCAATCGCGCGAGAAACTGCGGCTCGTCGCCAAGCGCACCGTAAAGCGCGGCTCGCGAAGGCACTGCCTCAGCGAGGCGGTCCAGACCCGCAAGCGCCTCGTCGGGCGCGCCGCTTGCAGCCGAGGCTGACAGCATCGCGCTCGCGACAGCGGTAAACCCATCGCGCGCGGCCGGTGTGAATTCGCCGTAGCTTGTCCCCAGCTCCGCGCGCTTGACCGTCATGAATGCCGCCTCTGTATCGAGAAAGCCAAGATTTGCAAGCCGATTTCGCAATGCGGATTCCGATGAGGGGTCGTTGATCGTGCGAAGCCAGTCCGTGACTTCCTCGGCGTCGGCGCGAACCAACTCCAAGGCTTCGTCGCCATAGAAGACACGCTTGAAAAGGGCGTTCACCGCTGCGGTTTGTCGGCGGTACTCCACCAGGAAGGCCGCACCGTTCGCATAACCGAGCCGCTTGCCGAACTTATCCAGTTCCTTCGCGTTGCCCGCAGGAATGACCCGCACCGGGCGCTCGTCCATGATCTGCAACCGATGCTCCACATCGCGCAAGAATACGTAGCCTTCCGCGAACACCGCCTTCTCGGAACTGTCCAGCAACCCCGAGTTCGCGAGCCGTTCCAGTGCTTCGAGCGTGTTGCCGGTTCGCACCTCAGGCATGCGCCCGCCTGCGATCAGCTGGAGTTGCTGCACGGCGAACTCCACGTCGCGGATTCCGCCGATGCCTTGTTTGACATTGTCGCGCGCCTCGCCATGCCTGGCAGTTTGCCGCTCCAGCAGGCGCTTGTTCTCTTGGATCGCCCGCACGAACGCGTCATCCGTCGCCTTGCGGTATACGAACGCCTCCGCCAGCCGGAGGAATTCCGCGCCAAGCTCTTCGTCGCCCGCAACCACGCGCGCCTTCACGAGCGCCTGCCGCTCCCATGGCTCGGCCCAAGATTCGAAGTACGCCGCACACGATCCCACCGAGCGCGAGATCGGGCCAAACCGGCCCTCGGGCCGCAGACGGAGGTCGACCCTAAACACGAAGCCCGCCGGAGTCGCTTCCGCCAATGTGTCCCGCACGGCCTCGCCGACCTTGTTTGCAATCGACTGATCGACGTGATCGTCGTGCATGAAAATCAGGTCGATGTCCGACGCGTAATTGAGCTCGCGTCCGCCGAGCTTGCCCATGCCGATCACTGCAAACCCCGCTGGCGCCTCGCAGATCGCGAGTGCGGCGCGCACGCACGCCTCAGCAAAGTCACTGATCTCAGCCACAGTTTGCAGAAAGTCTGCGTAACCGAGTATGTCTCTAGCCCCGATACGAAGGAACTCGGGAAGCTTGAAGCGCCTTAGCGCGTCGCGCTTCTTTCCGACCGTCTTTGCTAGTCGCAACCGACGTTGCGTTTCCGACAAGAAATCCGCCATAGACCGCTCACGGTCGCGGATGGTGGGATTGGCCAGGATTTCGAGATACTCGGGATGCTGAAAGAGGATGCCGCTGAGGTATTGCGACGTGGCGAACACTTTGAGCAGCGCCTCAAGCGCCGCTGGATGATCGGCCAGGAGATCGTAGTACATGGTGCGGCTGCCGACGCGATCGATCCAGGTACAGAAATTTACCAGTGCCCGGTCTGGATCAGGGCTAATCGCAAGGATCGCTGTCAAGGGTACGAGGAGTCGCTCGAACGCCGCGTCAGCCACCCCGTGACCTCCGAGGTCACGAAGCAGTCGAAGCGCGTTCGTGGGCTCGTCGAACGCGATCGCCGCAATCCCGTCGACGGTAAGGTTGTCATACGTGGAAATCAAGCGTGCTCGACCCTGCCCTTCGCCTTATATCCTTTGGAGAGGGTTTCGGATCACGTCTCGGATTTCCTGCTCTAATCGCCCGCCGTCATCAAGATCGGTTTCGCGATCAGTTCCGGACAGTTCCACGGAGTCGCGTCCGTGCATGGCCCGTCGCCTTTGACGTAAAGCTCGTTGCCGCGCATGACGACGTCTTCAACAGGGATCAAGTATTTGTGGTTCTTGAGCAGACTGCGATGCTCGACTTCGAGGAACATGATCCGCGCGCCTTCATGGCTAACGACTAGTTCGTGAACGTGGCCGAGCACCTTGCCCGTCGAATCGTGCACGTTCTTCCCGCGAACATCGTCGCTGGGCTTGAGGGTTAACGGCAGGTCTCCAAGGAAATGAAGAACGTTGGGATCGTGCGTTTGAGTATGCATAAGCCACCCTTTCTAGGCCAGATTTCCCCGCCTCGCTCATAAAGAGCTAAACGGCATCATACCCATCCGGGGTGGTGGGCCAAACATTAAGCTGGCAAGAGCGGGCGAGTTGACCGCGAGTATAAAGTTTCCGACTACACCAACTTGATTTCGCAGCAAAGGACGATATAATGTCGACCGTACAGATCGGTCTATTGTGCGCGGAGGTTACAAGTGGCGAAAAAACACCTTGACTTGCAGTGGTTAGACGATATTTACGAGGATAGCAACAAAGGTAACTCTGAGGCGAAATCCAATCGTCCCGCTAGCGACGATTTCGGAATTTACATTTGCGCGATGGTGCGGAAGTATAAACTGCCGCTTATCGGGCTTGGTACCCTTGCGCCCGCGTCGGCTCAGGACTTCGTGGTAGCCAACCTGTTTGGTCGGATTGTTTACCACCTGACTCATGGACTAACTGTGTGGGCCGGTTTCGATATTCGCCAAATCGCAAAGAGCCAAAAGCACGAATTCGCGTATCCAATGTTGTACATGGACATTATCGACTATAGTATGGAAACCGTTCTGGATTTAAGCCCTGTACACCGTTCATCGATCTGTGAGGTCAGCGAATTGGCCTACTTCCTGCTGGCTATATGTCACGCGCGAATGCCCATGTATTCTTTGTACAGGTACCATCCGCTAGATCAGCCCGTGACTCTCGTCAAAGAGGCTGTAATCGCCAATCTGAAACATCTCGTCGAAAACGATGACCTCCGAGAGCGCGTAAAGCCCTCGTGCTTGACAGCATCGCACCCAAGCGTCAAGTTTCGATTGTTTGTACGGGCATTGATTGCGGAACCAAGCGACTTTGAGAAGTATCCCTGGGGCCCGATGCGTTTTGAGTTGTTTTAGGTTCGGGGTATACAGTTACGCACATTCGGCGATTTTGTCTTTTGCCTTGTCCCTTATATCTCGGCACAGCTTAACGCAATCCGTCACGATTTCAAGTGCTTCCTCAGGCGTGATCGGGCGGATTGCAGCGAATTCGTGGGCGTACTTTCCGCGATGTTTTGTTAATTGTGCAAGGGAGCTCAGTTGATCCGGGTCGGTTGTAATGTCAATGGCAACCGGATAGAGCAACTTGCGGAGGTATTCGATCGAGACGCCATGATTGCGGTTGACGTCATTTGAAAATCTGGTGCTTAGCTTGTCGAGTACCCCTCTGATATGGTCACCATAAGTGGTCGTTGAGAGGTTCTTATCGCGTTCTACGTCAAACGTAATTCCATAGAATGCGATTAATGCTTGTAGAATGTGACTTGCCTTTGGATTTTTTTGGTTCCAAGCAGATTTTACGGCTTCAAGTAACTCAATAGCGATTCTCTCAACAAAATGCTCAATCGCAGCGTGACTAATGACGCAATACGCTCTAACGTCGAGGTCATACTCAGCTTGATCCATTGTCGGATCAAGTGGGGCGTACTTACGACGCCCAGCTACGTTCGACACTTCAACATAAGATCGCACGAATTTTTCTTCAACCCGTGTTGTTTGTGTTTCTAATTCCGTGAAAAGATCGTCTGGATTTGGCATCGGTGCACCATTAAGTCGCCATCGCAAGTTCGTCGCGTAGTTCCACAGGTACGTTGTCAAGCCCCAAATTGAAAACATCATTGATGGCAGCCTGGTACATTCGGAATCTCGTTTCAAAATGGGGCAGGGTATGCGTCGCTGCGCTAATGGCTGTTCTGAAATCCTCGTCATTCAGCAGTGCTGTAAATCGCACCATAAACTCTGACCGCCTAGCTTCGATGTCAGCCTGCTTTAGGAACCTGCAGTAATAAGCTTCGACCTCGAACAGTGCCCGATTGAATCGTTCCCAATTTCCGTCCGTCAATTTTTTTCCGACGTGACCAGCCCCAAGTAGGGTCGTGAGATTAATTGCGACGGTTTGAAGCTCGTTATACAAATCAGTAATCTGTCCTTCGTAATTGGGCCAATCTCTGCTTATTTTTCCCATTGAGTCATCGAGGAACTTTCTAAGGTTTCCATTGTACTCTTTCCCGAATAGGATTATCGAGAAATACCGGAGTGCTATTTCGATATCTCCGAGCCGAGAATCTGGGCCCTTCAGGCCCAGCACCGTTTGGAGCGGCTGGCCAGGTTCGTTGGTGGACTTTATAAGGAATTTTGCAAATTCACCTTTATTTAGTACTTGTCGCAATTCTTGCGAGCTTAGCTGGACTGACCCAGTGTTGAGTCTGTAAAAAATATCGTACAGGACGTCTACCGGACCAAAGTTCGAGATAATTGTGCATCTTATGTCGGCGTTTAGGAATTGTCTGAGGTCCGCTCCTAGGGCGGGATCACTTGCAAGATCCGCATAGGTCTTGCCTTTAAGATCTTTCCGTATGGTCAATTCCTTGCCGAGCTTCGGTGATCGCCAATATTTGAACTTCGCGGGCTCGACAAACCCCATGATAGCTAGCAGTCTTTGCTTACCATCGATCACAAGGAATGATCGTTTGCGCTTAGGGTCTTCGGCCAGCACCAACTCAGGCACTGGTAAGAAGGAGATGAGGGATTCAACTAGTTTGCTCCGCTTTCCATCGTTCCATGCGTTCCGCCTCTGAAACTCCGGATCGAGGTCGATGTTTCCGTTTCGGACCTGTGAGATAATCGTCTCAACAGTCCAGTCGCGCGAGTACACTGTGAGACTGGACAAATCATCTTTGCCAATTCGGACTTCTTCTTCTTCCTCTTCCCTATCTGCTTCGTCAATTAGATCGGTTAGTTCAATATCGTCCATTGCATTTGATCCTTATTCGCGCCCCTTAGATACAAATTATCTGAAGATTGACTGAAATCCTTGTTTAGTAGGCGATAAAATTATCAACCTGCAAATTCGCGCTCAACTATCGGTTACTGACAGCCATCTCATTGTGGCAGTAATGTTGAAAGGTGTAGTTACACCCCCCGCCACCCACGGCGAAGCCAAAGAAAAATCGCCCCGCCAGCCCGGGAGGCGATTCTTGACTCTCAAATCTTTAGCATTACCGCCGCTCTCTACACCTTCGGCGTTCCGATCTCGCGGAAACGGTTGTACACCGACACGAAGTGCGCGGCTTCGCATTCGTCGATTTCGCCCTTTTCCCATTCCAGCGTCAGGGTCTGCGGGCCGCCGCCGGGGACGATCACGCGGATCGAGCCGTTGTCGCTTGTGTCGACAGAGACATCGTCGATTGCCCGGGGGCGCGTCAGGCTGTGGCGGATTTCGCCGCCGACACGGCCCATCAGCCATGCGACGATGGCGACGACTGCGCCGAGGCCGAAGAAGACGAACGTGCCGATCATGCCGAGCCTGCGGCTACGGTTGACGGCGTCCTCTTCGAGGCGCGCGAGTTCGTCGACGAACTCTTCGCTGGGCTCGATCTGGACGAAGCCGTCTTCGGTGATAACGATCGCGCCCGTTTCCTTAGGGTTGCGTCCGCTCTGGAAGCGCATGCG
>FSUB01000015.1_pt1 | contig 14237 bp, 6 predicted proteins | sample 1637331 | NCBI WGS metagenome assembly FSUB01 (sample SAMEA3914816, study PRJEB12502) | metagenome | biome: forest; material: soil | place: USA | collected 2011-09-16 | depth 0.3 m
CGCTACGGGATGTTCGTCCACTGGGGGCTGTACGCCATCCCGGGATGGCACGAGCAACATCAGATGCGGGCGCGGGCAGACTACTACGAGTACACATCGCTCGCCAAACAGTGGAACCCTGTCAATTTCGACCCCGATGCGTGGCTCGACCTGATGGCGGAGGCGGGGATGGAGTATATCTGCCTCACGACCAAGCACCACGACGGCTTCTGTCTGTGGGACACGAAGCAGACCGACTACAACACCGTCAACACGCCCTACGGCCGCGACATCCTCGCGATGCTCGCCGACGCGTGCCACCGCCGCGACGTGCCCCTGTGCCTCTACTACTCGTGCGTCGACTGGCACCAGCCGAACTACCCCAACCAGGGACGGCACCACGAGTTGCCGGGGCCAGTTCCCGGCGGTGTTGCCGATCACGCGAAGTATATGGACTTCGTGCGCGAGCAAGTGCGCGAGCTGTGCACGAACTACGGCGAGATTTCCGGCTTCTGGTGGGACATGAATGTCGAGGAGCACGTCGACCCGGCAATCAATGATTTGATCCGCCAGCTACAGCCATCGGCGGTCATCAATGATCGCGGATACGACAAGGGCGATTTCGGCACGCCGGAACGCGACTACGACCTGTCGCCCGACGCCGCGCCGGGCCTCAAGCGCCTTACCGAGGCGTGCCAGTCGGTGAGCACCGAAAGCTGGGGCTATCGCGGCGACGAATCGTACTACACCGACCGCCACCTGATGCGGAGCATCGACAAGTTCCTGGCGATGGGCGCGAACTACCTGCTCAACGTTGGCCCTCGCCCCGAAGGCACGATCCCGCACGAGTCTGCCAGTATCCTACGGCGGCTAGGCGTGTGGTACGAGGAAGTGAAGCAAGCGTTTATCGATGTTGAGCCGGTATCGTACTTGACCACCAATCGCGACGTGCTCCTCACCCGTCGCGGCAATACGTACTACGTGCACTTGTACAAGGAGGCGATTAGCGATGCGATCAAGTTGAAGCCAATCAAGGTCGCTCCGCGTACCGCGACTCTCCTAAACACTGGCGAGCCAATAGAATTCGCCGTCGACTTCGTACCCAGCGAATGGGTCGACGACACGGCCTACCTTCGACTTCGCAATTTGCCAGTTAACGATCCCCGATATGTGAATACGGTCCTCGTGGTGAAGCTTGAATTCGATGCGCCAATCGACGGTGCGCCGTTGAGCGCGACCGCAAGCGGCGGCAGCGACATCCACATCCGCTAGTCGATGTGGATTTTCTCACAGATACGCAGGATTCGCCTCATACCGTTACGTATAATAGGCCACACTGAGGCCGCCACCGTTGGCCTGCTCAAGGAGACCACACTGCATGAATCTAAATCGCCTATTGGGTACCCTTATCATCGCCTCCGCGATGCTTGCTTTGACAGGCTGCGCGAGCAGCACATCGTCGACGCCTATCGGCGTCGTTCGCGTTCCATCGACGGCCACGACCGTCACCGGCTCTGCGACCGCAGGCGCCACCGATGGCCCGCTCTCCACTGCGACGTTCAACAACCCTGTGAACGTGGTTCGCGATACTGCCGGCAACCTCTACGTCGCCGACTTCGATAATAGCTTGGTCCGCAAGGTATCCGCTAGCGGTGTCGTCAGCACGCTGATCAACGTGTCCGGTTTCCAACGTCCATTCGGCTTGGCAATCTCCGGCAACACTCTCTATATTGGCACCGACGATAACGATTCCGGTGTCCATTCGCCGACTTCCGGCACAGTGTGGAAAGCGGACACTACGACGGGCAACCCCGCCGTGCTGGTCCGCGACATCGGCCGCCCGCGCGGTCTCGCGGTGCTGCCCGACGGGCGTGTCGTCGTTTCGAACATCAACCGCAATACGATCAGCTTGCTCGACCCGAACACGAAAGTGCTCACCCCTCTCGCTGGCAGCGATGGGATGGCCGGCTACGCCAACGGTAAGGGAACCGCAGCGCTGTTCAGCCGACCGTACGGCGTCGCGGTCGGACCCGACGGCGCGCTCTACGTCTGCGATCAGACGAATAGCGCTGTTCGCCGCGTCGCGCTTGACGGCACCGTTTCGACGTTCCTTGGCGGAACCGCCGGCTTCCGCGACGGCTTCCGCACATCGGCTCTGATCGCCACCCCGCAAGGCATCGCCTTCGACTCGATGGGTGAGATGTTCATCACCGACAACGGCAACGAGGCGATCCGCGTCATAGAGCCGAGCGGCCAGGTGGCAACGCTCGCGGGCGGCAACGGCGCTGGTTTCGCGGACGGCCCCAATTCGCAGTTCTTCGGGGAAGAGGGGCTTACCGTAGCACCCGACGGCCACACGGTCTATGTGGCCGACGGGACGAATGGCAACGGCGGCGAGCCGTACAATCGCGTCCGTATCTTGACCCGATAGTCCGCTATCGCTTGCATGCAGGCTTAAGGGCCAAACATGGTCTGCTATAAACATCCGAAAGAAGAAACCGGTCTCTCGTGCGGTAAGTGCGAGAGGCCGATCTGCACCCGGTGCGTCGTGCAGGGACCCGCTGGAATCCGGTGCCGTGATTGCGCGTCGCTCAAGGGCAGTCCGCTGTACAAAGTCGAACCGCAACGGCTCGCTGCGGCGATCGCCGTATCGGCGGTGCTTGGCCTCGGGGGCGTGTTCGTCTACCAGATACCGTATCTGCTGCTCTTCATCGCCCCCGCCTACGGCGGCTTTGTCGGCGACATGGTCCTGCGAGTGGCGGGCCAGAAGCGTGGTCGCCTCATCGAAGGCGTCGCCGTTGGCGGTATCGTGCTAGGCGCACTCGCCGCATTCGCGCCTGACCTAATGCTGCTTCTAGCGCCGCAGATGCTTCAGAACAACCTTCTGCTCTCGTCGCTTACGATGAGCTTCGGTTGGAAAGCCATCGGCGTCGCCCTCGCCATCGGCGCCTGCTACGGTCGCGTCCATTATCTGTAACAGGGTTGCGCAACAAGGCTAAGCGAAATTCTTCACAAAACGGCGTACGGGTTTGCCGCGAATCGGAATCTGCTGTATAATCCGATTCGTCATGAAATGTTACCGACACCGATTCACTTCCGCTTCCGTCTCCTGCGGTCGTTGCGACCGCCCGATCTGTGCTGAGTGCATGGTATCCGCCCCAGGCGGCATGCGATGCAGCGAATGCACGACGCATCCGTCGACTGTGACCGGCGCCGTGGATACGTCCGACCGCATCGGCTGGGCGGTTTCGTCCGCGCTGCTCGTAGGCATAATCGGGGCGATTCTAATCAAGGGCCTTGGCTTTATCGCCATGGTTGTCGGACCCTGCTATGGGGCGCTGATCGGCGATGTGCTTCTCCGCATCCTGGGCAAAAGCCAGAAACCTGCCTACATCACTGCCCTGGGATTGGGAAGCGTGGCGTTTGGCGCGATGATCGTCTTCGCCAAGATGCTGCCCAATCTGACGCTCTCGGTGATGACCCTCTCGCCCCATGTCGCAGAGATGGTCTATGGCCTCAGCATTGGCCTCGCTCTCTCAGCGTGTTATAGCCGCCTCCAAAAGGGAATCGCCTAAGCGATCCTTGCTAGCCACACGACGCAGACACGCCCCGGCAGGCAACTGCCGGGGCGTGTCTGTTACAAGCGGAGCCCTATCGCGAGCCAAAAGTGGCCGTGGCCCGTTGCGCGACCGGGCCGATCACTGGCTGCGGGCGAACGAGAAGCGCAGGCGTCAACGGCGCGAGTTGCGTCCCTGGATAGTAGTCGGCAAGGATCTGGTCGTACGTCTCCGGGTTCGCGCCCGACGCGCGCATGATCGCGCCGCATTGGCACATGCCAAGGCCGTGTCCCCATCCCTGGCCAGCGAACGCGATCGATCCGTCATCGGTGGCCTTGACCGTGAACAACGTGCTACGCAACTTGTCGGCGCCGAGTACCTGCCGCAGCTTGATGCCGCTCACGGTCGCGGTGCCGTCGCTGCCGGTCAACGTGACCTCCTCGGCGCGGCCAGACAAGTCCGTCTTCGTGACTTTGAGCTTCTTCAGCGTGCCGATCGCATCGGCAGCAGTTCGGCGAACGAGTGCTGCGCAGTCCTTCTCCTCGAGCCGAAACGTCCATCCTGGCTTTTCGGCACAGCCCTTCGTCACCACAGGGCGAAGATACGGCTCGCTCGCCGGGCCTGGCGCCGTCGTGCCGCCGCACTCGGTGGAATACATCGCGTCGATTGCCGCGCCGTTGTAGACCAGCACCTGACCGGTAGTCGCTGAAACGGCCTGCGGCACATTCCCCGTCTCGCCGGATACGCCGACGTATCCTTGGCAGCGCGTGGTGTCGTCGACGTCTGCTCCTTCGGTCGCGAGGCGACCGAGGTTGTGCACCGCATACGTGCGCGCGGCAACGGCCTGCGCCTTGGTCGCCTCTAGCGCCGTAACGTCGCCGATCTCAGCTTTGACCACACCTCGTACATAGTCCTCGATTGCCAGCGTATTCACGATGCGCAGCTTGCCTGTAGGCAACGGCGCGAATGCGACAGTACCGCGATAAGCGAGCCGCTTGCTGCTCGCAGACGTCGCAAGCTGTATTGTGGTGTCGGGGCCAAACGTCGTGGCCGTGAAGTAAGCGGGTGACGACGGCGATGTCGGAGGGGTGAGTGCGCCCAAAGGAGTACCGGCATCGGTCGACACCGCGATGCGCATGACGGTTGGTTCGTCGATATCCGGCTTGCAGGCGATGACAGCCAATGTGTCCGTCGTGCCATTGACGATGATCGTCCCCTGGTCGTCCCTGATCGCATACGGTCCGTTAGCGGTGACATAGACACGCGCCAATCCGCCAAAATAGCGGATGAGCAGCACTTTGACATTCGCTTGAACGTCGCTTGTCGGCGTAATTGGGGCAAGCGGCTGGGGCGCGGCCAAGGTCACGTCCGCCACCGCCCGGATCGGGGCAGTGGCGACGACTGCGGCCATGAGAGCGAGCAGCAAGGTAAGGTTTCGAATCAAGTTTCCATCCAAGCAAGAAGGGCTCTGCGCCGAGCCCCCGACATGCCTAGATATTATGCCGGGTTAACTGCGAGAAATCCAGTACATTCGCGTCTTGACTCGTACGGCCAATCTTGTTTCCTTCAACGAACGTCCTACTTGACCGTGAACGGCAGGGTCGCGCTGGTTCCGCCCCCCGGCGCGGGGTTGTACAGCGCGACGGCGACGGTCCCGGCGGTCGCGATGGCGCTTGCCGGGACGGTGACGGTCCACCATCCCGACGCGTTCAGCGTCGCGGGGAGGGCGTGCGATCCGAAGAGGACCTGGGACTGTCCGGCGACGAAGCCGGTGCCCATGGCGTAGAGGGTGTACGACGCGGTTCCCGCCGCGACCGTCGACTGGTACAGCTTGCTGATGACCGGCGCGGGGTTAGGCGGGTTCACGGTCACGATCGCGGGGTTGCTCGGGCCGCCCCCCGGCGCCGCGTTGACGACCAGAATGCCGTACCTACCCGCCGGGAAGTCGGGCGGCACGACCGCAGAAAGGGTGCCGTCGGCGTTGAGAGTCGTGACCAGCGGCGTTCCGCCCGCCGTGACTACTGATCCCGGCACGAAACCCGTTCCCGTGATCTTCATGGTGAACCCGGCATACGCCGCCGCTGGCGAAAGAGTCGTGATCCGCGGAAGCGGATTGGTGACGTAGAACGGCAGCGTCGAACTCGCTCCACCTCCCGGCGACGGGTTGCAGAGGGCGACCGAGACCGTTGCCCCGACCGCGAGGGCGCTCGCGGGCACCGTCGCGGTCCACCACCCGTTGTTCGTCATCGTTGCCGCAAGCGCGAGGGACCCGAAGAGGATCGTCGACTTGCCCGGCAGGAACCCGGTTCCCATGGCGTACAGGATGTACGCGCCGCTTCCTGCGGCGACCGTGTTCGCGTGCAGCGACGAGATCGTCGGCACCGGGTAGCCGACGTTGAACGGTACCGGCGCGCTCGCGCCACCGCCCGGCGCGGGATTGGCAACGGTAACCGAGAGCGATCCGACGCTCGCGAGCATCGACGCTGGCACTATGGCGGTAAGCTGCGTCGCGCCGACGAACGTCGTCGCGAGCGGGGTCGTTCCCGCATAGACGACGGACGACGCCACGAATCCGCTGCCGGACACGGTCACCGACGTGGCTGGCGCGCCGAAGACGACCGCCGAAGGCGAAAGCGCCGAGACCGAAGGCGCGGGGTTGTTGACCATAAACGAGGTGGGCGCGTTCGCGCCGCCTCCCGGCGCGGGGTTGGCTACGGTCAGCGAGAGCGCTCCGGTCGATGACAGCATCGACGCGGGCACGACCGCCGTGAGCTGGGTCGCGCCGACGAACGTCGTCGCGAGCAGCGTCGTGCCCACGTAGAGAGTCGAGGACGCGATAAAGCCGGTGCCGTTCACCGTCACCATCGTATCGGCGCTACCCACGATAGCGGACGCTGGCGACACCGTCGCGATCGCCGGGGCGGGGTTGTTGACCGCAAACGATACCGGCGCGCTCGCGCCGCCGCCCGGCGCGGGATTGGACACGGTCAGCGAGAGCGATCCGACGCTCGCGAGCATTGACGCCGGGATGACCGCCGTGAGCTGCGTCGAGCCGGTGAACGCCGTCACGAGCTGGGTCGGTCCTGAGTAGACCGTCGACGACGCAACAAATCCGGTGCCAGACAGTGTGACGGTCGTGTCCGGATCGCCCACGATGCCAGAATTGGGCGATCCGGCACTGGTTGTCGGCAGCGGGTTCAATACCGCGAATGTCGCTGGGGAGCTTGTGCCACCGCCTGGCGCAGGGTCAATAGCCGTAGCCGCAAGCGATCCCGTCGACCCAAGCAAAGAAGAGGGCACGACCGCAGTAAGCTGCGTGGAGCTTACGAAGGTCGTCGCGAGCGCCGTCGTCCCGGCGTAAACCACCGACGACGGCACGAATCCGGTGCCGGTCACGGTCACCGTCGTATCCGGGGCGCCCACCGTTGCCGCGGCAGGCGACAGCGCCGTGATCGCTGGCACGGGGTTGACGACTGCAAACGCGAGTGACGCGCTCGTTCCGCCACCGGTGCCCGCGTTTGTTACGGTCACGGACCGGGTTCCGGTCGTCGACAAGGGCGTCGCCGGGAACGACGCCGCAAGCTGCGTCCCGGAAACGAACACGGTCGAAACAGGCGATCCGTTGACGGAGACCTGGGAGCCCGCTTGGAAGCCGGTTCCCGACAGGGTCACCGACGTCGCGGCCGAGCCGACGATGGCCGACGAGGGCGACAGGCCCGACAGGGTCGGAGCGGAGTTCGCGACCGTCAGCGTCTTCGCCGCCGTCGTCCCGCCGTTCGGGGCGGGGTTAGAAACGGCGACCGCGAGCGATCCGACCGGCGCGCCCGCTGGCACGGCGGCGGTAAGCTGCGTGGCGGAGACGTAGACGGTCGGCACGGACGACCCTCCCATCAGCACCGCAGATCCCGGAACGAAGTTCGTGCCGGTCAACGTCACCGTCGCGCCCGATCCCGTGACGACCGTCGCCGGGGCGACGGACGTGAGGGTGGGGACAGGGTTCGTCACCGTGAACGGCAGCGAAGCGCTCGTACCGCCGCCCGGAGCGCCGTTTCGCAGCGCGATCGGCACGACGGCCCCAGAGGCGATCGCCGACGCGGGCACGGTGACAGTCCACCAGCCGGAAGAGTTGAGCGTCGCGGGGAGGGCGAGGGCGCCGAACAGCACCTGGGAGACGTTGGCCACGAATCCCGTGCCCATCGCGTACAGCGTGAACTGCCCCGCCCCGGCGGCGATCGTGGCGACGTAGAGCTTCGAGATCACCGGCAGCGGGTAGGACAGCGTAATCGATACGGCGGCGGACGTTCCCCCGCCCAGAGTCGGATTGACGACGGCTACCGGATTAGGGCCGACGGGGAGGACCGCGGTGACCGTCGCGGAAAGCGTTCCGTCGGCGTTCAGCGTCGTCGGCAGCAGGGTCCCGGCGACGCTGATCCTCGATACCGGCACGAAGCCGGTCCCCGATACGGTCAGCGGCAGGGCGACTCCGACCGCTCCGGTCGCGGGGGATACGGACGTGATCGACGGAAGCGGGTTCGAAATCGGCAGGTTGACCGTCGCGCTCGTCCCTCCGCCCGGCGCGGCGTTGACGACCGTGACGGCATATGTCCCGGCCACGGCCGAGGGCATCGACGCGGTGAGCGTGCCGTCCGCGTTCAGTGTCGTCGGCAGCGCAGTCGCGCCGAGCTTGACGACCGATCCGGCTATGAAGCCGGTTCCGGCGACGGTCAGCGGGAACGGCGCGTACGACGCCGCGGCGACCGGAGAAAGCGATGTGATCGCCGGGCGGGGATTGCCGACCGTGAACGGCAGCGACGAACTGAACCCGCCGCCGGGAGTGGGGTTGAGCAGCGAGACCTGGACAATGCCGAGGGTCGAGAGCAGCGACCCTGGCACAGTGGCGGTCCACCAGCCAGACGCATTGAGTGTAGTAGGCAGCGGAGTCGCGCCGAAGACGATCCGGGACGATCCGGCAACGAAGCCTGTCCCGGAAGCGTAAAGCGTGAATGACGGCGACCCGACGATGGTCGACGATCGGTAGAGGCTCGAGATCGTTGGGACGGAATACGAAATCGAGAAACTGGCGGGATTACTCGTGCCGCCTCCCGGAGCCGTGTTGACGACAGTAATGCTGCCCGCGCCTGCAGGCGCGGAACCTGGCACCGTTGCTGTCAGCGTGCCATCCGCATTGAGTGTGGTGGCGAGTGCGATCGACCCGAAGTACGCTTTCGAGACGGCGCGGAATCCGGACCCGGAAATGGTCAAGGTCGCTGCGGATCCCGCGAAACAGGAAGTCGGCGTCACTGCCGATATGACAGGCATCGGATTAGACAAAGTGATTGCGCTATTCCCGCTTGCGCCGCCCCCGGGTGTGGGATTGAGCACGGACAGGCTGTAAGCTCCCGCCGCGAATGTCGCCGGTACCGTCGCCGAAAGCGTCCCGTCGGCGTTCAGCGTTGTAGGCAACGTGTTACCGTTCAGGCGAATGGCGGCGCCTTGTACGAAATTGGTACCCGTAACAGTAAACGGCACCGCAATACCAGCGATGCCCGACGACGGTGAGACCAACGTGACGGTCGGAACGGGATTGACGAGGCTGAACGGCAGGGCGGCGCTCGTGCCGCCTCCTGGGCCTGGATTCACAAGCGAAATCGGCACGATGCCGGTCGCGGTCAGCGCGCTGGCGGGCACGGTCGCCGACCAAAATCCGCCGTGATCGACGGTTGCCGGGAGAACCAGGGATCCGAATACCAAGCTCGAAACGCCGGGCACGAATCCCGTTCCTTGAGCGTAGACGGTCAGCGACGGAAGGCCGATCGTAGCGGACGACTGGTAGAGCTTGGTGATTTGCGGCAAAGGATAGGTGGTCGTTTCCGACACCCCGTTACTTGTTCCACCTAACGGCCCGGGATTGACAAATGTGACATCCTGGGTCCCAGTAAGGCTCGTGGATGCGGTTAATGTGCCGTCCGTTCCAAGGACGGTTGGGAGCGGCACGCCACCGTAGCAGACGACTGATGTAGCCACGATTCCGGTGCCTGCGACATTAAAAGTGGCAGTACCGTTGTTATTCGACGGGATAATCGTCACATTCGTGATCTGCGGAACCGCATATTGCGCGGACACCGTATAACTTGACATCTCGCCCGTGTTAAACGCCCTGGCGCGCACAACGGTACCCTGCGATAGCGACAACGGACTAACGTAAACGGCGGATGTTTCCGTCGGATAGGAACCGTCGAGAGTGTACCGGACCGTCGCGCTTGTATCGGAATCCGTCACCATGACCTGATACGGTAACGTACCCGTCAGTGAGAGGACCGGCGACGGTACCACGCCCGTGCTGCCCAAACCGTAGACTGCGATCTGGCCGTTGCCCGTTACATAGACCCTGCCGTTCGCGATGGCGGCCTGGTTACCGCGAACGGCGCCGGGACCGGAGTCGAGCGGATTGACGCTAGAATCGTAAATCGCCGTCGCGATATTGCTTGCGTCGAACGCGCGCAGTATCGTCTGGCCGGTCAGGTCTCCGTCGTCGAGGGACCACAATAGCCCTTTACTAAGACCGTTGGATGTTACCGCGAGGGTTTTGCCTGGGAGTTGGATCGACGTTGCTGTGGCCGTGACTGGCACGGCGGACATGGCTCCGCCTGCTACGTTCCTCTGGCTCACGGGCGCATTGGCGGTTGACGTGAACAAGCTCCCGTTCCAGTAAGCGGCTTCGCCTTCGCCGGGGAGAGCGGGGACTTCCTGAACGACGTTGTCGGTCGCGCCGTACCCTCCGAGACCGTCCCGGTCGGCGAGGTAGATCTCGCCAAGCTTCGCCCCCGCCAGCATGAGGTGCGGGTGCGAAACGCTACCTGCGGAATCGGGCAGCAGTAGCGAGCTAAAGGAGCCAAAGTCGCTGTCACTTGCGACGAACGACGCCTGGTTGAACGGCGTGAACGACGACGAAGCCTGGTACGAAATCGAAGGATCGATCGCGAGGATCGAGTTGGCGTAGTTGCCGTTAGCCAGATCGAACTGCCCGTATCCGGTTGCGATAAACAACCGGCCAGAGGCGTCGAACGCCGGAGTAGAAGTCAAGCCGCCTCCAACGCCGTTAGGCGTCGAGCAGTAAGCCGCAATCTGCTGGAGGGTGTTCGGGTCGTAAGCCAGTACCCATCCGTGCCCGGAAGCGGTGCCGTCTTGGGGACCGGTGCCCACATAAAGCGCGCCGTTCGAAAGCGAGAGGGCCGTACATTTTGTTTGGGCGAACGGGTTGTAGTCGATCACCGACTGGCCGTTGCCGTCCAATCTCGTGCCGTCGCCGTTGCCTGCTACCGTTGCTTGAAGCGCTACCGGGCTGCCCGCGCGCTCCGCGCCGGTTGCAATGTCGATAGCGTGGAGCCGCTGTACGTAGTTGTAGCCGCTAACGGAGGGCTCCTTCGTCGCCGTAACAGCGAAGATGGTTCCAGTGTTGCATCCGCTGGCATCAGTCGCACCGAGCTTTATAACGGGCGTGCCAGCGATGCCGATCTCGGGTCCGACGCCGGACGCGCCGACGTCGCCAGCGGGCACCGACTGAATCCCGAGGGTATCGTTCACGAACGAGTCGTACCAGACTGGGGCCGATCCGTTGGCCGACGTCGCATCGAACGCGTACAGCCCGTCGTGCTCGGTAGCAACGTAAACGAGGTCCCGAGCGCTTTGACGCGGTATCGCGACTTTTGGAACGCACAGGGGCTGAGCGTTCACATAGCCGTCTACCGGAAGGGTGAAAAGCTTGCCGAATGTGGTGTTGAGCGATTGCGGAGTCAACGCAACTTCGGTGACGTTTGCCCCAGTTCGAAGATTATCATACCGTTGCGTGGTGACGTTAGTAGAAAGGGCTTGAACGTAAATGTCGTTTGCGATAACGGTAGTGCCGGAGGCATTCGGATGTTCGCCGTCAATAAACAAGGAGGGATTTTGCATCGTCGAGAACGTATCGACGAGTGTTGCGCCCGCCGCCGCCGCTGCGGCGTTGATGGCGGGTATGACCGTGCTTACCAGGGGTGTCATGGTGGTCGCGTTGCCATATACCGGCAAAGTGTTGCAGATCACAACCTTTGGATGGCTGGGAATGCTTTGGAAATTCGTTATGAGGGCAACAAAATCTGCCACTAGGCGACTTTGCGTGATAGTGGGATCTGCAGCAACTACTTTGGCATCGTTGACTCCGAGCATGATGACTACGATGTCGGGTCGAAAAGCAATCGCGTTCCGATAGTCTTGGGTCGCCGAATAGCTCAACGCGTTCGCAAGGTTCGCTCCCGTATAGCAGCAGGTACCGTTGCGTCCATAATTAGCGACGTAGTATGTCGGCCCAAAAATGGAGCCGAGACGAGCTGGATACGAATCCTTGTCCGGCGAGGTCAGGTACTGACCATAGGTGATACCATCGCCACAGCAGGCGACCCGAACTTGACTTTGGGCCGCGTGCAACGAAGTGACTAGGGCGATAGCGCAAATCAGCACCTGGTAAACACGTCGCGGCAACGCGCGGTAATCGCGCAAAGTTTGTTGTCGCTTTGTCGGGTGGAGCGACAATCGGGGACGAGAGATCTTAGCAAAGATATTAAGCATTACGTGGCAAATCCGTTACGTGTGATGATGTTGTGGCAAACACTGGTGCCGTGTTGGCTCCGACTATGAACAGCCGCAAACACGCCAATATTGCTATATACACAATACGTGCCACAACCTGCCTAAGATTTTACCTCCCAGAGCTCGCTTCGTCTCGATCAAATACGATAATGTGCTTACCTGTTATCGTTCGCAAGTCCTGTCCTAAAGCGGTTGCGGCCAACTTCTTAAAGGGAGACCGCAACCGACTTGGAAATCCTAGACTTACTGCGATGGCAACTCGTTGCCGAATCTTAACTCACCAAGCTCACATCGAGCTGTTGTTCACTGCCGTGACAGCAGTTCGCCATGCTGCGGACATGTCGACGCCATAGGCTCGCTCGCCACAATCAGCATCGGGACCGGTCAGTGCCGGGTGCGGGTTCTTCTGGCCATCGTAGTCGCGGAAATAGCCGCCGGGGATCGCTGCGGCGTTTAGGAAATGATATGCCGCGCCCGCGCGGTCGCGATCGGTGCCATTGCCTCCGGTCGCGTGGGCGACGCCGTAGGCGAAGAACGCGACCCCGCCGGCGGGAAGCTCGATCGGGACGGCGTTCTCCTCCCGCGGATAGCAGCGAATATGGTGATCGCTCTGCGGGTCGCGGCTGTGCTCGTACTTCTCGGTCTGGCTACCCGGTATCACCCGAATGGTCCCGTTCGCGATTGTCGCGTCGTGAACCGCCGTCCACATCGCGGTGCCCATCATGGGATCGTCCACCTTGAAATACGCGTTATCCTGGTGCCAGTTCGTTCCTGCGCCGTGCTTCGCGGGCTTCAGGAACACCTGGTCAAGATGCAAGATGACCGGGTCGCCGATAAGCTCGGCGATCGCATCGATCACCTTTGGGGCGAACGGCAGTGCCTTGAACAGCTCGCTGTGCGGCGACATCGGACAGAGCTGTAGGTTCGCTACGGCCTTGGAGTGGGTGGCACCGTCACCTTCGGTCGCAACGTTGCGTAGAAGACCGTCGCGCTTGAAGCGCTCGACCTCGGCCTGCATGGCGGCGACTTCCTCCTCGCTCCAGAACTCGGGCAACGCAACGTAGCCGTCGGTCCGAAATTGAGCGATCTGTTCCTTGGTAAAAACTGACATTGTCGGAAAGCTCTCCTTAGTGGATAATCTGGTCCGATTATATCGTTTGAACCGACATCCGTCGTTCGCGTGACTTGGGTTGAGTATTTTATACATAGTTGACAAGCGACCTGCTTGGCAATAAGATGAGGGCATGGCGGAACGCGCGAGGTTTCAGAACAATGAGTATTCGGAATCGGTAACGTTCTTCGGCGAACGCTGCCTGACCCCTCGCCTCCGTATGGTTGGTAGGCGGAAATCTGCGAGGGCCGTAGAAGAAGGATTGCGCGCTCACGTTCACGGTCGCGCGTTCGAAATCTGTTACCTTGCGTCCGGTACACTCGATTGGTGGGTGGAGGATGAAGTCATCGAGCTACAGCCCGGTTCGTTTTTCGTGACACGGCCCGGCGAGCTCCATGGGGGAATCGATGCGATCCTACAGCCGAGCGAGCTATACTGGATCCAGGTCGACCTCAACGACGCCCCCGACGGTTTCGAGCCATTGCGCGCCGCGCTTACGAACTTAGCGGCACGAACATTTCCGGCTTCGTCTGCGGTTCGTGCCATGTACGAATCGCTGATTGACGAGCACTGCCGCATGGTTGACCCGTACTCGTCGGCGTCATGCGACTCGCTGACCGGCCAGATACTCGTTCAGTTGCTGCGCGATTACGCCGCAAGCCTCGCGAACGAAGCGCGCGCCGTCGAGCGCCGTTCGCCTCGCATCGCAAAGGCGATGAGATATGTGGACGAAAAATTATGCGACGAGTTCGATGTGTCCGACCTGGCCGCTCGGGCTGGGGTGAGCGCGTCGTATTTTCACCAGCAGTTTCTCGACGAGACAGGGTTTACGCCCAACCGATACCGAACTCTCGCCCGCGTAAGGCAAGCAAAGCGTCTACTTCGCGGCACGAACAGGCCGATTACGCAGATCGGGCTCGACCTCGGCTTCGCAACCAGCCAGTACTTCGCCACCGTATTCCGGC
>FSUB01000290.1_pt1 | contig 14180 bp, 8 predicted proteins | sample 1637331 | NCBI WGS metagenome assembly FSUB01 (sample SAMEA3914816, study PRJEB12502) | metagenome | biome: forest; material: soil | place: USA | collected 2011-09-16 | depth 0.3 m
CTTCAATGGATGCGGTTTACGCGATTCGGCGCGTCGTTTTCGTCGACGAGCAAGGGGTGAGCCCCGAGCTCGAATACGATGACCTCGATTCAGTCGCGACGCATTACCTCGCATTCGATGGCGACGTTCCGGCAGGATGCGCGCGGGTCTATCAATTAGACGAACGGGCGGTCAAGATCGGCCGAGTTGCCGTGCTCGCCGATCGGCGCGGCCAGGGTATCGGTTACGCGCTCATGCTGCGCGCGGTCGCCGATGCGACGGCAGCTGGCGCAACGGCGGCGGTTCTGCATGCGCAGATTGTTGCGGCGCCTTTCTACGAGCGCCTCGGTTTCGTCCGCGAGGGCGAAGACTTTGTCGAAGCGGACATTCCTCACTGCCGAATGAAAAGGGTCCTCCTATGATCGATCCCCACGATTGCTTCCCCTCCGCTTCCCTTCGAGAAGTCACCTATGCTTGTTGAATGCACCGTGTTTCGCGGGACGAGCGGCAACTATTACGTGCGTGAGCGCGGAGGCGGCCCCACTTTCGTCGTCAAGCTACGAGGCAACCTGAAGAAGGAACTCGAATATAGCACGAGCGCGAGCCATGCCCGCCGCGTCACACGCGCCCGTAAGCGGCGCGCTACCGACCCGGTGTCCGTTGGCGACACGGTGATCATTGAGACCGACACCCTCCAGATCGAGCGGGTCTTGCCCCGCCGGTCGGAATTCGCGCGTACCACGCCCGGTGGCCGCGAGCAGCATGTGCTAGTCGCCAATCTCGACTGCGTGTTCGTGACCTTCGCCGCGGCGAACCCTTACCCCAACTATTGGCTGTTGGACCGCTTTCTGGTCGCGGCGGAATCTGCCGAGCTAAAAGCCCAGGTGGTCATCAACAAAGTCGACCTCTCCGAAGACTTGGAAGCGACAAAGCGAGAGCTTGCGGTCTACGAAAAGATCGGCTACCCGATCCACCTTACCGCCGCAAAGGCGGGTATCGGCATCGAAGAGCTAGTCGGCGAACTCCGAGGCAAGATATCGACTTTTGCCGGCCCCAGCGGCGTCGGTAAGTCGAGCTTGCTGAACGCGATCGAGCCGGGCCTTAAGCTCAAGACCGGCGAGGTCAGCGAGATAACGCACCAGGGCAAACACACGACGACCACTGCGGAACTGATTCCTTTGAAAGACGAAGTCGACACGTGGGTCGCTGATACGCCCGGCTTGCGTCAAGTCGACTTCTGGGAAGTCGACAAGGCCGATCTGGAATTTTGCTTCCCCGAGTTCGAGCCGTTCTACGGTCAGTGCCAGTTCAGTAACTGCACGCACCAAGCGGAACCAGGCTGCGCTATCCACGAGGCGACGCTGTCGGGCGAGATCTCGCCTCGCCGTTACGAGAGCTTCATGTCGATGATGAAGGACGGGTAGGGGTAGGTTGCTGTGGTTACGCGGTTTTGTGAGAGCAGATGTGTACAAACTTGTGTCAACCGAGAGAACTCGGCGCGGAGTTGTAAAGGACCTGGTTGACAATCTCTGTGGCAATGCAGTTCCGGTGACACGAACTTTGGAAAAATTGGATACCGCGATGTCGATAAATGAATTTCGGCACCGGATTACGGCCTCGTTGAGCGACCCCGTGATAGCTGAAATCTACGAAGAAGAGGGCGATACCGTGCGTGCACTGGCGGAGTCTATTGAATGCGCCTATACCATCGCAGACATTATGCGCCTTCTTGTCGCAGCTCGAAACGATGTTTGAGGCCAACAATACACGCAGTCACCCACGACCGAAACATGACGAGGTAACCCATGCCCAGCACTGACCATTTCTGGCTTTATGTAAGCTTTGGAGTCGCCGCCCTCGAGGTGCCCTGGACGTGCTTTATATTTTAGTTGAGACACAGGCCAGAAAACATGAGCCGCAGTAGCGGCCACCTTGAGGGGCTGTGTATTTGCGTGAACCTTGTTTTGACAGTAATCGCTTGGTCCCTTTCATACAGATACTGGCACGGTGTAAACGTGCACCATCCGTTTACAAGCAATCGTTAAGCGAATCCAGGGTTCGCCCAGCATCATATGGGCCGGGTGATAGCGATAAATTGCCGCCCTTGGCGGCTTTTCAAGTCGGTGAAGGCCGCCGTTCTGCACTTTACAGCCGCGAATTGATTCGCCGGGCCGCTTCCGGACGCGGATCGTGGTTCTACATCCCGTTCGTGGTATCGTGCCGATGGCATCCTAATACTCCCACCGCGCCAACTTAATCCTCGCACAACGCCAATATCGTGGCACCCTACGTACCTTCACCACCCCCACGAACCTCTTAGTCTCTCGTTCCAAGGAGAGAAAGGGCCCTCATCCTGGGGTAGAGAGGTTCGACCTTTTCCCATTTCCTACACCGATCGGCGATCACAGTAACTACTCAGGAGGTCCATCTGGTCCACATTCGCACCGGATATATGCCTTTCAGAAGAATATTTTCCTGATCGGGAATCTTTTCGGCTCTTGGTTCGCTCTATTCCTTGTGGACTTCGGCGACCAACCCTTAACCTCTTTGACCAAGCCCGAGCTCGTCGTGCTGCTGTACAATTTCGGCGACCGGCTCGCTGCGGTCGAAAAGGCTCTTGCAGGCGTCCAGTCGAGCGAGGCGGCCCTTCGGGTCCGCAACGCCGAGCTTTCCGCCCGCGTCGTCGAACTCGAAGCGCGGCTGAAGAAAGACAGCCACAATTCCGGCAAGCCGCCGTCGAGCGACGGCTATGGCAAAAAGCCGTCTCCGAAAAGCCTGCGGCAGAAGGGCGAAAGGCCGTCCGGGGGCCAGCCCGGCCATCCGGGCAGGACTCTGGAGATGTCCGCCTCCCCGACGCGCACGGTTTTGCTCGACCTTCCGGCCTGCTGCGGCTGCGGCGCCGACCTGCGGTCGGTGGCTCCCGACGGCCGCGACAGCCGACAGGTATTCGATCTGCCCCCGCTCGTCCTCGAGTCCGTCCAGTACGACGCGGAGCGCAAGCGCTGCCCGTGCTGCGGGCTCGCCCAGAGCGCCGCCTTCCCGTCCGACGTCGCGCAGCCCGCCCAGTACGGCCCCGGGATCAAGGCCCTGGCGCTCTATTTGAGCGCGCACCAGCTTCTCCCTTCCGATCGCACGGCGGGGATGCTGTCCGACCTTTTCGGCTGCACCTTCTCCGAGGGCACCCTCGATTCGGCGCTCCGTCGGGCCGGACAGGTCCTGGAGCCGGTCGCGGCCGCCGTCAAGGACGGCGTCGCGCGCTCGGCCGTCGTCCATTTCGACGAGAGCGGCGTGCGCGTCGAAGGCAGCCTGCACTGGCTGCACGTCGCCTGCACCGAATCGCTGACACATTACGAAGTCTGCAAGAGGCGGGGCCGCGCGGCTCTGGAGCAGATCGGCATGCTTCCGGGGTTCGACGGAACCGCCGTGCACGACGGGTTCGAGAGCTATTGGTCGTTCGGCTGCCCCCACGGGCTTTGCAACGCCCACCATCTCCGGGAGCTGACGTTTCTGGAGGAGCAGTACAAGCAGGAGTGGGCCGCCGCAATGAAAAGGCTGCTCCTGAGGATCAAGAAGTCGGTCGACGCGGCAAAAGCCCGACAGGCGGCCGGACTGAGCCTCCTCCTCAGATACGTCTACGAAGAAGAGTACGGCTCGCTCGTCGAGGAGGGCTACCGCCAGAACCCGAGGGCGGAGCGCCAAGGCAAAGGCCGGCCCAAGCAGAGCAAGGGCCACAACCTCGTATGGCGCCTCGACCGGGGCAAGAGGGAAGCCCTCGCCTTCATGAACGACTTCTCGATCCCCTTCGACAACAACCAGGCCGAGCGCGACATCCGCATGATCAAGGTCCGGCAGAAAATCTCCGGCTGCTTCCGAACGCAGGAAGGCGCCAAAATCTTCAGCCGCATACGGGGGTACGTCTCGACCATGAGGAAACAGGGCCACAACGCGCTCGAAGTCCTCATGTCCGTAGCAAGCGGAAAGCCGACGGCACCGCTCGTTCCAGCTCCTACGTGACTGGCCCGTACCCCGAAAGAGACTCCCGAAACCAAAGCAAAAGCTATCGGAGTGCGGTTTTGACGCAACGCCAAACCTAGCTGCACGCCTGAGTAGTTACCAGACGGCTCATTTTGGGAACGCGCATTCGATCAAAGCGAGTTGCAGGGCGGAGGGCCCCCAACATTAACTCAGCTATCGAAGGAAGATGCATACGCGAAATATGGCGTTAGGCCGGATACAGAGTTGCCACCACCACCAGAGCTAGATCCGATATAGGCAAGAAGGACTACTTCCCGTATCGAACACAATATCGTCGCATTAATTATTCTTGCCTTGTTAGGGTCTCGCATTCGGCGTGTCCATGACGAACACTCCACGACGAAAAGGAGTTGACACATCTTGCATTCTGGAATATCGACATATTTGGAACAAAACCGGCGTGCCAGTCGTTTAACCTACATCGCCGCTCGATGAGCGGTTACAATTTGCCAGACAACAGAACCCGACAAATGAAGAGAGCGCCCTGCTAACCGTTAGCGGGGCGCTTGTGCTGTTTCTAAGGGGCGAGACGTTTGCGTTATTCGCCGTCAGGACCGCGCCCGAGGCGCTGCTGCTCTTCGTGTACGACGCGCACATCGTCGTCTGCGATCAACCTTCGGCGGATAACGGTTTCCTCACTGACAAGCGGTTTCTCGGTTTGCTGCGGCGCTTCCGCGAGCTTTCGCTCGGCGACGACCGGCTCGTCCGTTGCCACGGGAGCGGCGCGCAAGGGCGCCGCCTTGGATGCGGCGAGCGCCTCAAGGCGCTGACCGGCGAGCACGTCACCGCGCGCGACGGCGAACCCGCCGGCGCCGGCCAGGGCGGCCAGGGCCGCCGCCGCTGCCAATAGGGCGCTGGCAAACCAGACGAGCCAGTCGCCGGACTTCTTCCATGACCGCGCCACCTGGAGGCGATACTCGTGTAGCTGGTCGGTTTCGACGCGCATCACCGGTAATCGTCCGCCGCCGGCGAACTCGACGGTTGTACCGGCGTGCCGCTCCGGATGGAGCGGCGAAAGCGCCTGCTCGATATCCGGTCGCGCCTTGAGGCTCGGCGACTCGGACACTATCGCGCCGGTTCGGTCGACAAGGCGCACATAGAGCGTTTGGTCTTCCGGGGTCTTCGCGTCGTCGGTGGTACCGATTTGCGCGACGAACGAAACCGGGCTGCCGTCGCCTTCGGTCTCCTTGCGCGGACCCGACGAAGGCGGGTCGTCGTCCTGGCGCATCGCCTCCATTGGCGCGGCATTGATTTTGTCGGCACCGGCCTGGGCAAACAGACTGAGAGCATGAAACTGGGCGAGGATGCCGTTTGATGCGAGCGAAAGCTCGCTGTCGAGGGTTTGGATTTGCGTCATCCGCGCGGCGTTGAAGACCCATGCGCCGACGGCGAGGGCGACGATTCCGATCACCACCGCGAACCGCGAGGCGGAGCGAGTGCAATAGGCGGCAGGGTTTGCGATACGAGGCGTGTGCATCGGGCGTAAAATACCCGACCTTGGCCCTTGCGCGCAACTGAGCGAATTGCCAACAACATCCAACAACCCGCCACCCACCGCGAAGCGACCCAAAAATCGCCCAGCGGCCCTGGAGCGACTCCTAAATCTTTTCTACAACCCCCAGCGTCACCAGATTGCGTCCTGCCTGCTTTGACCGATACATCGCCGCATCGGCTTCGGCGAGCGCAACGCTGGGATCGGCCATGTCTAGCGGCAACTCGGCGACACCGAAGCTCGCCGTGATCTGTCGCTTGTCCCACGGCCACGCTTCAATCGCGCTACGGAATCGCTCTGCGATGTTGACGGCATCGGCGGACACAGTCTCGGGGAGGATGACTACGAACTCTTCGCCGCCGTAACGCGCGACAAGGTCGTATTCGCGACCGTTCGATTCGAGGACGCTCGCGACTACCTTGAGAACCGCGTCGCCTTCAATATGGCCGAACGTGTCGTTAAATTGCTTGAACTTGTCGACATCGAGCATGATGAGGCAGAGCGGCGATTTGTGGCGCCGTGATCGCTGAAACTCGGCGTTGAGCCGATCTTCGAATGCGCGCCGGTTTCGCACACCGGTCAGTCCATCGGTTGCGGCGAGGCCCGCCAAGAGTTCGTTCGCGTGTTCGAGTTCGCGACGCTGCTCCTCGAGGACGGAATTGTATGTGCGAATTCGCGTCTCAAACTGCTTGCGCTCGGTGATGTCCCGGTACATCCAGTAGTGGCCGCCATACTCTTCGGTGAGGAATACGGGCACATAGTCCCGCTCGAAGACTTTGCCATCCTTGAGCTGAATCTCCTCGGAATTCACCGGCGTCCTCACATGGAGGATTTCCGTGATCCGCGAAAGATAACCTTCCGGGTCGGCGAACATATCCTTGGATTCGTAGAATGTGCGAACGCAGTTCGCGCCCATGATCGCCGCTGGCGGCATGTCGATGTTCATGAGATCGCAAAATGCCTGGTTTGCCAGCACGACCTGCCGGTTCGTGTCTTCGACCAACACGCCGGTCTTCAAGTCGCGGATCAATGCTTCGAACCGCGAGTTCGACGCCACCAATCGCTCCTCGGCGTATTTGCGCTCTCGAATGTCCGTAAACGATCCCGCCATCCGGTAAGCGACGCCGTTGCGATCAAGCAACGCCGTTCCACGGGCGAGCACCCATTGATAGAAGCCATCGGTGTCGAGGATACGAAACTCGCATGTGAACACGGGGGTGAGCCCCTGCGTGTGGGCATCGAGCGCGTCGGCAAACCACGGCTCGTCATCGGGATGGATGCGGTGCTTGAGTTCGGTGATCGTCACTGGGAACTCGTCATGACTGCAAGCGAGGATTTCTCGCGATCGATCGGAAAAGAAGACGGTGCCGCTCGCGATGTCCCAGTCCCAAATTCCGTCCGTGCTGCCTAGCACGGCAAGCTGCCAGCGCTCCTCCGATGCCCTAAGTGCCTCCTCGGCCCACGAGCGCTCGGTGATGTCGCGGTAACAGACAAGCGCGCCGCCGTGCGTCACCCTGTTTACGCCAGGGAGCATTTGAACCGATGCCAGCAACACGCGCCGCTCGCCGCCGGGCCGAATGAGGCCAAGGCTGACATCCTGAACGGACTCGCAAGTGCGCATCGCCACGGATACCGGGAGGTTGTACTGCTCGATGGGGAGGTTGTCGTCGTCAACGAAAAAGCACCATGGATCGCTATGAGTCCGGCCAATAATGTCGGCATCATCGACCCCGAATAGCACGCTCAGATGTCGATTGCACCATGTCGCGATACCGTCGGAAGAGTAGACAATGTACGCGTCCGACGATGTCTCCATGGCCGCCTGGAAGAGGGACTTGTAATGGTCGTTGTTACTATTGGGGTTGAACGTTTCAACGGGAGCCGCAGCAAAAACGGGTGTGCCGACAGGCAACGGACCGATCTCTCGGTCGCGATGGCTCGCCTTAATGTCGGAAGCTTGAACACCCATATCGAATATATGCTACTTTAGGTCGACTGCCGTGAGTTACGAATGTGACAATTATAACATGCTGACACAGAGATTACGCCGTCCCGAAAACAATAAGTCTTGCCAGTCCAGAGAATCGGACCACCAAGCGGATCGGACCGGGGACGCGCAATTACACCTTTATTATAGTCCGAAAATTGTTAGGAAGACTTAACCGCCTGAAGGCAATATTCGGGAGAATATCGTAAAAAGCGGGCGGGATCTGCTGGGAACAGCAAAGTCAGATCGTCGATTCGAAAGCAGGATTACATTCTTTGATCGACGGATGGACGATTGCGCTCCTAGCCTGTAAGCTTACGCGCCCGCAGCATCAGCCGCTGCTGCTCGAAGATATACTTCATGATGCCTTCACGGGTCTCCTGGCTTACCGCCTGAGTCCCACCGGTCACGAAACGCGCACGTGCGAGAAACCCCGCCCGCTCGGTATCGGGGCGGTTGAGGCTTTCGAGGATATCCGCAGCTAGGTATGTCGGGGTTCCGTCCTTACCGACGGGAATGATCACCCTAATGCGCTCGCCAGGAGGCAGCGCAGAGCGTGTGACCAATAGCGCCCCGCCAGCCGAGAGGTTCACGATGCGCGCCGGATACCGCTTCTCGGGCGGTCCCGATGATAGTCGGAACGCCGTCGAGGATTCCATCAGCATTCGATAATAGCCGCGTCGCTCGAAGCGCGATATTCGCTTCGGGCGAGCAATGGCCCACTCGTGTCCGCACAGGATCGGTTGCGCGTCGAACCGGAACAGCGTCCCCCCGCGGTTGTAGGTGACGGTGATGGTGGTGAGTTTGACGACGAAGGGGTTTGCGGGCGCGCCAGGGGTAAGCGGCTTGAGGTCGTCGAGCATAATTCGACGCAGTCCAACGACTTTTACGGCGGCGTGGTAGCGAGCCGGCAACGTCCCTGCTTCGCGCGGCACGAACTCCAGGATAAGCGTTTCGCCGGGAACAGGCATCCCGGACTTGGAGTTCCGGGGATTGGCATGTCCTTCCCGCTCCTGGCTCGGAGTGACCTGCTGTCCATTGTAGTTGAAGAACGTAATCGTCCGGCTCCCTCTCACCTTCTAGCGTTTCGCTGTCAGGGACGAAATTGGACTTACTTAGTGTTGCCCCGCAAAAATCCTATTGGCTGCCTACAGAGCGAGCCGCGATGCTCGCCGTTTTCAGTTCGCGCTTCACGTCAAGTTCAAGTTGCTGCGCCTGATCGCGATACGACGTGTCGTTCGTTTCGACGAAACTCACCCAGGTCGCAGTGACCTGCGACACCAAGCCCGTACCGAGCTTCAAATGCAGGTAGGCCACCTTCTGCGCCGATGGCGGTGTCAGCTTCCCGACAAACGATGCGAGCGAACGAGCTCGGCTATCGAGTTGAGTAATAGTACGATAGTACCCTTCCCGCGTCGATGTCCGCGCATCGTAATCGCTGGACGCGCGATGAAGGTCGGATAACAGATTGTCGGCTCGCTGCGATGTGATCCGTAGGGCCTCGTTGTACCCGATGCTGCCCGCCTTCGCATACGCGTCGAGTGCCTGGTCGTACTGCCCTGTGGTCACATACAGCCGCACCAGATGCCCTTGCGGCTCTGGCATCGCCGGCTGCAATGCCACCGCGCGATCATACGCGTCGCGGGCTTTGTCGGGGTTCATCGCCGCGAGGTAGCTGTCGCCACGGTCGAGCCACGATTGGGCGTTGTCCGGGTCGCGCGCCACCGATGCCAGTAGGATAGTCGCGTCGCCATCGGGAACCAGCCCTCGCTGCTTCATGCTTGCGATAAAATCGGCCATGGCACCGCTGTTCGGATCGAGCGTCAACGCGCGCCTGGCCTCGTCAAGCCCCTGCTTCGGATACCCCGCCTGCACGTAGACGTCGGCCAGCTTTAGCCGGATGTCCGTCGAGTAGGGCGAAAGGTTGACGGCTTGCCGGTACGCGTCGATGGCCCCGAACAGGTCCGACTGCTGTAGCGCGCTATTGCCCATGATGACTTTCTTGTGAGCATCGTCGGAGATCGTAAGGTGGTCTCGCGCATCTGACTTCGTGAACGTGGTCGGCGCGTGGTTCCCCGCCACGAGCGATTCGTCGCCGACCATGTCGTTCGGTGGTACCACGACGGGCACCGGTACGGGAGCGACGGTTATCGGCGTGACGTCGACGGCGACGACCGGCGAGTTCGGGATCACCGCTGGCGCGGGCACAATCGTCGCGGCGGGTGCGACTGGCACCGGCGGGGCCGCTGGGGTTAGCCGCTGCGGTACGACCTGCACCACGTTCACCGGGACATCGGTCGAGATCACATCTGGAGCGGCAGGAGGTGTAGGAACGACGGGCGGCGCGGCAGCGGGGATTGCCGGCACAGGCGGAATGGGACCCGCAGTCGGCGCGGGGGCTGGCGGCGCGGGCGTGACACCGACCACTGTCGGGTCGGTTGGCGGCGCGACCGTTACGGCGGGCGCCTTGGCGGACGCGAGCGCGGTCAGCATCGCTTGCGTAATCTGCGCCGACGCCTCATCCATGTCTGTACCGGTCCAGCGCCACAGACTGCGGTCGGGCGCGCCTGCTCGGAACAGGGCGAGGGCGATATTGTTCTTCGTTTTGCCGGAGCGCGTCATTTCCGCGTAAAACGCGGCCCCGGCGCTGAGGGCGACACTCGCCCGTTCATCGGCGGAGAGATCGTTCTTGAGTGTGACCGGCGGGGCCGCCGTTCGCGCGGCCATCGTGAATGTCGGAGAGTCGGTATCGAACGGCAGGATAATAAACCGCCGATCCGTGCGTACTTTGTCGCGGAGCGACAGCACCTGTGTGCGTAACTCACCCGCTGCTGGGTACGGGTCTGGGTAGACGACGAATGTCACGACCGTCTGCCTGCCGGCCGCCCACATTCCCCCGGGCACGAGCACGAAGAGGCAGAGTAGCCCAGCGACCCACCCGGCAATCCGTCGCCCTACTGGCTTTGCTTGCAAATCTGAATTCCCGTCTCGCATGCGTCAATACCGCGCTTCGCGAAGTCCGTGTTTCGCCCGGCGCTCAGGTCGGCCTGATAGGCTGAAATTGCGCTTCGGTAAGTAGCGGCGGCCTGGTCGAAGTTTCCCTGGTTCTGGAGCGCGATCGCTCGTGCCTGCAGATCGGCGCCACGCGCGCCTGTGGTCGCCGACACCTTCGGACGGACCGGGTCCGCCGGCGCGTCTGGGTAGATCTCTGATGCGCCGTGGAACCGGATCATGATCCGAGGCGCGGGAGGCGGCGGGCCGTTCGATGCCGGGTTCTGCGGCGCCTGCACGGCTGGCGGTGCGGCGACGACCACCGTGTGCGAAGGCACGTCGGGAACCGTCACCGGGGCGGCGGCAACGCTCGGGGTGAGGTCGATCGGCTTTACGCTGGACACGGACGGCAGACCGTCCGCCGTCGCGGCTTTTGGAAGCGGCTTGATGATCCTACGGCTTGACGGATACTGACCGACAACGCCAGGCTGCGACATGCGCATCATGTTAGGAGCTATGGCAACCTGGCGCTGATAGGCGGCTTCGGGAGTGGAATACGCGCTCGCCTGCTGGATCACCGGAGATTGCGGTGGCTGCTGGGCGGGCGGCGTTACGATTTTGAGCACCGGCGGCGTTCGGTCGTCGACGACGACCGGCCTCGCTGGCGCGGGCATCGCCGCGACGGGACGCGGCGTGTCCGTCTGAGCGTTGCGCGCCGCATTCACGAGCGCGGCGAGGCCCCAGAAGCCGAGGGCGAGCACGGCGACGGCCACGCCGATTCCTGCGGCGGGAGCGGCCTTCGGGTGCGCGACGATATAGTGCGCCACCGCTGGCGGTATCCATCGGTACGCCTTCGGCGGTTCTATCGCCGCCCGGGCGATACCCCCCTTCAGCATATCCAGCTTTTCGGCATCGGCGACGGAATCGGGGTTGATCGCGACGACACGTTCGAACGCCTCGATCGCCATCGGGACATCGCCTTCCTTCTCGAACAGACTCCCCAGCAGCGAAAGCGCCGAGACGCATTCGGCGTCGATTGCGAGCGCGGCTCGACAAGCGACGATCGCGGCATCGTTATGGCCCGCGTCGCTGTGCCAGAACGCCGTTTCCATCAGTCGGCGCAACTGGTCCTTGCGGTCTTCGGGCGTCTGAACCGCGTGAACCGAAGGGATAAACGCAGGCAGCACATCCGCCGTCAGCCGCTGCCCGCACTCGTTGCAGAACCGGCTGTCGCCCGTATTCGATCGGCCGCAGTTGTTACAAATGATCATAAAAGCGAAATCTCGTTCAAGGTGTCGGAACGTTCCGACAAACGCAAAATCAGTACGGTTAGCATACTCGGAGGCCCGTTCTTTGTCAAGTTTGAGACAGCCCGATCCAGTATCCTTCATGCACGGCCACGCGCAAAAACGGCCGCGCTGCGATAAGCAACGCGGCCGCCGTGGGTCAATGTTTACGGGTTCACAAGAACCAGCTTGCGCTGGGCCTCCGTGTAGCGCTCCAGTGTCGATGGCGTGAAGTACGATGGCTCGTCCATCGTCGCGATATTCTGCGACATCATCCAGTGCGGACCGTAACCAATATGCAGCGTTTTGCGCGTCGTGCGGGTGTGGTTAGGGTACCCGCCATGGCGCAACGCTTCGGTGAACAGGATCGCGTCCCCCGCTTTGACATCGAGCGGGATCATCCCCGGCTCCGTGTCCGGATCGCTGCCGTATGGCGGCGCGTAGTTGGTCTTGTGGGTACCCGGCACGACACAAAACGCGCCATGCTCGCGGTCGACATCGGCGAGGAAGTAGATCATGCGCACCATCATACAGTCGATGCCCTTGGCATTGAACGTGTACCGGTACTTGTGCTGCGCAGGCCCGCCCATGTGGCTCCCGGTCGCATTGCCGTGGAACCGAAGGCGTATCTCGCTGTTATTGATGCGCGAGCGCCCCTGGACGATGTTGCCGATATAGCCCATCGTTTTCGGATGGTCGACCAGGAAGTCGAACGCCGGGTCGGCGTTGAGGAAGTCCTCGATAATCAGCGTCTGCCCGTCGCGATTGGAGCCGTTGGCATGATAGCCTAGCTCGTCGTCGCGATGGTAGTCCCCGCCCCAAGGGCTGCGCTTGCGGGAAGGCTTATCGATATTCGCCAGGGCGTGCTCTTCAAGCCGGTCGACGGCGATGCGCAGCGATTGCACCTCCGCCGGGGTAATCATGGCCTTGATGACCAGGTAGCCTAACCGGTCAAACTCGTACTGCTCGTTAGAATCCATTGCGGTCCTCCAGAGTGGATCAATCTGTGGATTATTATAGGGGCTGGGAGGAGCGGCGTCTTTGACCGAAAAACCGATCTTTTGCCTGGGAGTACGAATTGTGATGGGGAGGTCGAGTTGCAGAGGCGATGGGCCCTGATTAGGCCGCAGCCGAATGAATATCAAATTGCGCTTCGGCGATCATCGCGTCGATATCCCACTCGGCGAAACGACCCTTCTCCCGATCTTTCAACCCTAACGCGATTTCGCGACGCAGCGCCAAAAGATCGTCAAGCTGCTTTGGGTCCATGCTGCCAAGTAGGTGGACGCTGAACGCCACCGCATCGTCAACGGAGACAAATTGACCTTGATCGATTTTCTCGTTAACAAGCGAGACGCTTGTGGTCCGGCCAGATGAGCTCCTTGTACATCCTCGGCGAGCCCATGGTGGCGTGGTTGCAAGCCATGACGCCCTAGATCCAGACGCCGTCTGGCTTAATCCCCGTGACCAGGATCGCCTCGAAGTCGCGTATGACCAGATCGGTGTGCGTCTGCGAGATATCCGCGATCCATTTGCGCTTGCTCCGTGCTCGGGCCAATTAGACTTGTCCCTTTCTCTCTGTTTACACTTTTGAACAGGTGTTGGTAACGAAGATGGATGTATATAGGACTGTAGTCTGGTTTAGGCGCCCGCCTGCAGAGCTCACCTTGAGTCATAATTCTTAACACCGCTAAAATGGTGTCAAAAGGACCAGGCGAATTCGCGGCTGTAAAGTTCAGAACGGCGGCCTGCGCCGGCTCAGATAGAGCCGCCAAGGGCGGTTACAGACCGCGCAGGCGGTCGATCCGCACTTCAAAGGCGCGAATTCATTCGCCGGCAATCCGGATCCGTCTTTGCGATCAGATCGGCCACACCGCCCAACCATCGGCATCGCCGCACCGCCCCGCTGCGGCTATCCATCCCCGCACCGCACCAATCCCGTCTGCGCAGGCAGACATTCCTGTCCTCCCCTGCCGCGCCTTCAGGCGACGGGCGGATCGCCACTCGTTAACGATCCCGACCAATATCCCCTAATCCAGCGCTCCTTTCCCTTCCGTTCTCGGAGGGGTGGTGAGTCCGCGAGCCGGGGAGGTCTTTCCCAACCATCGCCCCTCCCACCTCTGCGAAAATAACAACCTCAAAATGTCAAACCCCATGTTGACATATACTTCAATCCGTGCTATAATATCACTAACAGAGAAAATCCATAACCGCCGATACGCGGCACGGAGTACCGAGATGGCCTACAACAAAAACAACGACCACGACAACATCATGGAGCAGTACGACAAGGTCCGACCCGTCACCTACCAGCCCTTCGAGCCGATGCGCGGCAACCTGCCCGAGCTCACCGACGAGATGCTCGTCGCCCTCGTCAAGGACGGGTTCACCCAGACCGAGATCGCCGCGC
>FSUB01000215.1_pt1 | contig 14026 bp, 8 predicted proteins | sample 1637331 | NCBI WGS metagenome assembly FSUB01 (sample SAMEA3914816, study PRJEB12502) | metagenome | biome: forest; material: soil | place: USA | collected 2011-09-16 | depth 0.3 m
CATCTAACTTCCTCATGTGGGACGGTCACGTTAAGTGGTTGAAACCCACGATGGTTTCCACCGGGCAAAACCCCGGCAATGGGGGATTTGCGACTAACCCTAGCACTTGCCTGCAAGATACTAGCGGCTGCGGCTGGGGCGGTACATACAACGCCGCTGGGACCACAGCGATCACGACTCCCGTCGCGGCAACCTTCAGCACCTACTAGGAAACTACCAATGCTGGATCGCCGCACGCCGAACTAGCTTCGTGGCGATCCGCATTTTTGTACGCTCTGTGCAGCGAAAATGTCACACCGACTAAGGCGTTGGGTATCCTAATGTCATGTCTCGACCGACAGCAGACGATCATTCCATGAATATGGCGTTGTCACCGGAACTTGCCAGACCGCGACGAACCACTGAGGTAAAGCATGCCGAACTCTCGCGCGTGCTTGGCGAACTCGACAGGCTATGTACAACTTTGGGTCCAGGGGGGCAACTCCCAAGACACACCGAATTGATGCGAAACTTCGGTGCCACCGAAAGGGCCGTCCTTCGCTCGATCGAAGAGCTAAAGCGCCGAGGGCGAGTCATCCGCAGGCACGGTTCCGGTACCTTTGTCGCGAATCCCATAAGCAGCAGCATGATCGCTCCGTCCAGTGTCTCGGCTCGTACCATTACGGCCATTGCCCGACCTGACCGTGCCGTGTTCGACCTGTGCCTCGAATTGCTATACGACGCCGCCCAACGCTCCGATCTGCGACTGTCGTGCCACATCCTGGGCCCGACCGAACTCGATACCATCGACGTTGCGCATCTCGGACACCCGCTCGGATTCGTCGTATTTAGCCGCCTATTGGCTCCCATCGCGCGTCAATTGCACCAGGCCGGTCAACGCGTCGTTATTGTCGGGGCACCTCATGTCGGCGAGACATTCGATGTTCCATCGGTATACGGCAACCATGAGCACGGCGGTCACCTGGTACTCTCGCACATCGCGGAACTGGGCCATCGCAGGATAGCGTTGATCGACTTGTCAGGCAAATTGCGAAACACTACGCGTTGGCAGGGCTATCAGCGAGCCGTTGCCGATGCGCGACGAGCCGGTATCGACCTCGACCTTCAGGTTGTCGACGCGGCGACGGTGTCGTCATGGATGGAGACGCCGGAAATCGCGACCAGATTTTTCAAAGGCAACGACGCCCCAACAGCCGCCGTCGCGTGGAACGATAACGATGCGCTACAGTTGCTCGCAACTCTCGCCCGCGCCCAAATCAGCGTCCCAGGTATCGTATCCGTAACCGGATACGACAATATGGCAACGAGCCAGCGATGTGCCCCGCCTCTGACAACCGTCGAAACGCAGCTCAGCCAGCAAATCCTCACCGCCACTGACATGCTGACAAGACCGATACAGCCACCAGCCAATCAAGCCCTCATCTTCTCGCCCTCTCTCGTGGTCCGTTCCTCCACAGCGCCACCCCCGCCCCGATAAACCAGATGGAATTTCCTTATGCTGACCAGAATACATGTTCGTAATCCGGGCAATGTGTGATATAATATCACTGTAGACACATAAACGCCTGCACCTTGACAACTAGCTTCGCGCAATAGGGGATCTTACCGCGCCGTGGCGTAATGCGCCACGGAATTATTCACAGAATGCGCCTCATTTAGGCCTAATTATGCATATTCTTGATACTACTGAGCTTAACGTGAATGAATAAAGTCGATTTCGAAAACCCTGAATATTCACGATTAGAGGCTAACGACCAACTCGCGATGCGTAATGCTCGCCAAGACCGAACTTGACAACCGGACGATGGCGATCGCATAAAACGTATCCCAGCGCATGCTACCCGCCTACTGGGCACCCTGTTTTCGCCGGTTTATGCGCGTTATCCATCCCGCCGCGCTCAAGCGCGCATGAATAATTAGATTCGCCCAATGCAGGCGCATAACCGCCAACACCCCCGGCGAAAGCGCAGTCCGGAATCCGGAAAGCAGCCGTAATGCTAAGCGGTGGTCGGATATCATAACCCGGCCACGGGGTGGCAAGCTTCGAATTCGACTGCGGCGCCTCAGTTGTCCGTCGGCGTATCGCCCAGTAAGTGGCGCACCGTGTACATCTGGCCCGTGTGATAGGCGACGTGGAACGCGAGGTAGGTGACGAACGCGCGATAGGTCCAGTTCGGCGACCAGCCCGGCGGATGGCCATCGAGGTCGGGCGCGTCCGCTTTGAAGTACGCGACCGCCTCCGTGTGAACGCGCACGAGCTCCGCACAAACCTGCTCTGCGGTCATCGCCAGATGCATCGGCGTTAGGCTCTGGCCCAGGGAATGCGTGTAGTAAGCGAATCGCTGGTCGATCAGAGGGCTGGCAATCCGGCATTTCGCGGGATCGGGAAGGGGGTCGCCGCCGACTCCGGCAAACCGCGACGCCTCCCAGAATGCCATATGACCGGCAATCTCGCCGATCGAGAGCAGCGTGGGTGTCGGTCGCTTCCAAACGTTCTCGTCGGCTAGCCCTTCGAACGCGATCTTCGCTTCGTAGTAGCCCTCTTCTAGTATCTCAAGGTATGCCTCGACCATTTGAACCTCCGGTTCGTACCAACAACACTTCGAACGACGACGATAAAAAATCCGTATTCAGAAACACGTCGAGAATGGCAGATTCGGTGTGTCAGTCCCCGCTATAATGTTACCAGGGAGATTGAAAAATGAACACACCCTATATTGAGCACATTAACCTCGCCGTCGCCAACATCGACGATATGGTGCGGTTCCTGACGACCGCGTTCCCCGAGTTTCGTGTCCGGCACGAAGGGGTCAATAACGGCAATCGCTGGATGCACGTCGGAACCGGCCAATCTTATCTGGCGCTCAACCAGGCCCCTCCAGACAGAATCGGAGAGTTGAGCAATGGACGGCTCAACCATTTCGGGGCCGTCGTCGGCGATGCCGATGCCGTGCGAGCGCGCTTGCTCGCCGCCGGATACCGAGAGGGATTCGTCACGCCCGACCACCGGTTCCGCAAGCGACGGTACGTCATCGACGGCGAAGGCGTCGAGTGGGAGTTCGTCGAGTACCTCTCCGACGACCCCGCCGAGCGGAATAGCTACGTCGATTAGGACGGCCTTTCACGCACCGCAGCTCGCAAATATGACAATTGACAGCGGAGACGACGCAACCATGATCCTGCGCAACTTATGTAGAACAGCCTTCGTTTTGCTCTCCGCGCTCTCCGCCATGGCACCGGCGCTTGCCTGGGGACCGGTCGGTCACGAAGTCGTCGCGCAGATCGCCTACGACAACCTCAAGCCGAACGTGAAGGCGAAGGTGAACGCGATCCTCGCCGCCGATCCGCGCGGGCGGAGCCTTGCGGACGCGTCGACGTGGCCCGATAGCATCAGGCATTCCAACAAGGTGCCAGCATCGGAAATCCACGCGAGCGAACACTATGTCAACGTGCCGCTAACAAACGGAACGCTGCCGCCGCCCCCAGAGCGAGCTACGTACTACGTCGAACCCGAAACGGTTACCATCGGGATTGCCGACAATGCCACCGTGCTAGCCGACGGCTCATCGAAACCGCAGGAGAGAGCCGATGCGCTCAGCTGGCTCATCCATCTCGTCGGGGATATCCATCAGCCCCTCCACTGCGTGGCGCGGATCACGGATGAGCACCCCTTACCACACGGCGACCAGGGCGGAAACCTATATAGCGTTCGCGCGCCTCATATCACGCCTAGTGGCAACATCGGGGTACGCAAAACGAGCCTGCACGCCTACTGGGACAGTGTCCCGTCGATGCTCGACCTGAGTGCGACACCGCAGCAACTCGCCGCCGCCATCGAGAAGTCAAACCCGATCGCCTCATGTCCGTCCCCCGATAACGCCTCCCCAAAAGATGCGGCGATATGGGCAAACGAGAGCTGCGAGTTGGCTCTGACCGTATACGCGACCCCGGAAAACGAACAGCTTACCGACGAGTACATCGCCGCGAGCAAAGCCATCGCGCGGGACCGGCTGGCGCGAGCGGGTTATCGACTCGCTGGACTGCTCAACGCTCTCCTGAAAGATACGCAGGCGACTGGAAAGTAGATCAGAGCGACAGGTAGCGGTGAACGAATGTCACCGCCATCGATCCCTCGCCGACACTGCTGGCGACGCGCTTGACTGAACCCGCGCGGCAGTCGCCAGCGGCGAATATACCGGGGCAACTCGTCTCAAGGTAAAACGGCATTCGACCGGAGTCCCAATACGCCCGCATCGAGTCACCCGTGAGCACGAAGCCGCTACGGTCGAGGGCCACGGTTTCGCGCAGGAAGTTGGTGTTCGGCGTCGCTCCAATGAACACGAACAGGCCGTCACAAGCGACGGTATCGTTCGTCTTGCCCGTAAGCGTCGCGGACTGCACCTTGGCATCGCCACCGAGGGCCGCGACTTCGGATTCGAGGTGCACCTCGATATTCGGTATCTGTTCGACTCGGTAACTCAGATAGTCGCTCATCGACTTGTTGAGGCGGTCGCCGCGCACGATCAACCGCACCCTCTTGCACGTCTGCGAAAGGAACACGGCGGCCTGGCCTGCCGAATTGCCAGCGCCAACAACGACCACCTCCCCGTCGGCGCAGAACTCCGACTCGAAACGCGTGGCGGCGTAATAGATGCCTGCCTGTTCGAACTCGGCGAAACCGGGAACATCCAGCTTCTGGTAGTTCGCTCCCGTGCCAATGAGCACCGCGCGGGCATCAATCGCCTCGCCCGACGCCAGATGGATCACTTGACCGTGGTCGGCACATTCGATGCGGCAGACTTCGGCCGGCACCGAAATGTGCGCTCCGAACTTCTGCGCCTGGATCAGTCCGCGCGCGGCCAGATCGCTCCCGGTAAGCCCCTCGGGGAAGCCCATGTAGTTCTCGATGCGGCTCGACCACGACGCCTGCCCACCCGGTCCGCTCCTATCGAGCAGCAGCGTCTGCAGCCCCTCGCTCGCACCGTACACCGCGGCCGCGAGTCCTGCCGGACCAGCGCCCACAATCACCAGATCGTATTGCTTGTGGTCGGTTTCGCGGCGTATTCCAAGCTCGGTCGCGAGCTCGTCGACGGTCGGATGAATAAGGCGGCGATGTCCGAGGAGCACCAGCGGCGTATCGGCGGGAGTCAGCGCGAAAGCGTTTAGAATGTCAGCCGTGGCCTCGTCTTCCGGCTGCTTCCAGCGGTGGACGACGCGATTGCGGCCGAGAAACGTGCGTATCGCGACCGTTTCCGGATCGAGCGAGCTACCGATAATCAGCACACCGTGATCAGTCGAATCGAGCAGCAGCTCACGCCGCCGGATAAACGCCGCCAGGATCTTGCCGCCTAGGTTCTGCTCGACACGCACGACCTCGCGGAGCTCCTCGGCCGAGATGCGTATCACGCGCGTCTCGCCGTCGGCGTAACCGCCGATCGGAGCGGGCCGCCCGCTCATCACGTCGACGTCGCCTGAAAACTGGCCGCGCGAATGGTACGCCACCTGAGCCCCGTCACCGACGGTGTTGCGGATGATCGCACCGCCGGACAGGATCACGAAAAAGCAGAAATCGACATCGCCGGCATTCCATAGCGCGTCGCCATCGTGCAGCGTGACTTCTTCGCCATGCGTGCGCAGTATGTCGACCTCGGCGTCGCTGAGGGTCGGAAACGCGATTGTGTCTGCGGTCATCAGGTGAGCCTCCATGTTGAGTTTACCTGGAAACGTGCCATCCATTACGAGCCACTGCTGCTCTTACCACCTGACGGCAGTGCGCTTCCCATTCGACAGGCTTCTGACTGGTATAATCGATTAAAACCAGTGCTATCCCGTCCAGTGCGGCAATCTCTATATAAGGTGACCTCAATGAAGCTGTTACTTAAGTTTGCGCTTACCGTGTTCGGCGTGCTCGCACTCGGCATCCCTTCCCACGCCGACGTCCCCGCCGCATCCTCGTTGCTCACCAACGGCGACTTCGAAGCGGACACCGATGGCGACGGCATTCTCGACGGATGGACCGTGGGCAAGGTCAAGAGTGTGACTCGCGAGGTGGAAGGCGCGAAGCATTTTGTACGCCTGTCGGTACTCAATGAGAACGACCTCGTCGAGATCTCACAGACAGTCAGGGTTCCCGATCAAGTCAAAGGGCTCCATTACTGGGCCAAATACCGGTGCAAAAAAGTCACTTTCGGCAAGAGCTTCGTCAACGATGGCCGGACAATCTTCCAATGGCTGGGAGCGGACGGCACCGAGATCAAACCGTCACCGCACCAGCTTATATTTGCGACACGTGGAAACAAGGGGACGGACTGGTTCGAGGTCGAGCAGGACATGCTGGTGCCGACCGGCGCGGCGAGCATCGTCGTGACACCCTGCCTGTTTCGGCCCAAAACCGGCACCCTCGACATCGCCGAAACGCGCCTGACGACACTCGACCAGGCATCGGTCGATGCCCTCGCGGCCGTCGATGCCGCCGTAGCGGCTGAAAAGGCGCGGGTCGTGGCCGAGACCGCCAGCAAGAAGACCGACGATGATGCCACCGTTCAGAAAATGCTACGCCTGCCCTCAAAATCCGTTGTGATCAAGACATCGGGCAACAAACTCGTCGCGCCCGATGGCTCGACAGTGTGGCTCCAGGGAGTCAACATACCGAGCATGGAGTGGTCCGCAACGGGCGAGCACATCCTCCAATCCTTCAAGGAGGCCCTGGTCGATTGGAAGGCGAATGTGATCCGCCTGCCGCTGAATGACGACTTTTGGTTCGGGCGGCCAAAGGGTTCGCCACGAGACGCGCCGCCCGCCGGCGATCCAGCCGCGCAGAGCGAGTACCGCAAGCTGGTCGACGACGCCGTCACCGTGGCCGCATCGCAAGGCGCGTACGTTGTGCTCGACCTACATCGTTACGTCGCCCCCGACGACGGCGCGCTCGTGTTCTGGACCGATGTCGCGACACGCTATGCGAATAATCCAGCGGTCCTGTTCGACATCTACAACGAACCCCACAGCATCAGTTGGGAAGTGTGGCGCAATGGCGGCGACGTAAGCACGAAGGCCAAGGACAAGTCGACAGTCGTCTACCATTCTTCAGGCATGCAAAGCCTCGTCGACGCGATCCGCAAGACCGGCGCGAAGAACATCGTCGTGGCGGGCGGGCTGGAGTACGCGTTCGACCTGGGCGGTGTGCTTAAGGGCTTCGCGCTCAAGGACGATACCGGCAACGGCATCGTCTACGCTACCCATTTCTACAACTGGCACCACGGGTGGCAGAGCCACTTCCTCGACGTCGCAGAGAAGTATCCCGTGCTCGTAGGCGAAACCGGGGCCGACACGAAGAAGATGTCGTTCATCCCCGCCAACAGCCAGGAAGACCCGATGACCTGGGCACCCGACGCGCTCGGGATGATCCAGAAATACAAGCTCAACTGGACCGCGTTCTGTATGCACCCCGCGGCGACCCCGCGCCTCATTCGCGCCTGGAACTACGAGCCAACCCCTTTCTGGGGCCAGTTCGTTCGCGACGCGCTCTCAGGCAAGCAGTTCGAGTCGAAGAGCCTCAGGTAAGACAAACGTCGAAGCAGCCAGCCCTATGCCCACTTACACCGTCCCGCCCGTGCCCCGCGATGACGAACAGCCCCTCGCCACCTCGCCGCGGAGCGGCCATTGGATCCAACGTCACGTTGGCGCCTCACCGGCATGAGGGGCCGCCGGAGGCATCTTACACTTTTCTATATGTTCCCGTTCACCCGAAGAAACGAGGCCCCACGCAACAACGCGCGTGGAGCCTCGTTTGCTCTCTCCCTGTTCCCTACCCTACTTGACGCTCACCTTACCCCAGTACTGCGGGTAGAGCCACGACTCGGTCGGGACATCGTCGACCATAGTCGTCGACGCCGTCAGCGGCGTGAAGTACCAGTTACGAGACGTGGTCTGCAACCCGCGCGCGCCCTGACCTGAGAGCAGCACCTCGACGTCGCCGCGCAATGTTGGAGTGAGTGGGAAGTCGAGGAACGTGAGCGGCACCGCAAATGTCGCGGTGTAACCCTTGCCGTCGGGGTCGGCGACGAGCGACACCTTGCCGCCAGGGATTTCCCCGACGAAGTCGAAGCGCTTCGTGCCGCCTGCGGGGGTGTAGTACTCCTGCGGCGCCTTCGCGCCGCTCGTGCTCGGCTTCATGGCGATCAGACGCGGCTTGCCCCCGACCATCGCCGCCAGGATACGGACATCGCCCGCTCCGGGCGCGGATTCGTCGCGGTCGGGACCGAGGTCGATGCCGACCGCGTCGCCGCCCTTGAACGCCATATTCACACCATCGGCACTATTCTGTAGCGGCGTGTCGTCCGCCACGTGGATCTGAGCGTAGAGCGTCGTCGCGTCCGCTCCCAGCTTCGCGGTCGCGATCACCGCACCGTTGCGACTCGCGGTAACCGGGGTCGCATCGCGCCAGCCTGAAGCATCGGTCGACGGGTCGGCGGCGAGGCGGACAATGCTCAGCGCTTTGTCGGTGACGGTTGCCCTGGTTGGCGTGTCGTATACCTTGTCCAGGTCGATGGTGCCGCCAAGCCGCTGTTCGCCGACAATGTGCCCGGTCGCATCGAAGCCGGCGACACGATACGCCATTCCGGTGCAGTACGCCCACACTTCCCCCTGTTTGGCGAAATACTGGATACGGCCTCCGCTCGTTTCGCTGCCAAACGTGTACGGTCCCGGCGGAGGCGAAAGCCCGGGGTTGTTGAAGAGCGCATCGACGAAGTAGCCGTCCTTCGTGTAGATATACATCTGGCCCCACTCGCTGCCACCGGCGATGTAGTCGTTGCCGATCAGCCCGGCGAGCACCCAGAAGTGGTACATCTCGCCGGGTCCGGCTGCGGCGGTCGCCTTGCGCCCCGCACTCCAGAGGATATTGCCGTTCTTGTCGAGCTTGACGAACTTGACCGTGTTAAACCCGGCGGTATGCCCGATCCCCTCCTCCATCTGCTTCGCTAGTTCCGGAGTGGCGTAGGCTTGCCAGTTATAGCGCGAAACAGTCGGATATCGAGCCGTAAGCTTGTCGGTCAGTTTTGGCGTGAGCCCCTGCGTTCGCGTGTTGTAGCAGGTGTACATGTTGCCGTCTTTGTCGAGGCGGACACCCAGCAGCCCCTGACGCCATCCGGTCGAGAGCGAGTCTTCGCACACCGGCACTATGCCGCTCGCCGCCCACGTCGCTGCGGACGTGATCCATCGGATCGCTCCGGACTTGTCGAACCCGGCGACGGGGACGCGCAGGATGCGGTTGATATGGGTGATCAGGTACGCGTCGCCGTTGTCCGCGATCCACATCGAGCCGGTACCGCCCGCGAACTGCGGAACGGGTTGCCCTTCTATCGCGTCGACCTGTGTAGTTTCCCCGGGATCTTGGACGTGGTTCCCGTTGGTATCGCTCCAAACGGTAAGGTAGCTCTTCCCGGTCGTGTTGCCCTTATCGCGCACTCCAGTCGTCGTGATCGAGCCGACTGGCAGAAGCTCGTCGCCATCGAAGACGCACACGACGTGGGTCGTATCGGAGTACATGTACTTGCGCCCGTTTGCTAGGTACTTGACCTCGGGCGATGCGATATGCTGATACAGGTCGCTGGTCTTTCCATAACCCGCTTGGATCAGGTCCCAGGATGCATTCGGCTTGCCGAGTCCGGTCGCTGGGTCGATCGTGGCGCGCCCGAAGCCGTATGGCTCGAATGGATAATAACCGGTCAGCGGGTTATCGGGATCGGGAACGTCGGCGTTCCAATACGCCCCAGCGCCGTACCACTGGTCGAGCAGCCTGAGGTTCGCGGTATCGTAGCGCGAAACGACCTTCGGGATCGCTCCCTGGACGACCACGAGTCTGTTTTGAGCATCGATAGCGAGTCCGGCTGGCCGCAAGAGCGTGTCGCTGTAGTACGTCCCCGTCCACGAGCGCCCGCCAGCCTTGCCGATCAGCGCCTGCCGCTTGCCGCTGGCTGAGAAGACCGCCACCTGCTGGCTCGCGCCGTTCTGGGTGACATAGAGCTTGCCGTCGCCACCGACGGCGACGTGCCACGGGTCGACGAGGCCGCTGGTCACGACCGGCGTGCCGCTGCCTTTCGCACCCGCGAACTTGACAATCGTCGATGCGCCGTTTTCGCCGAACGACACCGCATACAGGTTCCCGGCAGCGTCGACCGCTACTCCGCGCGGCGACGCGCAGGCCATCTGCCGCGTCTTGGTGCCGGTCTCGGCATCGAACACCTGGATGATGTTCGCTGAGTAAACCGGAACGAACACTTCCTTCGCAGTGGCGGCAAGCCCGGACGACTCCGGCTGCTCGCCAATTGGGCTCGATGCGGGGGATACCGTCGCCTCGTCGGTTTCGCTCACTGGCATCAGCGTAACGCCGTCGCCGAGCGCGTCGAACGTCAGCAGTTGGCCCGTCGCGGCATCAAGCCGCGCGAGCATCGGCTTCTTCGCTTGGAACGTGAGGAAGACATACTTCCCGTTCGTCGCGATCGCATACAGCGGCCCCCAGCCGCCGCCGATCCACGGCGTCTTGCGCCAGACGGTCTTGTCGTCGGTGCCGACTTTGATGATCGATCGCTGCGCCTCAGCGCACGGGCAAAGGATGTAGACACCCGTTGCATCGCTCGCGACATCGATCAGCTCGCTGTGGTCGCCGATCCAACCGCCCTTGTTGTCGGCAGTCTCGTACGTCGGCGTCCCCGAGATACCAAACGAGCCGACATACTTCGCCTCGACACCGCCCGACAAATAGGCGCCCCAGCGGTACTTGCCGGGCGCGACTGGCGAACCGCCCTGATCGCGACCATCCCAATAGACCGTTAGCGGCCCTTTGTCGTGCGCCTCACCGCCCATGAGCTCGCGGATCACCTCACCGTGATCGCCGAGGATATTGACCGAGACCTTCGACGCTTTCGGAAGGTCGATTGTGAGCGAAACCCCAACCGGCGTAGTCACGACTGGCTGCGTCGCCTGCTCGATCGTCATGTGCCTCGTTGCGAGGTGCCCCGTCGGCGCGAATTCCACCTGGCCCCAGCTACCCGATTGGCTGAATGCGAAATCGCCCGGGTTGACGCGGTAAAGTGCGGCTGTTCGCCCCTCGCCAGCCCAAATGACGCCCCATATCGCCGTCATGCGCTTACCCGGAGCAAACGGATTGTGGCCGCCGGGCGCATTCAGCGCCGCCCACGGGATGCGAGATTCGAGCACATAGCTGCCTTCCGTCTCGCTGATGACCGTCTTCGAGCCGGGAGGGCTGAACAGATGCCCTTTGTCGAGGTGCTGCCCGTAAACGATGCCAACGTAGTCCTTGAGTGTGTCCGAGTTCTTCCAGAACGTGACATGCGCGACGCGATCGCTATCCTTCACCGTTTGCGATTGGTTGAGCGGGTATGGCAAATCCGGGTCGGTGGCGATCCGAAACTCGAGCACGTCGCCGTTCCAATACGCATCTGTGGGGTTGTTCGGATTGTGGATCAACCTCGGCGACATCTTGACCGCCGCCGAAATATACAGCGCGTCGTTGTCGTACATCAGCGCGACCGACGCGCTCTGGCTCTTCACCTTTTGTGTGGACACCCAGAGCGGCTCGGCAGCGGAGAGGTCCCAATCTCCGAGGTTGCCGTCGATCACCGGCGGCTTGCCGTTCGGGACCGGGACGGCGTACATCACGCCGCCCGTGAGGTCGGCGGCAAACACTCCCGATACCGCCGACAGGGCGACGGTCGCGGAGAGGACGAGTTTTCGTATCAAGGCCATTCGGGACATCATTGTTTTTTGCTCTTACTTCCAATTGTCGGTGCGAAACGGCGCGGCGGGAAGGCCGTCTTTGTTGTACAGGTTGCAGGTTGGGTTGTCGGCCCAGGCATAGCGAACGGCGACCGGCACGGGCACGCCGTCGGCGGTAACGACGATGCTGTCGCCGTCAATCACGGCCTTCGCCGGGTACCACTTGTGGTCGTCGCCTGCGACTTCGAAGCCAATCGGGTCAGGCGATGGCGCGACGGCGGTCGGCGCAAGCGGCGAATTGGCGGCGACCAGACCCGCACCAATCGACGTGAACGACACACGCGCCTTAGCGCCGTCGATCTTGAGCGATGCGAACATCGGCCCCGAGTAGACCAGGTTCTTGCCGTACGCCACATGCTGCGCGGCGAGCGCGAGGCGCTTTGCGACACCGGCCTTGTCCTTCGGATGAATGTCTTTAGGATTGCCGATATCGATTGCCACTGCCATGCCGGTATTCGGCAGCGCGAGCGCTTTCGCCTGCCCCTCTCGCAACCATGCCCAACGACCATGAGTCGGGTCGGTGTCACCAGGCGCGTAGTTTGCAACCTGGACGAACAGGAACGGCAAGTCGCCCTGCCCCCAACGTTGCCTCCAATCGCCAATCAATGCCGGAAACAGGGTACCATAGCCGACCCCGTCATAGCTGTTCGATTCGCCCTGATACCAGATGACGCCTCTGATCGCGTAGGGTATGAGCGGGTTGATCATCCCGTTAAACAGCGTCGTCGGCGTCCCCTCGTTTCCGGGTCGGTTCGGCCTCCCTGTAGGCGCATCCGGCTTCGGCGGCACGGGCGTGCCAGCCGCAAGCGCGGCTTTCGAATCCTGCTCCCACTTTCGCGATGCGACCCCATAAGGCTCAAACACCTCGGTGTTCCATTTGCGCATTGCGGCGATGTAGTCGGCCCAATGCACCGGGAACCGAGCTTTCTGCGCGTCGTTCATGCTGGCCAATAACGATGTGTAGTGTCCAAGCGCCGGATTGCCTTGCAGCGCAGGTAGGCTTGTCCACGCCTGCGCGGGCGTGCCACCCCAGTAGCTGCCAATCAACCCGACCGGGTTGCCGGTTGTCGCTTGAATCTGCTCGCCAAACAGGTAGCCGACCGCCGAAAAGCCGTTCCAGCTTCCCGCGTCGGGACTCTTGCTCCAGTACCCCGTGTTGGTGTCCCACACAAGCTCTGGCGGGACGCGCATCGTGTCGTCGACGGGCGTCAGCGACGCGCACTTCGTGACACAGAAGACCCGTATCTCGGGATCGTTGATCTCGGCTTTCTTCTTGACATTGAGTACCCCGTACTCCATGTTCGACTGCCCCGAACAGAGCCACACCTCGCCAATAAGGACGTCTTCGATCTTGATCGTGTTCTTTCCAGCAACCGCCAGCTCCTGCGGCTCGTGGCTTACCTCCGCCTTCGGTAAGTCGACGCGCCATTTGCCGTCCGCGCCCGCCACCGCTTTCGCGCTGAGTGCGCCGAGCGACACCGTTACCGGTTCGCCTGGATCGGCCCAGCCCCACACAGGCAGCTTCTGCGCCTGTTGAAGCACCATGTGGTCGCTAAAAAGGCCCGGCATGCGGACATCGGCTTGGGCGATGCAAACCATTGCGGCAAAAGCCGCGCACGCTGCGGCGCGTGCTAAGTGTCGAGTGGAGATCATGAACAAGTCCTTTCAGAACAGACGAGCTTAACCGTGGCGATTTGCCACGGAGCCAGCGCGAGGGTGAACGAATTGCCGCTTCCCATTGATTCGTTCACGCTCTAGAGCTAATTCTGCCGAAAACCGGGGCGGCGTGGTTGAGACAACATCGCTTGTGCCAACGGTGACGCGCGAAGCGGCCACCGGGGCTATCGTCATCGTCCACCCGGAAGCACATGCCCCGCATCCACTCGCGACCCATCGAAGCGCTACCCCTCTCGCCGCAACGGTCGCGAAGCCCGGATCCAACTCGCAGTTGGCACCCTCCGCGCAAGAGCCGCCGGAGGCATCCTTACTCACCCTCATCCCTCAGTCGAAGAACACCGCCGCGCAGTTCGCGCCGGGGTCGGATGCGCCCATGCCGCCGACGGTCTGCTTCACGGTGAGGGTCGCCGGACCGATGAACCGGAACTGAACGATCGTGCCGCCCTGGGTGCCGTCGAACGTTTGCGAGGCCACCTCGCCGCTGGCCGATGTCAGCGAAACCGTCTGTTTCGCGCCGTTGCCGCCCTTGCCTGCGGATAGGACGGTCAAGACA